>JACLAD010004829.1_pt1 | contig 13144 bp, 17 predicted proteins | sample 8027901 | NCBI WGS metagenome assembly JACLAD01 (sample SAMN15725071, study PRJNA655200) | protist metagenome | isolation source: fluorescence activated cell sorting (FACS) single amplified genomes of... | place: Spain: Blaines Bay Microbial Observatory, Mediterranean Sea | collected 2016-07-05
AAAGCCAGGAGTCTTAAAGGTCTGCTAGGCAGATAGTATCAGAGAGAGCTACTCCAATAAGGTCGATTCCGTGCCTGCAGTGGATACCCTGAACAACACAGCGCTGTAAAGCAATGCTCAGGATTCCTGCCCATCTGGTGACCAAGATCATGGCTAAAGAAGCTTGGAGGCGCGGATTTAGAAAACGAGTACCAGCCCATGCTAAATCCTTAACAAGCTGGGGTAAGTCTTGTTGCCAGTGTCCAAATATTTCAAATCCAAGGCAATAAAGTCGACCCAGTCCGGATTGTTGAATTTCGAGATAAGTATCGCCATTCGCACGGGTAGCGTGCTGGAGCAAGGTGCCCGTTGTATTACTCGTCCCTGGGCAGGGCTCTCCGCGCTGCGATAGTGGGGAGACAACTGTTACGTCTCCGAAGATTGGCAACCCTCTATGTATGGAGAGACCATTGGCAATAATATCTATACGCCGGTCGTCTCCATCTGGGACAGGAATGTCGGTAGTACATCATGCGTTCTATGTTGCGGTCAGGTACGGAAGCACCTGTCTCCGAGAAAACAATTCTCCATGCGGTAAGGAGACCCCGGTGGCGAGCGTGCGTCGTGAGAGAAGTGCAGGCCAGGGGATGGTAGCCATGAGAATCTGTTGTGTGGCCGCATGTTTCGCATTGTTGGGCATCAAATGTGAATGCCAAGCCCAGTCGGGAATGCAGAGCTGATAGGAGTTGATCGTCCTACAATCAAGTGATGGGGTCTCTGCTGATGCAGGTTAGCCAAGATCCTGCGTAGTTGCCAATGCACGAACGGAGGTGGTTTTGTGCGAAGAGCAAGCATTACGGCGACGAGACGGTGCAACGTCACTGAGCAGGGATGCAAATTCTGATTGCTCGAGTGCGTTGCTTCCGTAATATTGCCAGCTGTGCTGCCATTCGCCCAAGTCGAATTGGTCCTCCTCTGGCCGGGCAGGCCGAACTCCTAGAAGGATGCTATGCCATGTGAGGCATGAAAGCTTCCCAGATGGGAAATGATATTGCGTGCCCTCTTAGCCGCCACCAGAGATATGTGAGCACCGTCGGGGATGCGGTCTTCATCGAATGTATAAAAATGGTGCAAGCACAATTGTATAATGTGAGGAAAACGTGCATGCAATGATGGCAAGCAATCGCTCCACGAAGCCCAGTACGCGGCGAGGGAGGTCCTCGCAGAATTGCGTAATCCAAGGCCTGCTAGTCTGATGGGAAATTGCGATTGACGTTGGACTAATGTGAAGGCAATTCGGTGAATTCCTGCATCAAATCGACCAGCGTTGATTTCAAGCAACTGGAACAAGCATGTAATGATGCGCTGAGCATGCATGCTGGCAGCATAGTGGGCTTGTTCTGGGCGGAGTGTGCGCAACAAATGATTAATCCTAGGAACTGCGCAATACAGCAGCATGAGCCAAGACGAGTGCAAGCGAGAGAGCTGTGGGACATATTGAGGGAGCTGCTCTTCCCTATGCACGAGATTGGAACCAAAAGCTTGTATGTAAGCATCATTCCCTATGGGCGTACCCACGATTTTGATGCCGCAGTCCTGGGGAGGTAGATCTGCCTTCCAGATTGGGTCCTGGTCTTGGGGTTGAAGGCAACAAATGTCGTCTGGTGCCGGCTGGACTGTCGGGCTCCAGCATTCCAATTTGCTTCGATTAATTTCAATGTTGCATGTCGCAAGCAAAACCTGTGCCACGTGATCAATGATCTGACGGGTCCTGGCTGCGGTCGCGACCACATAGATTGCCACCACCCATTCGTCATCTTGTAGGAATGCTTGTATCTGGTCAAGTGCTGGCTTAAGTGCAAGGGAGAATAGCGTAGGCATCATGGGGTCACCCTGTCCACCATCTGCTTGGGGGATAGTATGCTGGCGATTTTCATCGTCAATCCATACATAGGTGGAGTCCGATATGTACCATAGGGATGTGAATGGAATGAGAGCATGTAGCTCTGGGTTGGCGTGCAACTGCTGGAAAAAAGTGGACGCGCTGCATGATCAAAGGCTCCCACACCATCAATACTAGTGACAACATGTTCAGGAAAAATATCAAGAAGGACTTGTATGAAGTGGACTAGTGCATCTGTACCACTTCTATCTGATAGGCAACAGTTGTGTGGAGCCACTACGTCTCTGAAGGTGGATTTTGATACTGGCAGGCGACAGTTTTTGTTACGAGACGATTGAAAGTGTCACTAGATGCGATGCCCCTTACTCGGTTGTTACTCTTTTTCAGGCCGCCAGACGAGAGATTCAATAATGGCGTCAGGCACTTCTGCCCTGGCAAGGTGCTGGGCTGCTTCAAAGAGGAGAGACAGTGAAGCTTCGTCTTCTAGACAGATTTGGAGATACTCGTTTCGGAGCCCACTACATCCAGCACTTTTGCCCCTCCTAAGAGCCATTGCGACCTGGTCAAAAACGGCTCGGTCAAGTTGGATGGGGGATGCTGGGTGGAAGTCGGGCAAAAAGGTGGGTAAAGTTTGGGCAAGCTGCTGTGGATGTAGATGTGGATTTCTAAGTTCTGCTAGTGTTGCATCCGTCCCGGGTGCAAGGCCAGTAGATCTCAATTCACGAGCTGCGTGGCTCAGCTCCCCAATATCAATCAATCGATTTGCGCGGGCCAGACGGGCAGCACGCTCCTGATCTGGAGACAGTTGGGGGGGAGCTTGTCTGGGTTCCCGAACTGTAGCATGGGCTTTATGCAAAAGCCGACACCATCCACCAGCATCGAACAATTGAACGCGAGATCTGAGAATCCGAGAGCCATCACTTCCTCCCTGCCGGTGGGAAACAACAAAAGGTGAGGCAAAAATGAAAAACAATTTCCATGCCCGAATCCACGCATTATCATCCTGGCCTGCTTGGTATGAATTTGAAATTTCCTGAAGTGCCTGTGTCTGAATTCTTCCGTATTGAGCCCAGATACAGCGCGGGACGTTGCGCAAGGTGGCGACGTGCGTGAGCATCTCGTCAGTGAAAGTAATATCGTCAAGATGATGCCAAGAATTTGGAAGTGGGCTGATTCCATTGGTAGAAGCGGGATGGGTAATCTGGTACTGTACATAGTTTGGGGTATGTGCCTCTGAAACATCTATTCGGAAAATTGGATCAGTCTGGGATGGCTGTGATTGCTCGTGTGAATCCAAGAGTGGTGGTCTTCTTCTGCCTCTGCCTCTTCCTCGTCCACGGGAGCCTCTTGTGAGGTCAGACGATTGATTAGGTGGTTGTGGAGGTGGCTTGGTAGGGGGGTGTGCGTGGGGTGGATTATGTGTTTTGCTGTATATTGGTAGTTGCGGGAGGTGGGTTAGGTGTCCTGTGATCATTTGTCAGTGGTGGTTGTGGTGGTGCGGGAGGTAATTGTGGTGGTGCTGAAGGTGGTTGCGGTGAAATTTGCGGTGGTAATGGGGATGGCAGCGGTGGAGGAGGTGCTGGTCCAGAAAAAAATGATTGCCTTTGTCGAAATATATCAGCATATTGGCTGAGAGTCACTACAACTGGCCTTGGAAGATAACGTTCTATCAAGAATTCCTGAATCCGTCCTCCAATATAACCAGAAGGGGTATGCAATTGTCGAACGATATTCTGACATGACTTCAAAGCTCAAGAAGGAAAAGATCCGGTATATTGACGGAGTTGTATTGCTCCAGCGTCTGAATGAGCATCTTGCATATGCTCGTGAGTAAGTTGAAAGAGAAAGACCTGAAGATCTGCATTGAGTTGCTCAATTGGTTGCACTGGGAGATTACGAAAACGAGTCACTATTTCCATCCGCCATTGATTAGAAATATGGTGAGAAGTCCAAGGATCGATTGCATCTTGGTGAAGTAGACAAGCACCCGCGAGAAGAAGTGGTACATACAAAAATGAATTGGTGCGTTCTGAGGTGTACCGAGGGAGCAGAAAAGTTGATAATCGTGTATCTTGGGCGGGTGTCTCATGTGCAGGTGCAATACGTGGGGCAGAATCGCGGTCGGCAGATGTAGTTAACCTCATATCTATGGCTGAGGCTTGGGCTGTAATATCTTGAGGTCTTGGATCTAGATGCTGGGAGCATAAAATCTGATCCCGTATGCGATTGCAGTTTTCAGCCAATTTATTTCTCACGATGCATAATCTGTGATTACAAACCCAATGCCCTTGGGTACAGGCAAAATCATGCGCCCATATTTGAAGATTGTTACAATATTCACGTAGCGGAGGTGAATCATTTGGAGGTATTGTATCTTTGATATTTGTTTCTCGGCTGCATCTTATGCATGAAAATTGTGATTGCCAATCTGTGATCAAAGACGGATGATTTGGATCAGTCCGTAAAGGATTGGGAGACCATGTCATCGTCCGTTGTGGCATTTCAAGAAATCGAACTGGTCCATTGTCGTTATGAATTCCAGCCAAATCATTGCAGCACAGTGGCACCAAATCAGACGGGGCTGGAGGTCGCGGCATATAATTTGTAAGCCTTATGGTCGAATTGGAATCGGCAATTTGGCCTCTAGGATCAATTCCTTCACGCAAGCATAGTTGGTGGAATCCAGGGATTTCTGCGAGTAGCGGAATAACAATTCTGCATGAAGGAAAAAAAGGATTGAGTGCATTCCTTCCAAAGTCAACAAGGCAATGCAAATGCATAGCATGTAAGCAAGTGGGTAAATTAAAAAACGTATCATTGCCGCGTGCTGCATGCTGAAGCTCCAAATAGACAAATCTGACATTCTCCCAATGCATCATCTTCTTCCATATGGGTTGGAGAAGATACGTGCGATTAAAGATTTATGATGTCAGGAGATGAGGAATTATCGTCGTTCCAATCTGCCGATGCTGATTCTTGTAAAAAGACATGTTCAGCTGCCAATTCTTCCAAACCAGATTGGGAGAGTTGTTGATCTTGTGGTCAATCTTGATCAACAACTTGTGTAAGTCTACGTGAAGATTCGTCCAAGAATTGATCAATAGATCTTTCGATTTCTTCGGCGTCAGCATCAGCTTGGGAATCAAGAGCGGATGAAACAGCTGCCGAAGAAGGCAAAGAAATTATATCATCACGGCTGTGCTGTTGTAGTTTCTGAACGTATTGTAGTCGGGAAGATCTAAGGGGTGCAATGTCATCTGGATTAGCATCAATATCTATATGATTGGAATGGCTTTGCGAAACATAAGATCCTTGACCTTGTTGGGTTCCGAGTGGAGACGATGTAGTTGCCGGAGCTGGCAATGGGGGTGAAACGGTTCCCCTAAGTCCAGTCGGGGAAAGCGGGGGTGAAACGTCGACAGTCTGTGGGTTGGCCCCATGGATTCTAAGAAGGCTTAAAGATACGGATGGAAGACTGGGGGGGGTCCCAAAGGTGGACCAAGGAGTGCGATTACTAGGTGGGAATTGGGATTGGTGCTGCGATCTGGGTCCAGGGGAGTCAGCCCGCGACCTCCTTGGGTTAGGCGGCGTGTGGCAAGAATTTGAAGGTAAGCGGAGGGGCGAGTGTGGGCGGCAAAAATGGAAAGGAAGTTGTGGGAGTGGAAGTGGCGGTGAGGGAAAGGGAACAATCAGTGGGAGTGCTGTGGTGGTGGTAATGGCAGTGAGGGCAGGGAGAGTGGTGAGGGTGGTGGCAGGGTGTAGGTGGTCGTGGTTGAGGTTGTGGAGGTGGCCCGCAGCTGGATAGCCGTCTTACCCCTTTGGGGGGTAGGGTGAGGCTCTACTGAGCAGCCGGCCACCCCTTTGGAGGGTAGGGTGAGGCTCTATTGGAGGTGGTGGTGGGGGGGGTGGTGCGAGGGCGCGCACTGAAAAAGGCGCGGCAAGCACTGCGTGGCGGTCGCTGCGGGCGAGGCGCCGGCACAACCCGGCCGCACCCTAACCCAGCTTGAGCCCTGAGCCAAAATGTCTACGGTATATTTTTAAATATATATGACTTTATTTACCAACATGGTATTTAAGATCATGGCGATAAAAAGAGCATCAATGGACGTCCACCCATTCACATTGCACCCAAGAACACCTTGGGGGTCATTCATCGTGCTGAATTGAGAAGCATTTGCAGACGGTTGCAATTTCATGCCATGCACACAAGCTGCAATCAGTCAAAGCGAAAAGTTGTTTGAAAAGGAACCCAAATTGAATTCAGTGATGTGACCGTAAAAAGTTAATTGAATTGGCACCGGAGCCCGACCCAGTGAGACAACAGCAACGCCAATCTATTCTCAACTATAGTGGTACTTCTGCAAGGGTGGTCCATTTCTTGTCCAAAATCATTGTGGAGTCCTCCGTATTTATGTGCTGCGGCAAGATGATTCGGTGACTTGAAGGATCAATGCATTCACAGATGTCAGTGGAAAGTGACTTTGGGCCTCCTGAAATTGGATGTGATCCTCCTGTGCCTGAAGGAAAACAACGGGCAAGCTTCCAAGAAGTTTTTCAGGTAAGCATTGGGACTTCGTGTTACTGCTGAGACACCATCTCAAGCTTGAGAGTGACCGTGGTTTATTCACAACGCGGGGTGTAAATCTGCTTCATTGTGGCGTCCTTTGCTCAAAGGCAACAGGATACTGAACGGCCTCAGAAGATGAATTTGCAAGCTGGGCAGGGAGCACTTGGCGCGGCGTTCACCACTCACCGTCACAGCAACGGCACCTGCAAGTTGCCTGAGGAGGCCACTGTCTGCTGTTTTGTTGGCCTAGGTTTGCTGCGATGTGGGACAAGACAGGGGCGCTATGCGTGATTTATGAGTTTCCTACTTGCCTGTCCGCCCGCCCCGTGATGATTATCATCATGATCAGGATCGTCATGATGGTCATGATCGCCATGGTGATCATGATCGTCCAGATCATCATCATGATCAAGAAGAATATCACAATGATCCTGATCATCATGCTGAACATGATGATCATCATGAAACCATATAATCATGATCATGATGGTGATCATGCGATGATCGTGCTCGTCATGATGATCATGATCATCATCAGGATGCATCTATCGCTGCATCCACCTAACATGACCAAATCCGCTCAAGTTGGGTCACACTTGGCCAAAATCAACGAAATTTTAGCAGAATCAATAGAAATAGTTCAGGATATGTGAGAATTGCCTGGAACATGTCACCTCTGTTGACCACGCCTACTTGCCCTTGGCAGCTGCCACCTGGGCCACGCTGGTGCATATTTGGGACATTTATCTCGGGCTCTGGCCATATGTATAGCCATATATATAATTATAATCAAATCTGTATTGATATACATGCATAAAGCAATATGAGGCGATATGAGGTGCGACGCACAATGCGCGACCTATCACCACCACCCTGGATCCCCTACTGTCTGTCTTGGTAAACCTGGGTGGCCTCAATGCGTACAGAGTCAACATCTGCCGTGCTTGCAAATTTATCAGGTGCTTCTGACAGCGCGTCAAAAGGAGCTGCCTTAGCACCAGGCCGTGAGATAGCATGTTCCGGTCGGCAGCAGTTTTGGTAAATCTCAATGTTGAAGCAGCTGTATTGCTGGAGATGCTGCTCATCATAGCACCGCTCAAATCCAGCTGTATCACTGCATAAGGATAGCTGGCTGCATAAAGAGAGCTGGCTACAGAGACAGACCCAAGCGCAGCACCAAGTACGTTCGCCTCAATTGGTGCGAAGAGAAATCTGGCTTCTCTCTCTTCTGTGCCATTAATCTTGACAAGAATTGCAAACAATCAACAACAAAGAGTACCGCAAACAGTCCGATCTGTCCTGCTTCAACAGCGGAAACAACAATAGCTCTCCTTACACATGCCAGAGCACCAGGCCCCACAGTGGTGATTAAGGTTTGCCAGATTAATTCATACCAATCATAGTGACAAGCACCGCTAATCTTGCACATAACAGTGCGGCAAAAAGCACCAGCTGCGGCTGCAAACACCAAAACTCCTGGAGCTGGAAGCAGAGGAAGGGCTGACCCAAAGAGAAGAGTACCAACAAGCAAATTTAATTCAAGTTCAGCAGCAGCGTGCTGTTCTTCCGGGTGCACTGGAGGGCCCTCCCTTTGATAATTGCTATGCTTGGCCCTACGTTGACGTGGATTGTAATCCTTTTATATTTTCCAATCCAACCATCAGCATGCATTATGGTCAATCGCATGACGCATGCAATTGTCAACAGCAGGAGTCCGGTCTATCTTGTCCTTCTTCTTTGGGTTCTGTCACACCAACAATCGCTTCTGATATAGTTTCTTCGCCTAGCGTTTTCAATTCACCCACCAAAAGCGGGTCTGAAACGTTGATATATCATATGATCACGAATTTACCGCTACCCAAGGGTTAGCTTCAAATCTTTGGACCCACTAAAGATTTGGGAACTTCAATTTCTTTTTTGACAGCGTTCCAGCACAGTGTTCAGTTTCACATACTTGTGGGCACTCTCCCCCGTCTTTATGTGATGGCAATTATGCTCATCGTTCTCCTCCATGTGAATTCTGGTTTTCTGGGCAAGATCACGGGCATTCAATTAAAGATGAGCTGATTTCTACAATTGATGTGGCATTGGAATCGTTGGATAATTACATGAATCAAAAACATCCCCAGGTATGTCTTTCCGATGCTGATTTGCCGGAACTGCATGCGGAAACATGTAATTCTGATGGTCCCGGATCACGTGAAAATCCGCATTTATCAAAGATTTCCTGTCATTGTGAAGATTCATCGAATGTCTCTAGCTCCACTTTTGCTTTGCAAACGCATTTGAATGCCAAATTGGCAAGATTGAATAAAATTGAAGCAGAACTTCGCATACGCAAACGCAAACAGCGGTCTGGCAGGCACAGATCCCGTTCCTTCCCACGAAGAAAAACAAATCAGATTTCGTCGGTAAATTCAACAGGCAATTGTGATTGGCAATCCGCAAAGATTCCAAAGAATCGCATGGCATAGCAATGATGACACATTGCATGATATACCGGGTACTTTTCCTGCAGCTTCATCTCCAAACCCTCGGCAGTTTACAGATCACGACACAAACACTCCCATTAATGTCAAAAATCCCATTGTGTTTTTCTGGCGTTTTTGCGTTCAGAAAACAAACACCTACGCTTCCATTCCGTTTTTGGCGAAAAAAACATTTTAAAAACTTTGTTTTTCGACCGAGCACCCGAAAACCATTGGCTATAGCATTGTTACATTTTTAAAGAATGAAAAACATGAAAAGACCAATAGATGTTATTACGTTTTTTTTTTTTGCGTTTTAGAAAATGAACAAATTGAAATTCCACTGGTTTTTATCGCGTTTTTATGTTTTTAGAAGATGAACAAATTGAAAAGTCAATAGTTGTTATTGTTTTTTTTTCTTGTTGCGTTCCAGAATATACAAACAAGCCTACGCTTGCCTTGCGTTTTTCCCCTTCAAATAAAAATGAAATGCATTTTGGACCAATGAACACGAAAGCCCATTAGTTTTACAATGTTTTTTGCAATTTTTTTGGCGCCCAGGAAACATTCCGAGCCACGCCAAAGGCCGCGGTCTCCGGACTGGTTTGTACATCCTAAGTAAGGACGCCTTTAGGGAGAGCCTACTTAGGGAAGAATGAACAAATGCAACATAATGACAACTGTCCAAAGTGAAACATAATCAGCATCACACATATATCGGTGCCGAGCTATCGTGAACTGCTTGGCTGGTTGGTTCGCCAATTCGGGGGATGACGTGCCATTTACAAAACAACACACTCCCTGTCGGTCATTGTAATGGGATTGCCTTAGTGAAGCTAAAGGTGGACAGGTTTGAAGGGCACCAAACACAAAGCGAACGACGCTCAACAGAACACAAAATCATTTCAAAAATCCTCCATATGTTTCCACCCAGAGGCTGGAAGACTTGTGTTCAACGAACCTTTCTGGAATTAAAAAACCTAACAAACCTCCAGCACCGACTGTTTGGAATCACACGTTGGCATCATATTGGCGGCCGTGGTCAATGCTGCCCCATAATTGTTGTCGTTTTTGTAGCTTGCCCTCCTCGCTCTTTGCTCAAAACCTTGCCTCCGTTCCGTGTGTTGCATTTATTGGTCTGTTTCATAAAAACTTTGCACAAGGGCTCGTCAACAATGACATGTGAACATTGAATTTGGGGGTCGTTTTTGTTTTAAAAGTTGGGGCGCTTTTTTGGTGCCGCTTTCTGGATTGCTTTTGGTGGCTCTTGCGGCAGTCTTTCAAGAAGAGGCACAGCCCACCATGGATTTGCCAGTAGTAACTCCAGCAGAATAGATAACAAGGGAAATAGCACCAATATTCCTGGGGCATTAGTCAAAACAAAATAAAGTTCCTGATACACTGCCTGTTTGTTCACCCACACCACCTCCCTTGACCCACCCTGCTTGTGCCAACCTCCTGCCCTGTCTTGTCCCCCTTGACCTCCCCTATTCCTTCCATGGAGCTGCAGCTTCTAGGGTGCGACTGCGAACCACATTCGCCTGCATGCCGGGCCAGCAAAAACTTCTCACCCATCAATGCCAGTTTGCTATGCAAAAGTTTTCACGCACTATTGTTCATCTTCATGGTCTGAAAAGAAGCATTGCTTCAAGGATTGCTGTTGTTCCTCAGGCAGCTGTGTCCAAGACTGTCATGAATGATGCAGGCTTCCCCTGGGCGGCTTTCAAAGAAAGTGTGTCTTTTCTGTTCGACGTCTGGCAGATGCAAGTTGAAAGCATGCCAGTGTCAATCAATTACAAATTGTCACATCTGCGGCATCATGCAGTTTTGCCAGAGTCTCATGGAAAATGCAAAGACACCAAATGCAAAATACAAATCCGCGCAGTCAATTTGTATCAACATTTTCTCTGCCACTGCAGAATCTGAAGACACGAATGCAAGCATGCTCAACAGCCTAACATTAAAAACTTCGCGATGCACCAACCATCACAGGCAGGCACGCCATGCGAAAGCAAGACGTCGTCCCCTGAGTATTAGCAATGAGATTGCTGTAACTTATACTAAGACAAACTATTTTTTTAAAAGATTCTCAGATTCTGCAAACGTGCCCAAATTGGAGGGTCTCAGCAGGATCCCAACATGTTCACATATTCCACCGACCCCATGGTTCCAAGGAAACCCTTTGAAATCCAAAAGTTATGAGTCCAATTCATGGAAGGATAGTCAGAGAAACATTGTGGAACTCACCCAATAGGTTTTAAAAGGGATGGCATTCCAGTGGCACCCCCATTGGCAATCTCAAGAATATGTTTACATGAACTCCTCGCCGCATAACGAACATGGGGGCCTCAAGTTGTCATCTCGCATTGCCACTTTAAAACGATATGGATTTTTAAAGTCTTTGAGTGTTTTGATTCGCTGTGTCTTGAAGCAGAATACATCGGCATGTCCTTGATCAATATGGATTTGTTTTGTGGGCTCTGTGCTTGTTTCAGGGCCTGGGCCTTGTATACCATTGATTTTACGATTGGTTTTTACGAGCTGTTCCGTCTATATTCTATTCCTTTTAAAATCAATACCTCAAATGCTATTATATTTTCACGACCTTAACGTTTTGAAAATGCATTTTTGTGGCAGCATGTTGCTTCAGCATAATCATTTTCCACTGCAACCACTGGTTGCTGGCCGACATTTGTGGCAGAAGAGATGCTGCTGACATTCTAGGACTGGTTTATAAAGCCAAGCATGAACAAAACATGCAACATAAAATTAAAATTGAGATACCCTCATACAATGGCAGGAATATTTGCATCTGAACGAAATGATATATTCGTTCATACTAGAGAGTTGAGAAGTGCAATATGAAGATAGGTTGTCAGCTTTGTTAAAGAAACAAAGGCATCTGAAATTTTGACATGGCAACAAAGAAATTCAGACACTTTTCACGCAATGGTGCAGATATTCGCAATGCAACAGCATCATTTCACTTCCGGCGAGCAACTTGCATTGCAACTTTGCAAGATGACCATGTGTACACCATGCTCTCGAAATTGTCAATGTGAAGCCGCATCGTATGTTTTGTGCCGACGTATGCAAATCTCACAATACAGAGCAACGTTTTTACACCATGCTCTTTGCAAGTTTTGAATAAAAATGATGCTTCAAGTTTTACCATTTGGTATAAATAACTTGTATTAGGAACTGGCCGCCTAAATGTTTTCAGCTTTCTGTGCCTCAATTCATGAAATAAGCGCCTTAGCCAATTGTTTATACATTCATGATGTATCTCACCAGAGATTTTCATATGTGGTACCACATGTGGCGGCGTAGTGTTTTATATATGCTCGTGGACAGTAATTCTGTAGATGTGATATTTGACTTGGCACGTCCTCTGTTTTCAAAGCAAATAGTTCATCATAACTCGGCCAAGTTTTGGAGCAACGAGCTGGCAAGACCATCACAGGTTGGGAAATTCGGCCGTGCAAATTGGCAACAAAATCCCAGGCTCTGGTTTTGAGTTTCAATGCCATTTTTTGCAAGAGCCTAACAACAAGATATGCGAAAACTCAAAAAAGTAACAGTAAATCTTAACAAAACAAAATGAATGGAAAAAAATACCCATGCCCTGTACCAAACACATATCATAGACCCAGCATATCATGCATAATAGAATTGTGCCTTCATACATATAAATTGTGTAATCCAATCATAAAAGCAATTCAAAGATGCCACAACAACATTTTCCAATAGAAAATTGATTAGAAAAGGGGGGCGGCCCCCTCCGCCCGCGTGACACCCACCTGGGGCCTCTTCTCTCCCCTCATCGTCAGTATTTCCATTGGGAAATACAATTTTGAAGGGGACAAATATCTTTCATATTGTGTATGGCGACCAAGGAAATGCCAATTGATGTGTTGCAATTTTGATACGAAAGAAGTAATCCAGTGGATGGGGCACGGTGAGGTTCTTGCCAGACCAGCTCGTCCAACTCGTTGCGTGGGCAGTGATTAATTTTTAATGGTTCGCTGAGGCCATGTGGCGACCCGAATGAGCAATTCATCGCCAACAACAGCAACAACAACAACAACCAACAGCAACCAATAACAATAACCAACAACAGCTAGCAACAACAATAGCAACAACCAACAACAACCAACAACAACAGCAACAACAACAATGACGACAACAACAACAGCTATTACTACTACTGCTACTACTGCTACTACT
>JACLAD010017042.1_pt1 | contig 13137 bp, 12 predicted proteins | sample 8027901 | NCBI WGS metagenome assembly JACLAD01 (sample SAMN15725071, study PRJNA655200) | protist metagenome | isolation source: fluorescence activated cell sorting (FACS) single amplified genomes of... | place: Spain: Blaines Bay Microbial Observatory, Mediterranean Sea | collected 2016-07-05
GGACATCTCCCAATCCGGCGCCTCCGGCTTTGCTGGTCCCGTCGTGTCCATCGCTTCCACTAGCGGTGCCTTTGCCGCGGTGCTGGCCGACGGATCGGTGAGGGCCTGGGGAGACGACAGATCGGTGAGGGCCTGGGGAGGAGCGCCTTCCATTCCTCAACCGTCAAGCCTGGGAAGCGCATCAATCGTTTCTGTTTCTTCAACTTCCCGAGCCTTTGCTACTCTCATTTCTTACAGCTGGACTTTCGGGGCATATCTTGGTATGTTGTGAACGTGTTTGCGAGTGTGTGTTGTATGGTGTGGTTTATAGTGCCCCGCTCATCCTTTTTGACCTTTCCTGTACCATCCGCATCCGGTACGTGCAGATGTAGACGAGACCATCAAGCAATGTCCAGCAGGCCTCACTTCGGATGGATCGCCAGCAGCGGTTGGATCCGCATCGTGCAGCACACCATGCCCAAGTGGTCAAGGCATATCCGCCGGTACGTGCTCCGACTGTGTTGCAGGCAAATACGGCGATCGTGAAGGTTTAGCCTGCAAAGGCTGCTCCGCCGGCAAGTACAGCGACGCCACTGGGCTTGCCGCCGACTCCCAGTGCAAAGGCTGCTCCGCGGGCAAGTACAGCGACGCCACGGGGCTCACCGAGTGCAAAGGCTGCTCCGCTGGCAAGTACAGCGACTCCACAGGGCTTGTCGCCGACTCGCAGTGCGCGGGAAGATGCTCCGCCGGCAAGTACAGCGACGCTACGGGGCTTGCCGCCGACTCGCAGTGCAAGGGCTGCTCCGCTGGCAAGTACAGCGACGCCACGGGGCTTACCGAGTGCAAAGGCTGTTCCGCTGGCAAGTACAGCAAGTCCGTAGGAGCAACGTCCTTCTACACTTGCAAAGCCTGCGAGCCTGGCCATTACACAGTACAACCAAACGGGTCTTCAAGGTGCCAAGCGTGTCCAACCTCAACGTACAATGACCAACACAACCAAAGCAAGTGTTCAGGCTGCCCGAGCACGATTTACGCCTCGCTCCCTTCGCCGGCGAGCGTCTACTTTGGCGCGACGCTGCCAGAGCTCTGCTTCCCCTACCTCAGCTATTACGCTCTCACTATTCTCGTCTGCTTGGCCCCACTCCTCCTACTCTTCGCGGGCGTCTCCATCGCAATGGATGCGGTTGGCGACGACGGCCTCCTTGATCCCGAGCAGGCCAAAGCACTCAACCCGGTCATGGCGTGCTTCGCACCAATCGTGGTCGGCGTTTTGGTTATTTTTAACGAGATTCAGGCCGGCATTGTTGCCTGTGTTGCGCAGCTCGTCATTGTTGCTGTAGTTGCTGAGAGCACAAACGATGTCTGGGAGGCAGTTAAGCAGTGGCTTTCGGGAGAGGGTTCCTTTTATGAGCGTGTGAGTGCCTTCTCTCTCTCTTCCTCTCTCTCTCTTTCTTCCTCTATTGATACCGTGATTATGATGATGATCTACAGCATTTCCACCGTTCCTCTGAGTATAAAAGCTAATACGACACCCCCACACCACCACCACACACAGGCCAAGCGCTTCGCCTTCGAGCTCCAGCTCTGGTTTGACGACCTATGCCACGATTACGCTCTCATCGGGATGCTTTGGATTGCAAGAGGCCGCTTCCTCCTCATCGCCGACGTGTACACCGACTTGAGCCTCTCCATCGAAGAGGTGAACATCGCGGCGTCCCTCTCGGTGACCTCTCCGGCTCTTGCCTCCTCCCATCTGAACTCTGGGCTGACTCTGCTCGCGGTAATTCTCCTCCCCTACGTCCTCATGACGGCGTTCATGTTTCCAATCCACCCGTTTCTCAACTTTGACCTTGCGGGTGGCGGCGAACTGATTACGTTCGAGAGCCTGAATGACTACATCCCGTATGAGACGTTTTCGATCTTTGCACTTCCTCTGCGTCTTCTCTACGCTGCGGTCGGAGGCATGCTGAAGTTCCTCCTTTGCGACGCCATCCTCCTCTTGCGCTTTCTCTTCACCGATCTCGAAGACAACCCGCAGTGGGGCCATTACGATCGACTGCGTCAGATTTTTGAATCGCTCTTCGAAGCGCCCTTGCAAATCGTGCTCCAGCTCTTCCTCGCGATGCGGTCGGCGGACACGGGAAGCGCAAACTTGGACCAGATCTACCTCTCCATCGGACTCTCAGTCATCAGCATCACGACCAACGTGATTCGCATTCGAGACGGCGCGCGGAAGAGCAAAGAGACGATTCTCAACTATGTCGTCGAGATTTTGCAGGTCGTAAGTCTCGAGAGAAGCAAAATCAAACGTAAAATGAACTCGAAACTCACGAGACTCCTCGTCGCTACGCGACTCGCGACAGGGCGTGGGACACATCCCACACATCGTGGGAATTCGCGAAGGCAAGCTCACCGAGGCCGACTTTTCCTCGGTCTCCGCCAAGCTGCTCATGGAAGACGGTGGTTACGGGCTCAAGCGCATCTTTGATGCCATGGAAGACGGGAAGTCGTTGGAAAAGATTGTGTTCAGTCAGGGCGTGGTGCACGATCTCTCTGGGTTGATTAATCTCCGTGAAGGTCTCGTAGAAGGAGAGAAAGGAAGAATGCCGCTGCCATCGGAGATAAGCATCACGCTGAGCGCCATAGCCAAGGAGCCAGAGGGCAAGTTCTTGGCCTCTCTATTGGAGGAAAGGAGAGGCTTAAGCAGGCTTTGCATCGTCGGCCCTGATTTTGAGAACAAGGGGCCTGTGGCCGTCGAGGTCAGCGACACCAGCAACGGTCTTGGCCTGAGATTGGATGAGTCCGAGTCCGGCAAGCCTTACGTGAAGGAATTTATTCCGCTCACAAGCGGACAGGTCGGAACGATAGAAAAGGGAGGAAGAGTCCACGTTGGTGCAGTTCTCATCTCAGTCAACGGACATGAAGTCGGAGATCTCAAGGAAGCAATTGGTCTCATCGAATCTGCTGACGACGGGGTTCAACTCACGTTTCACCGTAGACAATCTCTTAGACAAGATATCTTGCTCAACAGCGGCTCGAAGGCTTCCTCAAACGACGACGTTACTATAGGCAAGACATCGGGAAATCACGCCAACGCCAACGTTCCAAGGACAGGCAGCTCGAACACGTCATTCAAAAAGCAACAATATGAAGACGCCGACCTAGGAGGTGCTCTCGCTCATATAGCCACCGCTTTCATTCTGCATGAACATGATGTAGGACAAGGCGGGGGGTGGAACGAGCTTGACTTGGGCTCTCTCTACTTGACTGGTGAGCAGTTTCGCAACTTTGCTCAAAGGCTGCGAGCAGCACTTGCTGAAGACGACGAGGAGAATGGCGCCGTGAAGAGGCCGTCCCTACTTCGAACGACGCAGCTTCGGCGAAACTCAGTTCAGAGGGCATCGTTTCCGAACTTGGGCGTCTTGATTGGTCTCGGCGGGGCACCCAGTGTGCCGCGCGAACGTGTGTATCCATGCGGGGAATCTCGGTCAGCTTTTCGTGTCAAGGTAGTAAAGATCAATGGCCTGGGCCTATGTACAGACGATCTGCGGGCGCTTGTTGCGACAGGAAGCAAAGCTCCGGCTACTCTTGCGCGTTTGGGCGCTATTGAAGTCGGTTCCCTTTCGCACGAGGCCATGTCATCAGTGCTGAGCGATACTTTTGAATGGGACACAGGCTTCAGCCACAGCCAGGTAAAAGTGGCAGCAGATGCTTCACGCTTCCTCCACCACAGCGTCGTGGGTGCAACCACGCGCTTTAGTCTCAAAGGTCCCATCAACGTCTCTCGTGGCGGAAAGGCTCTGCTTTCAGTGTTGCTTGAGCACCTGCGGCACAATCGCGTGCACGAGCTCGATATCTCTACCATCACTGGCATGGGGACAATATTTCTACGTTCGTTGGCAATGCTCTTGGGTAACGAAAAAACGTTACAACTTCAGAAAATCGAAGTTGGAACCGCAAAAGGAGTGCAAGCAGACGATTTCGTTGTACTAGGTGAAACACTACCCCGTGGCTGCGCGATCTGTTCCACAGAATTGTCTTGCCCAGCGCAGGACTTTGCCTACCGACTTGGGACAGTGCGACTTACGTCGAAAATTCTCGATACGGTCGTCGATCGGGAGGAGAAAAGGATTGCGGAGGAGGCGAAAAAGAGAGAGGAGGAGGCAAGAAGGAGAGAGGAGGAGGCAAGAAGGAGAGACGAGGAGGCAAGAAAGGGAGAGGAGGCAAATTTGCGGGACAATGCAATTGGAACAAAGGCAAGGACCGTGAAGGAGAACACCGAGGCGAAGCCAGAACGGAGCTATGACAGTTACGTTGCACAGTTACATCGACGGTTGAAAGCAACGGCGTAAAAGTTGTAGAGAGAGGGTGGTTTCGTGCGAGGTTTCGTGCCTTGTTTCGTGCACAAAAATGCACATGGTGTTATTCGGGCTTGGGCCTGTTAGTGCCTCTTAATGCTGTGCTGAGCGGCTTCTATACCTCATGAAGTGACTGATTTGCCTTCATTGTAGTCTACAGTAGTCAGATCAGAAAGGGGTCAGAGCTCGAATTCTGAATATCCGCAGTGGAGTATCCACAGGAGTATCCATAGGGAGCATCCACGGGAGCCCCCGCGGGGGCGCGCCAAAACAGAGGTGACCACCGTACATAGACGAGTAGAGGAGAAAATCACTTTCCCTACTGGGAGCGCACGAGTTGAAGAAAAAGAGAGCAGGTACGAAAACGCCTCACTGGCAGCGCACGAGTTTTGTGACCGATAGATGCCTCATTTCCTTCGTATAGTAACAGTACCAGGGCCGTTCCACCAGGTTCTGTAACTGTATTTGACTCGGTACGTACTAGATAGTGTCAGTGCGGTAGACCAGAGGGAGCAGACATAGACATGGCCCACCCAAGGAGGAAGCTTGATGGAAGGATTAGATTTTGAGGCAGACATCAACCAGTACAGTATGAGGGAGATCAACGAAGACTCCGGGGCGAGTAGCGATAGTCGAAGAGGAAGGCCCTTGGACACGCAGGGTCAATACACAGCATCGGCAGAAGGGCACTACAACTTATTTTTAAGAGAACACAAAGCATAAATTCATTCGAGGTACGCCAACTTCTTTGACCTGGTGCAGTATCACGTTCGTAATGGCTAATTCGAAAGTCGTCGTACCAGAGGAGACAAACTCAAATACGGGCTCCAGCAAGGGTGGTGAGACGGAAAGTCCTTCCCAGGAGACTTTCGATATTGAACAATTCCACCATCCTATATTTGACACATCGAACCGCAAAAGGTTTGAGAATGAAGTGACGTGCGAAGATTACAAAGAAGCTGCCTGCACGTGGAGTATTGACACCCTTATCAGGCTGGGGGTATGTCTGCCGCTGTGCCCCATAGTCACGTGTGCTATGTATGGGAGCGTAGAAGATGTATGTTACTACTACAGAACTACAGTTCTGAAAGTCACGTATCCTCGTGGCTCTACAGGAGAAGCTCTGAGGGAGAGGATTAGAGAAGACTTTCGCAGAAGGGCGAAACTCGAAACTATTCGCGTTGTATCGATGCTCACGCGGACAGAAGGCGTAGTTTGTACGACCATCAGAAACTATCGCGATAAGCCCAGAGAGAGGCAACTCGAACAAATTGCCAGGGACATCAACAATGGAGTTGATGAATACCTTACAATGGTTCGGAGAGTTATGTACCGGCATGCATTCGGGACTCACTACTGGGGTAGTATCTTCTTTAGTCCTGCTTGCCCACCGTTTTTCGAGGACAAGCTCGCTTTGCTATGGAAACGGCTTCTCTTCTCGTGGAGCGCCGTTTACAGCGGTTTGAGCGCGAAAGATTTGGCGCTTGAATCAATCCGAAAGTCGGAGGTTATCAACCCTGGTACATGTTGCGAAAGAGCCACGAAAGTTATCAAGCCCTCAGAAAAGTACACAGAACTCTACAACATGTGGTGGGAAGATGTCTTCGGTGCGGTGAAGCTGTCGGAGGTGAAGGAGTTTTGTATCACAGGGTTCACCCCAAGCGACAAGGCTTTAGAAGTTGCAGCGGCGTGGGATGATAAGAAAATGTTGTTCAATTAAAAATTGATAGTTTGATAGCCGATAAAAAAGAACTGCCAATATCCAGAGTTTTCTTTAGACTATGTTCGCGTCGTTCATCTACCCGTCCCTTCATTGTAAAGGTTAAATACTACTTACTGCAACATTACGCGCACGATTTACCACACGCCCCTCTCCCTCCCCGAGCTCAGCAGAAAGCACGTGTTCGCAAAGTCTTCGAGCAGCGGGTTGTACCCGCTCCTCGTCCGCGCCGCCTTACCGCCGCCCTCGGCGTGCTTTTGCAGGAAGCGCGACGAGCGGACGATCCTCCCTCCCCCGTGAATTCTCCGCAGCCTCGGAAAGCTGGTGGGGAAGAAGATGTCTACCTCGCCGACGAGCCGCGGATCAGTGTCTGGGTGTGGAGTGGGGCGTGGAAGGGAGGAGGGTCAGTCCTGGTGCGCCGGGACAGGAATATAGTAGAGAAGTAGAGAGAGAGAGAGAGAGAGAAGACAGAAAGCGAAAACCAAACAAGCAACCAAACGAGTCCCCCCAACTCACACGTCTCATGGTCCGTGCTCGCATACTCGTCGCTAGAGGACAAATTGTATTCCCCCCCGTCTCTCCCTCCTCCTCCGCCGAGCGCTCCCCTGCTCGCGACTAGCGGTGCCAGAGCCGCGGACGACACACGCCCCGCTGTCATCGGTCCCGCGCAAACGCTTCGCGACGAGATGTGGGCCGGAGGCAGCGCGTCAAAGTCAGCGGCAATCATCGTGTGCCTCGGGAAGTCGGCACGGAGCCTCGACGAGAGTCTGATCGCGTCCGTGGGCACGAAGAGCTGCGCACCGTCAAAGCGGCCGCGGGGGAGCTGGTGGTCTCTGGTTGCGCCTTTCTCCTTTTCCTTTTCCGTTTCCTTTTCCTCTCTCTTCTCCCGTTCCCCGTTCCCTGCTTCTGCAGTACAAAGGACGGCATCTTGCACGGTTGCGCAGCGCTGATCCCGCACTCCGGCGCCTCCCTCACCGCCCAACGTCAAGTCGACGAGCCAGTCGATGCCGGAGCCAAATGCAGTTGCCACCTTCGCCGCCGGTCCGGGAGGGACGAGCTTCGAAAACCGCTGCGCGGCAGTCTCTGGGCCATCCATGGCCACGGCCGACTGTGCAGCGAGGCGAGCCTCGAGCGCCAGGTCGGCGGCGCCAAAATCGGGCGGCGATAGGAAGAGGCGGGCTGCGGCAAGAGTTTCGGGGTCGTCGCCCAGCGGTGCTGTTTGCTCCGAGAGAACGAAGCCGCGCTCCTCCTCCTCCTCCTGTCCGTCCTCGCGCACGCAAACCCGCACCTCTTCCCACTCCCCTCGCTCTTCGCTCCACTGGATCCTGTCGTGCGCGAGATTGTCTAGCACCTCGAGCGCGATGACAAAGCACGGAGAAGCGTCGCACAGAGAGTCCGTTCCCACAAAGTCTTCGTTGACCACCTCGCACACATTGGGGTGCTCCACCACCACCCTTTGCCTCTGCCTTTCCGCCAACGTTTCGCTGATTTCCACCAGCGTATACTTGGCGTTCGCGTACAGCTCGGGCCGCCTGTCTCTCAGAAAGTTCAAAATATGCAACGCGTTGGTGCCATTGCCACCTCCTACCTCGTAGATTTTCAGGGGGTTCGGAGTGGGACTGCGTTCCGTCGCACTGGTGTCACCACGTCCAGCATCGTTCGTGACGGCAACACCCCTTTCTCCGACCTCGCGTACGTGTTCCTCACAGATAAAGCGGGCCAGAGCCTCGCTGTATAGGGGAGCAAATATCTCCGCGGGAGTCATCCAGCTCTCGGAAGGGCCGCCGAGCGCGTAAAATCGCGCGAGCTCGCTCTTGTACTCTGCTTGACCCGAGAGAGCAGCGAAGTCGATCGGGGCTGGGGTAAAGATCGGACCTTTCTCAAAGTAACCTGGCGCCATAAGTGTGGACTTTTCCAGCCAGGCGCAGGTCGTGGGCACTTTTCCGTACAAGCTCCACCTGATGAACTCGCGCGTGGCGAGGGTTGTCGCTCTCGACGTCATTTGACATCGTTATCTTTTATGAGAGCGGCGAGTATGCGGTCGCACTTCACACAGCCTAATGTGCCAGACACATCAATCCTTCACAGCTCATCATGCTTGGCGTTTTTCGGGTCAAACTGGATGTCAAAGCTCTCGCTGTCCTCCTCGACATCGTCCCATTCCTCATCGTCGTCCGCGTTATCGTCGTCGCCATCATCATCCGAGTCGTCGACGGCAGAGTTGAAGAACGCCTCGTCGTTATCCTCCTCGTCGTCCCACACGTCCTCTTTCGCCTTGGCAGCGTTTGCCTTGCTTGGGTACCTGCTGTCGCTTCCAGCAGAGCTCTGCATCTGCACGCTCTTCATAAGGCGCTTGAGGTCGTCCATGTTGTCATGAGCAAGCTCAAAGGTAGGATCGATCTCCAGCGATTTAAGGATCGCCTCCTCCGCTTCAGCGTAGCTGTCGGGGCCCTTACGCATGAGCGCAACCCCGAGATTGACCCAGCTTGTTGCTGGCGCATTTCCAAACTTAATTGCCGCCTTGAACGACTTGATCGCGTTGTCGCGCTGTCCGATCTTGTCGTACTCGATTCCAACCGAGTTGTGCGCAAAGTACGGCGAATCAAAGCTGTAGTCCTCAGGAATTCCCTCCTCTGCGCAGACGGGATTGACGAGCAATAGCGAAGTCACCATTATAACCAAGACCGCCGTCACGGCGTAAAAATTGCGATATGATGGCCTCATTGTCGCTTGCTGCGTTACACAGGTCTCGCGGTTCTTGCGGTTCCGTCACTGCGTGTGCCAATGCAATTGATCAGCTTTCGGGCGTGCTAGTGTCTAGTTGCGAGAGCAAGGCCATTCCCAAGATTCTTTTGTGATATCGTGACGTCGGGTTGGAACGACCCTGTGCTCTCTTGTTGGCTTGAATGCGTGGTCGATGACAAGCTCGCGCTAGATCGCTTGCAATGCAGGGGCAGCCGGTGGTGTTTCGCCGCGTGGCTGCTTGCTGCTGCCTGCTGCTGGCGCCGGCGCGCCCCGCCCGCCCGCCCGCTTGCTGGCTTTTGCTTTTTATCGCGCGCTTCTCTTTTTCTCGAAAGTTGAAAGTTGAAGAAAGGCAGGCGTTTCACCACCTGTCACCACAGGCCGCATGAACAAAAAAAGGGAGGAAAGGGTGAAAAAGATTTCATCACAATCCCATCATCTCATTGCTCGCTTGCGACGGATGAAAAGCTTCTCCGGTCCTCCAAGCGCTTGCCCGCCCCCGTCTTGCTCAGGGTTACCACCTTTTCTGGAAGAGAGTGGGAGGCGGGGAAGACCCTCGGCACCAGCCGCGCCCTTTACACCAGCGCCTAGGGCACTGCTGGAATCCTTGCAGATAAGGATGTCGCTCGTGACCTCACTGCACGCGGTCTCCACAGTCGACGAAGTGGAAGAGGAAGATGCCGACGAGGTAGAAGCAGACGATGAGCGCGGAGGCTTGCCTTCCCTGTCTGCTGTCGCCTTCCTTCTTCTCTTTTGCTTTGTCGCTGTGGTCGCTACGGCATGTAGACGCGAGCGCGGCCTTCGGTTCTCCTTCGCCTTCTGGGGCGTGCTCTGCGCGTGCGCGCGGGACTTCGGGCCGTTACTGTCATCAGAAGACCTGGGAGTGCCTCCAGAGACCTTATCCCTTAAGAACTGGCTCATTGTGTCCTCAATGTGTCTCAAGCTCTGGCTCTCCCGCGCAAATCGCGCGAGTTTGCGCGAAAGGGAGCTGTTCTCCGCCCTGGAGGCTGAGCAGTCTCGGATGAGCCTATCGATTTCCCATTGCTGCTCGTCGAGCTTGCTCTCGAGGCGCGCGTTTTCCTTTCGCATATTGTCAAGCTGAGTTGCGTTTGTCGTGTTTCGTTGCAGTGATCTAGCTGCCACTTCCTTCTTCTGGAGCTCCACCCTTTGAAGCTTGCGATCCGACGCCTCCAAAGCCTGTGCTAGACGCTTGGCCTCTGCCCTTGCCTCCTCTTCCGAGGCGACCAGTTCGTTCTTGAGCTGCTTGATAGTTCGAACGGCGTCGGAGAGGAGCCTATCTTTCTCAGAGAGCTCAGCCTCTAGGTCCTGCATGGCACGAGTGAGGGAAAAGCGTCGTGTGAGTTTCGCTTTCCTTTTCTCTTCCTCTTTCTTTTTCACCCTTCTTAATCCGACCCAACAACGCCGTCCCAACTCACAGAACTCCTCTCTTCAAGCACTGCCATCTCTTCCGCAAGCTTTCGACTCCCTGTAGTAAATGCAAGGACCTGGCTGGCGATTTCCTCCTCTTGTCTCTTCTTCTGTATGGTCTGCCGCGTGATCTTCTGTCGCTCCTTCTCAAGCTCGGCGTTGGCCTTGAGGATTGTGCTTCTCAGTTCCAGCTTCTTCGACTCGAGGTCTCCTTGCAAGGTCTTTTGCTCTCCCTTCAGCTTTTCGATTAGTGCGTGCGCAGCCGTTCCCTCCTCTTTGAGCTTCCGGATGACCTTGAGCTTTTCCTTCAGCGCATCGTCCGCTTCCCTCCTTCTTGCATTGGCTTCGGACAACGCATTCTTGGTCTTCGACTGAGCGTCACGGGCCACCTTGACCTGGTCTACGGCTTCCTCCAGCTTGCGCAATGTACCATCAAGAGTTGACCGGAGGTTCTTTCGAGACTTGATAGCTTCAGCTGCTTCCGCTCTCGCCTTTTCTCCCTCGGCGCGCTGTCGGTTTGCGAGCGTTCGTGTTGTTTGAGCGAGTGAGAAAGTAAGTGGGTGAGTGAGTGCCCGAATACAAACAAGCAAGAAGTGCCTGCTTCGGCCTCTTAAACACGAACCAGTTTTGCGCGGTCCTTATCGTGCTGGCGCGACACCAACGCAAGCTCATCTTGTAAATCCGTTAGCGCGCGTGCGTGCTGCTCGCGGAGCGAATCAATACGCGTCTCTCGCTTGCTAACCTCTTCGCGAGCTTCCTGAAGCTTTTCGTGCAGGTCTCCGTTCTTGGCTCTGGCCTCCTGAAGCTGTTGCGAAAGCTCTTGCATATCCTCTGTGCGTTCAGCAATATCCTTAAGGGCCTTTTCAATCTCCTTTGCACTATCTTCCAGCTTCAGCTTCAACGCCGCGCTGGCCTCTGAGGCCTCCTTCTCCCGTTCGTGGTACGCAGAAACCTCTGCACGGAGCTCTTCCACGGTCTTGGAAAGGGTCTTGCCATTTCCAATTGCCGAGGAGAGCTCGGTTGCGAGTCCTTCTTCTGCCTTGGCTATTGCGGTCTTCATGTGCTCGATTTCTGCTTTGAGCTTGCCCTTCTCCTTCGCATACTTTGATGAAGTACAAGATATTTGGAACTGAGCACATGAGCAAGCAATACAAAACATTAAATGCCAAACAGAAACAAACCTTTTCCTCAAGATCGGAAACTCTTGCGCCAGCCTCAGCAGCGCTTGCTCTCCGCGCCTCCTCTGCTTCTTCCAAGCATTTCTTCAAGGCCATGTTCTCCGAAGCAAAGCGGTCGGCGGTTTCGACGAGACTCGCCGTGTAAGTCGATTTACGTTTGTCTTTGAGACGCCATGCGTGCATCTCCTCTCCAGCCATGTCACGGGTTTCCTCTAAGACACGATTTGCTTGCGATTGCGCCTGCCGCAGTTCACGGATCTCAAGCAGTGAAGTCCCAAGCTTTTCTCTCAGTGACACGATTGTCTCTTTTTGCTGCAAGGCGTGCGAGCTGAGTTCTGCTACTGTGTCTGTGCCTTGATCCTCGAGCGACTTCAGCTTTTTGCCTGAACAAGGGTTTGATGTGTGTGCGAGCACGTGAGTGCGCGTGGAATGTGGAGATGCCGAAGGGTTAGTATACACAGCAGAAGTCGAACAATTAAGCAATCCAATCAAGTCTTCTTCTTCTACTCACTGAGCAGCGACATCGTCTCCTTTGCCTTTTCCTTGGAGCACCGGATTTCATTGTGGGCCGTCTTCAGGTCGTGCTCAAGACGCTTTTGATGGCGCTCGAGCTCAATTATCTGGGTCTTGGACCTCTTCCCCTCTTCCGCTTTGGAGCGGAGCCTCACCACCTCCTCGCTCAGCTCCTTAATCCTTGCCCCAAAGTGCGTGCGGTTGAGTTCGATCTCCGCCTCGGCCGCCCGCTTCTCCTTTTCAGCGCGCGAAACTTCAAGCTTGGTCTTGGAAATTTCCATTGCGAGGTTCTTCGAGGTCAGGCCGTGTTCGTCGACCTTGGCGCCCATGCTCGCGAGCTCCTCTTCTCTGCAAGCGAGCTGCGAGCGGAGGTTGTCGATCTGCACTGCAGAGGACTTGAACTCTGCCAGTGACCTCCCAAGCTGGGCTTCTACTGTCTTGGCCTTTATCTTGTACCTCGATAGCTCATCTACGAGTTCCGAATTCTTTTCTTGAGTTGCATAAAGTTCAGCCGAGACCTTTTCGTTGTTATTGTTGTTGTTGTTGTTGTTGTAATCGTCGTCGTTGTGAGTCAGCTGGCGGAAGTACGTGAATAATACGAAAGCGTGCAAAACCAAAGATGACAAACCTCGGAGAGCTCCTCCTCGAGCGCACGCGAGCGTTTCAGCGATGTGGATATGCGTCGCTCTAACTCCGCTGTCTGGCTATTGGCGAGGGACAGCTCGCTGCGGAGCTCTGCTTCCTTCTTCTGCGCGTTCTCAAGGTCTACGACGGCCGAGGCGTGAAGGTTCCACGTTTGTTCCAAGTGCTGGCGGAAAGCAGAGCTCTCAGCGCCATGTTCGCGGAGAATACTCTGCGAAATAGTCCTCGCTCCTTCTCCGGGCCTGGAGATCAAATGGTGTTTGGACTTTGACGCCGCCTTGCTCTTCTTGCTTCGAGCCACGCGCTTGAGCTTCTTGCCAGCGTCGCTCATTTTCTTTGCGTTCTTCTTGTTCCGGGATTAGGGTGCTGCGTTTGCAGGAGAAGCTGCAATGCATACCCACTTCTGCATGGAGCAACGGACGCCCACACCCGCCATGCACACTGCACTTTCGCCTCGCGAGCGTCGCCAAATCGATCTACTAACCGGCGAGGACGACATGAGTCGGTAAAAAGTTTTCGGCAACCGTTGCGCCGTCTTTTCTCAGGGGACGCAGTGATTTTCTTATTGGACAGTCAA
>JACLAD010011648.1_pt1 | contig 13130 bp, 10 predicted proteins | sample 8027901 | NCBI WGS metagenome assembly JACLAD01 (sample SAMN15725071, study PRJNA655200) | protist metagenome | isolation source: fluorescence activated cell sorting (FACS) single amplified genomes of... | place: Spain: Blaines Bay Microbial Observatory, Mediterranean Sea | collected 2016-07-05
ACTATTCTTATTACTATGTTATAAACAAAAAAGCAGGGTCCTATCTAATCAAGTTAAAAGCATGTAAACAACTATTATTCACTTATTTACTTTTTTTGCTTGATTTCTTCTTGGATTTTTTCTCAGCTTTTTTTACTTTCTTTTGTTGAAGAACCTTCTTAACAATTTTTTGTTCTTCGATCAAAAAAGCACGTACAATTCTCATTTTAACACATCCAGCGCAACGAGAACCACCGTAAGCGCGAGCTACAGTTCTTTTCGATTTTGGGATTTGTTTGTACTCTTTTGGACGTAATGAAGCAATACCTGGAAGTCTTGTACCACAGTCACCACACATTGGACCTTTACCTCTCTTTTTAATATATTTGGCCACTAATTTACCACCTGGTGTTTTTACTGGTCGGATGTGATTTGACTTGGTATTGTATGCACATCTGCGACGGTATGTAATACGAATATTTTTAACCATGTTTGTTTGTTTGTGTTATTAAAATGATGATGTAAAAGTAAATTAACAATATATTTCTTTGAATGAATTGTATTCTGTAAGTGATATGATATATGTATTTCTATCTATGTAGTATATAAATATATATTATAAACATATAGTCGTCTATAATAAAGAAGTATGTATATATTTATCTATTCTATTTACACAGTATAGCAGCAACACAGTACAATGTGAGAGTAATACATCGAAGAGTATACAATATTTTATACTTCTTTCATATTATACAATTGTAGAATCATATGTACATAGGATATACATTGGTATATTTATACTAAAAGTATATATGTAATCCGATACGAAAAACTATTAAATATTTGTGATCAGGATTGAGTGGCCTTCATCTGTTTATTAAAATAGCATGGACACACGATGAAGAATAGATTAGAAATGTATTAATAGTGCTATCTTTATGTAACAATGATGTATGAATGCAAGAGAGATTGGTGGTGGTGCACCACATTAGACAATTAACATGGAAATAGAAGGGACAACATTATTAACAAATTCTATCACACTATATATATATTGTATTCTATTCTATACATTACACATGTGCAAACGTAGATTTGTAGAGATACATACAGCAAAAAAAAATATAACAAACAAACAAACAAATAATAAAAATCTATTATATTTTAGTTTAGTTTCTGAGAACGCTTTAACACGCCGGAGTAGGAACATTTTATAAAAACAAGTCAAAAAAAACAAAAACAAATAATAATAATTATAATAAAACAAATATGCCAAAAGCAAAGAAATCAGGTACCGAAGGTCTTGCAGGACAATTAAAACTTGTTATGAAAAGTGGTAAATCCAAATTAGGTTACAAAGAATGCTTAAAAACACTTCGTACCGGTAAAGCTAAATTAGTATTAATCGCTAGTAATTGCCCAACTGTACGTCAAAGTGAAATTGAATATTACGCTATGCTTTCCAAAACTGCTGTACATCATTATGCTGGTGCAAATGTAGAACTTGGTACTGCATGTGGTAAATATTTCAAAGTTTCTATCCTTACTATTACTGCTGAAGGGGATTCCGAAATTGTACGTGTTGCACAAGCAACTGCTTAAATAGTAATATGTTTCATATATATTATTGTCATTAATTGATTACGTTTATAAAATTTGATTAGTAATTATGCACCGTAAATAATATACAATGTGATTTTTAAGATTAGAGTATATTTAGAAAGAAAAAATACATGTTGCAGTGTATATTGTCTGAAGGACATAGTATTAATTTAGAATAGGTTTTATTTTTGTATACTAATAGTATTCATATATGCACAAATAATACTAATGTCAAGTGTGCTTTTGTTTTTTCATGTTTAATGTTATCAGTTGTGATACGAATATTATGTTGTGTAGTGTTGTAATGTATGTGTATACATGTATATATATATACGGATAAGAAGAAAAGGAATAAATTTCAATCAAAGTGACGAATAACGAACCAGCTACACTGAAAGGCTTTAGTCGGTCATTTCCCGTGTTGACTTTTATGTATACTAGATGGACTGATTGATTGTCTTTTATATTTAAACGAAAAAACCTTTTCTTCTTTTGAAGTGTATGTATGCATGTACATATATATATATATAATATACATGTATGTATACACACATCATGTATCATATGTACATATCATATGATATTTACACACACACACATGATAATGTATCATTATGATATGCATATGCATATATGTTGCGCTCAACATAAATATTGAACACATCATGTAAAATGATACGTACTTCGTACGGAAACAAAAGCACACAATAGTACATACATACATATAAACACACATAAGATAGTATCATACCATATCCTTATATATACACACGCACACACATACACGTACAGAAACACGCTCACACACACACATATGCATACAGAAACACACACACACATTTATATTTATATGACACGCTCTCTCGTCTCTGACGTGTTAACGATTTAAACGCCTTTTCTCAATAATCTTCATCCTTTTCACTTTACTCATACTTCTCAAAGAAATTGCTTTCAATTCTTTCAATACCTCGACATCCGGCTTACACTTCCCCCAAAAAGCCAACAGTGATGTCACATTCCAATGCAATTTTGCTGTATACTTCATTTTTAGCTTTTTATTTTCAACTTTCTTCATAATGATATCAACTTTCTTCAAGTACATTAGCGTTTTTTGTGGGTCACCTAACTTTAAATACGTAATAGCAATATTTTGCAATAAATACAATCGAAAACGATCAGCTTCACCAAGACTTTTCCTTGCAATGGATTCTGCCGCGAGAAAATGCCGCAAAGCTGGTGCTGGTTCACCACGCGCATACCATATTTGTGCAATGCCAGTATATGCAGCACATATACTTAAGCTATCAGCACCAAACATTCTGGACACGATCGTTAATGACGTGGTATATAATGTCATTGCACGTTTTTGCTGAACATTTGATCCCCGAGATAAAATATTTGCTATCGCAATGCCCAATCCTCCTAAGAAACCGGCATACGATGGATCCAAAAATTCTGTTAACGTACGGCAATGATTGAATTCACGCAACGCAGCACTAAAATCATTTAATAAATAAAATAACTGACCTATACGAGCAGCTACTTTAATACTCTGTGGATTATTTGAACCTTTATGACCACATGCAATATCAAGTGCACATTTATAATTTAACATGGCGTCTTGCAATATCATATCTGAATTTTCCAATTCATTTGCATTCATGAGACCTTTACTATTTCCCAGATTTATACCATCACCATGATTTTCATCATGATGATAAGGTGGTGGTAAATCATCGTTCGTACTGTAATTATTATCATTATCCTGATCAATCGTTACGCTTTTTTCCATATTTATCATAGAAGGTATTTTATCAACGTCTACCTCGGATGATGAAAACGATAAATCATGATCCATTTGTGTTTTTCCATTAGTTTTGTCATTATTGTTGATGTTGATACTCTTGTCATTGGCAGCATCTTGTTCATCCATCATCATCATGTATGGTGTTGGCTTTTCGTCAAATGCTTCATGTACTTTTAAATCACCTTTAGAACAATAAAGAATACTACGATGATTCATTGCAAATTCACTGTCTTCTAATGCATCTACCAATTCCATTGCACGTTCATATTGAAATTCAGCCTCTTCATAATTTCCAAAAGCAGTATATGTATGACCAAGATTTTCTAAGCATCGTATATAAATAACAGTATTATCACTGTAATTGCTATCGGATTTCAAATCATTTAATTCATGCAAAACATTTATAGGTTTTGAAGTTCGATTAAGATCATTTTCATGAATTGGTGATAGTGAATAATTATTACCAGTATTATTGTTGCCTGAAGTTATCATTTTTAAATCATTTTCAACATCTTTTACAACAGCAATTGCTTGAGTAAAACGACCAACTGCACGTAAACAAACAGCAACATTCAATGCAATAGATGCTCTAGTACGAATCGATAACATTTCTTCCTCAGAATATCTATAAATTTGATACCCCTCATCGCTTTGTTTGGGAATCTTTTTGCATACATTATCAAGTGCTTCAAAACATACTAAATAATGTTCCAGTGCATTTGCAAAACGATTTCTTATAAGCAATGAATCTGCTAATTGTTTTTGACATAATAATATATTTGCATCATGTATCGTTCGTCCAAAATGCATTGCCGAAGCTAATGCAAATTCATATGAAGTTGTTGCAGCGACAAATTGCCCCATCTCAACATGTAAATGCCCCAAACGTGTATGACAATGTGTACTATCACCGCCTTGTTCATCTAACATATGAGCAGCATGTTTATATGCATCAGCTGCGAAATCCATGTGTTTTATTTTTAATTTTTCATCTATTTTTTGTTTATGTTTATTGTTGTTTTTCTTATTCGTATCTTTATCAAGTAGTATAGCTTCCTGAAAAAACAAATCACCCATTTTTGTATAACATGCAATTGCACATCTCAACGTTTGTACATTATTGATATCATCAACATGTTCCAATCGCTTTTCAGCAGCAAACAGATATCGTTTAGCTTTATATAAATCACCTCTTAAAAAATGTGCTTCACCTAATATTATACCACCATATATACACAGTGGATGTGCTTTACCATATATTCGAGTAACAATTTTAATTATATGACGACCAAATTCAATAGCTTTATCGTATTCATGAGAATGCAATGCAGTTGCTGCGCGATGTTCATATTGTAATATAATATCTTGAAGTGCCTCGTGATCACTTGCAGATACAGGATCACCAGCATTTCTTCTTTTTTTATTAATAATACACCTTCGAATAATTTCATTTTCACCTTCTTCTAAATGAAAAGGGTCTAACTCTTGCTGTTGTTGAGAAGACTCTTCTTTTTTGCTATCATCTTGTAAGAACGTTTTATTATTTAGAGCTGTAGCATGACCAAATACGTGTGATGTGGATGGACTGCCTTTATATAGCAATGCCTTATCTGCAGCTGTAGGTGACCTAGTAAAACCTTCAAAATTATGCACACCACCTGAACGTACTTTGGAACGTTCAAATGTTAAATCTTTCGTACGTAAAGTTAAATGTGACATTGTATTTATATTATATTATTTTTCTGATCAGTTGCTTTTAGACGAATGGTTGAGAAATTACGTAGAGATAAAAAAAGACAGGCGTTGTAAATGAGCATGGATCTATAAAGTGATGATTGACGAAGATGTGAAGAATATTATTTCTCTATGTTTTGGATATTATTTCGAAAAGCATGTGTTGAATATAAAATAATATTACTATATATAACAAGAAGAAGTTAAAGTGCAACAAGTTTCCCTTTTTTTACTACCATAGCTCTACTATCTACCTTTTGATAAATAAAATAACTGTAAATAAAAGGCTGTTGTCATATTATTACTTGTTATATTACATAAACTATATAGGAAAACTCAAAGGTCGTCTGCATATTGCATATGGCATATGCATGCGAATATAAGCTTATGCGAATCTAATAGGTACTGTGTACTAAAAAAAAATCGCGAATCTCGACGAATCTGCTGCGAATCTGCGAATATATCTGCATGCCGCGGCAGCATGCGAGAATTGCACACATACATGTATTAGCCCAACAAAATTACAAATATTTTTTATCTTAATCTGAAAAGATACAGAGACGACGGTGTATCAACGGTGTGGATCAATGCAATACTTCGCGATCTTTCCTTTGATACCTCTAATATAAAGATGTCTTCCACAACAGTATCATCATCATCATCATCATCATCATCATCTTCTTCTAATAATAATAATCATACGGGCCTTTCAGCGTATGAAATAGCACGTTTGAAAAATATCAAATCAAATAAAAAGAAACTTGCTTCATTAGGACTTAGTAAAACAAGTATAAAAAAGGACTTGGAAGAACAACAGAAGAAGAAACAAAAAATTGCTGCTGCAAAAAGACTTGAAAGAAAGAGAAAAAAACTATCTAAAGATGTAAACAACATTAATAATTTGACGGAAAAACCAACTCTCCGTTCCACGAGACAAAAGAGATTAAAAAATGTAAACAACCTCAGTAAAAATGTAAATAATAATTCATCTCAAAATTCAATTTTGACAGGGCTTGTTCCAGGTCTTCCTGCAGCCGGTGCACCCGCTAAGAAGAAACGGAAGAAGAAAAAGAGATATACAGAGAGTGAGTTAAATGGTTGGCACTTTGTACAAACTTTTGTGGCTGATAATGTACCGGAAGATTGGGATTTTGAGGAAAAGCAAATGTTTGGCTTTGCCATGTTTATGGTTCGTGGTAATATGTTTCTTGGATTTGGGAATAATAGTAGCTCTTATAGCGAAAACCTTCTAGTACGTGTGGGAGAGGATGCTGTGATCTCAACACTAGCTGATTCTCCTGTAGGTGTTCAGCGTTGTATCATGAAGAGCGGTCGTGCTTTTCCAGGCACATTGATGATTGAATCATCAAAATTTAATTCTATGAGCAAATTACGGCACTGGTTTAATCTTGCCATGGCATATAATCGTACCATGAAGGCAAAGGCTTCTTCAGAGAAGCCCCGGCGGAGAAGAAGTAGAGAGTATGGATAGATATGATACAGTAGAGAAGACGACTGGCCGTAAAATTGTAAAAAATGAACACACACATGTGTGTAAAATTTAATTTATACCAGTATTAATACACTTTGTGTACATTATATACACATATAAAAAATACATTTTAAAAGATGGTTAAAATCTAAGTTATAATAATTTTACACTTCCCGTGTTAAGTAATATGCTCAATACTCAATCGCAAGAATAATATGCTATCCTATAGTAAAGCTCTAATGCACCTCTGCAAACTAATACTCTACAAGCACATTTTAATATAAATTAAAATACGCGTACAAAAATGCCTAAACACTTCTAACACTTTTATATATTTTATACTAAATACATAAATATCTCTTGTAAATAAAGCAACACCCAGACATAAAAGCATTTTACCACACGCGCGCGTATTAATTTCACAACTTGGATTGATAACTTTCCTCAGTTTCATCTGACATTGTTAATGATAGTTTCCATTTATCACCTTTTAGTGAAGATTGAACTGGCGCTAATCGTTTTGAATTTCCACCATGATCTTTTGTTTTTACATTACCAACATATTGACTATCACGTCTAAATGTTGCCCATGTATCTAAACCACTTCGAATATGCATATCAATACCTGCACTATCATAAACTGCATTGCTCATTTTTTTCATCATCCATAGATGATAACTATCACCACGTGCAATAACTTTTGCCAAACGTATTAATTCATCATCTAATGAAGCTTTTGGTACTATTCGACTGATAATACCTAATTTCAAAGCTTCATTAGCAAGTACAAATCTTTGTGTAAATAAAATTTCTTTAACTTGTTGCATATTCAAATTTGCTGCCCATGGAAAGATATTATTCTCAACTAAAGATGGCATATATTTCAAATCTGGTGTTCCAAGGACTATATCAGCACATGCAGAAACTACTGTTCCATGATAAATGCAATACCCTTTTAAACCACATAATACAACTTTACGTAAATGTCGCCAACGAAGACAAGCTTCAACATCATTTTCATACCACTTAGTGTAATCTCCTCTTGGACGTGGATCAATTTGTTGTGGAAAATCTGTATCAGCCATTTGAATATCGGAACCTAAATCATGACCACTGGAAAAATGTTTTCCCTCGCCACGCAAAATGACAACTTTCACATCATCGTTTAATTCTGCTTGCCTAAATGCATGGTCTAAATCTCTATTCATTTTTCTGGAGACTGCATTAGCTGTGTTTGTACGGTTTAGTGATATGACATATATATTCTTTTCTTTAATCTCCACTTTGATTTCTGTATAATCACGACTTTCCATATTTTTATAAAAAACACTGATAATAATAATAATAATAACAACTATATCTTCTTATTTTTTTCAAGTTATCTTTGCTGCTCTGATAATTTATTTATATTCCTTCCTTTTCATATAACTTATTTGTCCAACCTATATAGAAACTATAAATATATATATCTAGAATATATGATTGATGTGTGAAATATTGAAAAAAATGATGATGATGTAGTAGTGCTGGAGTGCACCTAAGCTAGCTCTATACGAGGAGTGTATAGTGCTATACCAGTCGTATATTAGTAAATAGCTCGCTGCTATCTTAATACTAATACTATTCACCTGTAAATCACGGTTTGTTATCACGTTATCACTGACTATGGTGCTACGTGCTATCCAATGTACGGTGGTAGATTTAGATTGGTATGGTATTAATAGGCCACCAGCAGTACAACACGCAATCCATCCAGGCAGCACAATCTATAAATCATCAATCATCAAAATATTGTTCCAGAAAGAACAGTGTCAAGAGTCAAATTACAAAATTATAAAACACATGTGAGATACATCATAATTTCAGTAATATATACATCATGTATATATTTATAAAACAGTTTCAAAAAAAAAAAAACAATCAAAAAGACGAACATAAGTATAAAATTAAAGCGTTTAATAAACAAATTATTTGTAAACGTAGATACACAACAAACAACAACGAAAAATGTTGTCGAAACTAAATGAAGAATCAATTAAATTGTTAAAAAAACAATTGAAAAAAGAAATAACCAATTTAGAAGAGAACAAAATGAATAACAGTCGTGTATTGGATATATTGCAACAGTTATCAAAAGTAACTATAAATACGACTTTGTTAGCAAGTACAAAAATTGGTAAAGTGGTTAATAAATTGAAAAATAAATCATCCAACGATAGTATTGTAGAAGCTTCCTCCAAACTGATTAATAAATGGAAAGCAATTGCACGCGGTGAGAAGAGCAGTAACAATAATGGGAGCAGCAGTAGCACTACGACTACCATAACAAACAACAACAACAACAACAAATCCAGTAAGATGTCAACACCAATCAAGAAACCATCTGTGAAAACTGAGCCGTACAAAGATAATGAAAAGCACGTACATATACCTGAATCTGTTGATTCACAACGTATACAAATTGAAAGAGAATCGAATTCGGATACTGGGCCAGTTATCTATTGGATGTCGCGTGATCAACGTTTCTTTGATAATTGGGCTTTGTTGCACGCACAAGAGGAAGCGAAGAAAAGAGGTGTACCATTAGCTGTTGTATTTAGCTTGGTGCCTAAATTTCTTCAAGCATCTATTCGTATGTATGGATTCATGTTAAATGGGTTGAAAGATGTTCAAGAAGCGTGTTTAGAACATAATGTACCATTTCATTTATTGACTGGATATCCACAAGACACTTTGCCAAAATTTGTTGAACAATATAAAGTATCACTAATTGTTACTGATATGAGTCCATTAAGAACTGGAGTGGAATGGAGAAATCAAGTCTGCGACGAGACAAGCCATACAGATTGTGGATTTCATATTGTCGATGCACATAATGTTTGCCCAGTATGGTCCATATCAAATAAAGTGGAATACGGAGCGAGAACATTGCGTATTAAAATAAACAAAGTGGTCCATGGATACTTGACTGGATTTCCATTACCAGAGAAACAAACAGATGAATTAGCAATTTCAGTATATGGAAAAGATTGGAGAAATGGGGCGACTACGAACGTTAATTGGGATGAAGTAAAAGCATCGTTGGAAGTTGATCGTGATGTCAAAGAAGTTACCTGGTGTGTCGGTGGTGAACATGCTGCACGTCAAAATTTAAATCAATTTTTAGCGAAGCGTCTTCGATTATATGAGAAAAGAAATGACCCGACCGTCAATGCGCTATCTAATATTTCACCATGGTTACACTTTGGCAACATCGCATCCCAACGTTGTATTTTAGAAGCAAAAAAACATAGTCGTTCCTATAACGAAGGAGTCAAATCATTCGTAGAAGAAATTTTAGTACGCAAAGAATTATCCGATAACTTTTGTTACTACAACCCACAAGGTTATGATAAATTGGATGGATTATATCCAAGTTACGACAACAATTCATGGGCGCAGCGATCCTTGCAAGAGCATGAAGGTGATCGCAGAGAATATGTCTATACAAGAAAGCAATTTGAACTTGGCAAAACTCATGAAAAATTATGGAATGCTGCACAATTGGAAATGGTTTATTTTGGAAAGATGCATGGTTTCATGAGAATGTATTGGGCAAAGAAAATTTTGGAATGGTCCAAATCTCCATCGGAAGCATTGGAAACTGCTATTTATTTAAATGATAAATATAGTTTAGATGGACGTGATCCAAATGGTTATGCTGGATGTGCATGGGCAATAGCCGGTTTACATGATCAAGGTTGGAGGGAACGAGAAGTTTTTGGCAAGATTCGATACATGAATCATGCTGGTTGTAAACGAAAATTTGATGTTGCAAAATATGTAAGCAATGTACAAAGATTAGTAAGAAAATTCGCCAAGTAAGGCAAATAGAAAATTGGAAAAGAATGTATATGTGTATTATAAATATACACAAACGTACACATACATTGTTGAAATTTATTTTTTTATGTTTTTATGCGTTTGCCAGAGTGTGTATATTTTGTACCCAGAGACTTAAAATAGACACCGATAATAATTAAAACACAAATATTAATAAAAAAATATACAAAAGAACAGGTCATTTTAAGTGTTTTTTTAAAAAAAAATATTTTAATACTGCAACGTGTCGGTAATTTTTTACGCGCGTTTGTACTATTCATGTTCGTAGGTAAAAAATACGAAATAAAAAAAATATTAAAATTTTTAAAACATTTACGAACACCGTATACTTTCTGGTGATTCTAGAATGATGTACTTCGTAATATATATATATATCGATGGTTAAAATCTAAGTTAAATATACGAATAAATCATTTTTACACTTCTCCTGTTATCATAAGTAATATGCTCAAAATACTCAATCGCAAGAATAATATTTTCTATCCTACTAATAGTAAAGCTCTAATGCACCTCTGCAAACTAATACACTCTACAAGCACGAGTAGGTTTCTATCCTTCCATGCGCTCTCGTTGAACGCGCTGGACGTCGGGGTCATTCGAAAACGGTGAGGTTGTCGAAGTGAAAGATCCTGTTGTGATATATACATATATATGATTATAATGCATTTACTGTTCAAATTTGATTGATATACGCGTGTATCATCTAATACACCACATCCACACACATTTTATGATTAATATTTCACGCACACGCACTTACACAAATCGTACCCCGAACAATAAATATTTAAATATGTCAAATGCATTGTGCCTATACGGTGAACAAGCACTATATACGTGTCTAATATTTTTACCTTGTCAATGCATTTTTTCGTTTTTCTAAATCTGAGTCCAATTTCATTTGATTCAGATTTGATTCTTCCGTCGTAATACCCATTGGTCGCTTATTCCATAACTCATTTTTATTATATATCTCTTCAAATGCAAACATTATTTTTGTCTTCTTCTTTATTATATTATGCTCAATACTTGAAAGATCAGCTTTCATGGATAGTTTAATTATTAACGTATCACTATTATCAATATCATGTGTAATTTCTTTAATTTTGCAATCATCGATGATATATTTACCTTTAATATACATTCCAACTTTTAAATCATCAAAATGATCATCATAATCTTCTTCATCAACATCGGATAGTTCAACATTAGTACCAGTAATATTTTTGTGCAAGATAATTTCTGTATCTGATATAAACCGTCCTTTCAACAGTGCAACTACATGATGATCGCTGGCATTAACATCAGTTTCATCAAATGCATATGTTTGACCATCTTCTTGATGGTAATCCAACGTTGCCCATTTATCTGATGTATATAAATTCCGAGCATATTTCCATTCTGGATTCTCAACAATATCATTATCAATAGTTTCTAATATTTTTTCTCTTCGTGTTTTGAACTACTACCTCCTTCAATATATCCACTTTCCCAGGCATATAATGCCTCTTTTGGTTCAATCAATAGTTTCTAATATTTTTTCTCCCATTTTAGGTTCGCCGAAAAATTCCTTTGAAACTTCTTTTGCTTCATTATTTCGATGGGCAACATAGGCAGTTTGTTTCTTAATAATCTCACTAGTAGCTTCACCCTTAAATTCTTTTTTCGCATCTCCCATATCCATTTTTTCAACATCTTTTGCTATAACCAATGCTGCTTTTTGTAATTTCACGGCTTCGTCATTAAAATCATCGTCCTTTGCAACTGTTTCAAATCCAGCATCGTCTTCAAATAATTCCAGTTTTGGCTTTCCATCATACTCCTCTAAACACACTCCATATTTTGGGTTTGTCAATGGCAAATACTTTCCTTTCACTTTATACGTTTTGCCTTCCCAATCCCATTCTGGTTCTAAAATTTGTATAAATTCCGTACCATCTTGCCCCATCACTTTTGTTCCTGGCTTTAACGTTACAAGTTCACCCTGTTCTATCGATATTTTACTATTTTTATCTTTTTTATTGGATAGATAATATGCATCTAAATCAGGTTTATTTCGAAAACCAACTCGCAATGCATGATCCGTTACAATGTATTTCTGTCCAAGAAATTGTTGCTTCGTGGAAGATGTTTCATTTCCCATTTTGTTATATTATGTATTGTCGTGATGTGTTATTTATTCTTATATTGTACATAACATCACATTCGCATTGATTAAATAAATACATATATATGAGTACACATGATTATATATATATATATGATGTATACTGAATATATTTATTAGAGTCTAATAGCTACTAGTAGTCTAATAAAACACTACTGGTATAGCTCTAGTCTCTGCTAGCGAAGATGAGGGGATCGAGTAAGTCTCTATTATTATTGGAATACCATTGTAATCTGGTAATCTCAATGCGGATATATTCGGATCCACCACCACATCATAAAAATTAATTTTCATCATCATCACATCCATTCACATGCACATTATTTATTTTATTAATTCGTTAAATACTTCATATTGCCGATCAGAGGAAGATCGGCCATCATACCCCCCTCCGATTTTACAAAAAAAAATAAAAAACTAAGTACAATATTAGTATACTATATTTTAACAACTTGATAGGAAAT
>JACLAD010016967.1_pt1 | contig 13121 bp, 11 predicted proteins | sample 8027901 | NCBI WGS metagenome assembly JACLAD01 (sample SAMN15725071, study PRJNA655200) | protist metagenome | isolation source: fluorescence activated cell sorting (FACS) single amplified genomes of... | place: Spain: Blaines Bay Microbial Observatory, Mediterranean Sea | collected 2016-07-05
CCAAAATATTCACAAACTTCAGCCTGGAACGATTCTCACATTTGCTAGTCCTTCAGAAAAACCCATTTCGTTAACTTACTGGGATGCCTGGACAATCGCAGAGGCTGGTCAAGCAAACATGTTTTTGGGTGACTATGAGGAAGCTGTTATTGAGTTAGAGCATCTGCTCAAAGATGCGATTCAGCTACGACTGCTATCTGATGTTCCGTTAGGTGCCTTTCTCTCTGGTGGAATCGATTCGAGTACTGTTGTTGCCTTTATGCAGAATCAGAGTGCTCAACCTGTGCGGAGTTTCTCAATTGGTTTCTCTGAAACAGAGTACAACGAGGCCCCACACGCTGCTGCGGTTGCGCAACATTTGGGGACCAACCACACCGAATTATTTGTCACACCAGCAGATGCAGTGGCAGCCATACCGCAACTTCCCACAATTTTTGATGAGCCTTTTGCGGATTCCTCGCAAATCCCAACTTTCCTGGTTTCCCAGTTGACTCGTCAGCACGTGACCGTTGCTCTCTCGGGAGACGGAGGTGATGAGTTGTTTTGCGGCTACAATCGTTATCTCTGGGCTGGTCCCCTTTGGAATAAGCTTGGACGTTTACCAAAGTTTACACGCAAAGGAATGAGCTGGGGACTTCAGGCTCTATCGGTTGAGCAATGGAACCAGTTATATCGTGTGAGTGAGCCATTAGTACCAATACGTTGGCGGATGCAGGCACCAGGTCGAAATGCCCACCGGTTAGTAGAGATTTTAGCTCTTACAAATGAGCGAGCCCTCTATCGTGGTATGGTTTCACACTGGGATGAATCACCAGTATTTGATACGCAAGAACCAATCACTCGCTTGACAGGTACCCGACAACCGCAGTGTCATTCTTTTACTGAGTGGATGATGGCTCAGGATTTAGTGACGTATCTTCCAGATGACATCCTTACCAAGGTCGATCGGGCAAGTATGGCGGTGGCGCTAGAAGCGAGGGTCCCGTTATTGGATCACCGTGTCGTTGAGTTTGCTTGGAGTCTTCCACTTGAATGGAAACTTAGGCAGAAAACCGGCAAGCAGATCTTGAGGGATGTTCTTTACAAGCATGTCCCACGGAACCTGATTGAGCGTCCTAAAATGGGCTTTGGAATTCCTCTTGATCGCTGGCTTCGGCATGATCTACGTGATTGGGCAGAAGATCTACTCGATGAGAGAAAAATTAAACAGCAGGGGTATTTAAATCCTGTTCCCATTCGCAACAAGTGGAATGAACACCTCTCTGGGAAATCTAACTGGCAGTATCACCTTTGGGATGTGTTAATGTGGCAGGCATGGTACGAACAGAAATGAAAAAAACCAAACTACTTATTTTTGTGACAGAAGATTGGGTTTTTTGCTCTCATCGTTTATCACTTGGTAAAGCTGCAGTGCAAGCAGGTTTTGAAGTATTGTTAGTCACTAGAGTAAGAAATCATGCAAAATTGATTGAAAAAGTTGGTATTAGAATCATTAATCTAGAGCAGTATAGAGGAAGATTAAATCTAATTCTAGAACTTTGGGTACTGCTCAAATTATGTTGGATCTACAAAACTGAACGTCCAGATTTAGTTCATCATGTTGCTTTAAAACCAGTCTTATATGGCTCTTTAATAGCATCTTTGATGAGAATTCGGCAAATTAACGCAATAACTGGCTTAGGCTGGATTTTCATTTCAAATAGTAAGATTGCTAGGATTTTAGGCAGATTTTTGGAGTTGGTTTTGAGATACACTCTGTCTGGAAGCATTTGTATATTACAAAACCCTGATGACGTAAAATGGATCGAAAAATTACAAATGAAAAATCCGTCAATTCGTCTAATTCCAGGTGCTGGTGTAGATATCCAAAAGTTTCATCAAAAAAATAAAATAGTATCAGATGGTCTAGTTGTAATGCTGTTATCGAGGATGTTGTATGACAAAGGAGTTGTGGAGTTTGTAGAAGCAGCAAGGCTTTTGAGGGAGAAAGGTCAAAAAGTAAGGTTTGTGTTAGTTGGTAATCCTGATTTGGAAAATAGAGGATCAGTGCCCTTAACTAAGTTGGAAGAGTGGCAGAGAGATGGGCTTGTAGAATGGTGGGGGCATTCTGATGATGTTGCTGGTTGCTACAACCAAGCTGCGATAGCATGCCTTCCCTCATACCGCGAAGGATTGCCCAAGTCATTGCTAGAAGCAGCAGCATGTGGGTTACCTATTGTTACAACAGATGTCCCAGGTTGTAGAGAGGTTGTTAATCATGAGGACAACGGTCTACTAGTACCTGTGAAAAATTCTATTGCATTAGCTGAGGCATTAAGGGGCCTGCTTGAAAATTCGGAATTACGTCAAAAAATGGGAAAACGAAGTAGAGAAATTGTGGAGAAAAAATTCGATGTTAAGATAGTTATTGATGCAACTTTGTCGGTCTATAGAAAAGCATTAATTTGATTAGAATTTTCGATTTTATGCTTTCGTTACTAGCCTTGGTAATATTGAGCCCTTTACTGTTGATATTGGTTTTCCTGGGATTTTTGGATACTGGTTTTCCTATTTTTCACCAAGTTCGTATTGGAAGGATCCAACGTCCTTTTATATTGTTCAAGTTCCGAACAATGAAGCCCGAGACTGCTTCGATTGATACCCACCTCGTAGATCCCGTTTATATTACTCAACTGGGTCTTTTTCTACGCCGAACTAAATTGGATGAACTTCCTCAATTGTGGAACGTGCTTAAGGGGGAGATGAGTTTGGTGGGTCCTCGGCCCTGCCTATTCAGTCAAAATGAGTTGATTGCGGAACGTGCTGCGCGAGGCGTGTTTGCTGTCCGACCTGGGATTACGGGTCTGGCCCAAATCAAGGGAATTGACATGTCTAACCCGGAGCTTCTGGCACAGACTGATGCTGAAATGATTGCCTCCTTTTCGCTTCGTCATTATTTTCGTTACATCCTGTTGACTCTGCTTGGGAAAGGCTCAGGTGATAGAGTCGTCAGGTAATGTGGTTGGTGGTTTGTCTTGGGTGCTCTTGTCATTGAATTGGACGGCCAGGCCACATCAGCCATTGGCTACCTTGCAGTGACGAAATTTCAACCACGAACATCATTGTGAGCGCAGTGTGGCGAACCTTTACGACCCTCTGCTTTACCGTCATCGCGAGCGTAGCGTGGCGATCCACGACTTATACTCACGACACCGTAAGAGCATGGACTTCCACGTCAGTCTTCGCCTTCCTCGCAGTGACGTGGGTTAGGTGATGACCTACTAGAAAGAACCAATTCCTCCCCTGTATCTTCCATTCCTCCCCTGTCATCGCGAGCGCAGCGTGGCGATCCATTTCAACATTAATCATGACAAGCGATTTGTACCTGGAGGGACTGGACTTCCACGTCGTCTGTTAGCCTCCTCGCAGTGACGCAATCAACAATGAACGTCATCGCGAGCGTAGCGTGGTGATCCAGTGCCCAGGCTCATGAACAATGGTGGCAACAACCTTTTATTTCCTCCCTATGGTCGGTGTGCTGCCACGTTAGGCTTCGCCTTCCTCGCAATGACAAATACTTCAATCATCGTCATCGCGAGCGCAGCGTGGCGATCCATTCAAGGGTCTAAACCTGCCAGTCTGAGGCTGATCGACCTAAAGCACTAAAAACGCAGTCTGGTGATGCTGAGAGTACCGAGGCGGAACTATCTCATTAGTTAAGATAAAAACATTTGATGTTTACATTAAAACTAGTAGTATCTGTTCGACAAAGTTTATTTCCACAACTGAGGAGTTGATGATGGTTTTAGTCCCAGAGAAAGAAGAGGCCATATCACAAGATCGTACTGCTTTAGCAAAGATGGTGATGGCCTTGTTCGACCACTGGAAGCTGAGCACGGGAGATCAAGCTACCTTGTTGGGTCTGGCTCCAAGCAACCGAGCGGCATTATCGAGCTATCGTCGTGGGAAACCAATTGGTACCAGTCGCGATCAGTATGAGCGAGTTGTTCACTTGTTGGGTATTCACAAAGCTCTACGATTGCTGTTTCCACAAAATCGTGAGTTGGTTTACGGCTGGATGACAACACGCAACAGGGCTTTTGAAAATTTGACCCCACTAGAAGTTATCAGAGATTCAGGCTTTGCTGGATTGTTAATGGTTCGCAGTTATTTGGATCATGCTCTACACCGGTAATTGAAAACTAACGACAACTCGTTGATGAAGTCTTTGTTCAAATACCTTGCACTGGTGGATGTCGATCAAGATGTTGTTCGCAACATCGTCTCCCAGCAATACCGGCAAGATCCCTTTGATGATCTGACCTCTGATCCTACTGAGCAGCTACTAGCTCAACAAATACTCGACCACATCGACTCTCCAATGAGTAGCTTGCAAAGCCCGATCGTTGACCATCCCTTTAGCTATAATCGGTGGTACAACACCATCCATTGGCCGTTTCAAAATTGGCAGGCTAGTCGTTTCTCTGATGGTACTTTCGGAGTTTGGTATGGCTCCAAAACGATTGAAACAACGGTTTATGAGACGGTATTTCATTGGTACCATAATTTGTTAGGAGACGCCGGATTTGAACAGCAACCAGTCATTGCAGAGAGAGAGGTCTATTGGGTAACATGCTCAACTGCGTTGCTTGATTTTCGCAAGGTAGTTCAAGAATTCCCTGACCTTCTACATCCATCGGATTACACCTTCTGTCAGTTGATCGGAATGAAGATTCACCGAGAGGGCCACCCTGGTTTGTTGGTCCCATCGGTGCGACATCCTGCAGGGGAGAACTTTGCGATCTTCAGTCCCAATGTGTTGAATACCCCACAGCTTGCTTATTCCCTAACGTACTGTCTCGAAGGAGAGCAAATCGTAGTAGCAAAGTCTGATAGCCCTGCTTGGCTTACGATTGAAGTGAGACAGCTACAAGGAAAAACTCTGCCTGAACCCTCTTCAAAATAACACAGTCGGACTACCAACTCTCTTCACTGCCCCCAGGCTACGACGACAAGTTTCTTCAAGGCACTTTGGCTCTTCATCCTCATCTCTCCGTCATTGCGAGAAGAACTCGACGAAGCAAGCCATTCATGCGTTCTCCGCTAAATAACTGGCAACAAATTGGTCCTTCCCTCTTGACCTATGATCGCTACGGGCTTGGGACTCTCGCAATGACCTTGTAATACACCCCCTGTTTCTGGCCACTCAAAGTATTCATTGTACTTCCTCTGTGATTGCGAGGAGCTAGCGACAAAGCAATCCACTTACGCGGTTAGCTCGAAAAGGCACAGCTTGTGTTGATGCTGCCCAAACAGAAAAAGACTGCCGCGTCGGGATTCGCCCGCCTCGCAGTGACAAAATCAACTGTAAACGTCATCGCGAGCGTAGCGATCCATCACTCAGATTTTACGGACTACATCTCAAGGGGGTGGACTGCCACGTCAGGCTTCACCTTCCTCGCAGTGACGTGGGGTAGGTGATGACCTACTAGAAAGAACCAAGCGAGCGTAGCGTGGCGATCCATTGCCCAGGCTTATGATAAGTGGTAGCTGTGGTCGTTTGCTACCCCTACCGGTAGGGGACTGCCACGTCGGCTGTGCTCTCCTCGCAGTGACGTGGTGGTGGGTGATGATGTCGTGAAAACAACGAACCCTTCGCAAGCGATCTTCATTTCTCCCCGTCATCGCGAGCGTAGCATGGCGATCCATCACTCAGATTTTCCGGTCTACATCTTAAGGGCGTGGACTGCCACGTCAGCTGTTAGCCTCCTCGCAGAGACGTAGTGGGTGATGAAATCTTAGAAAGAACCAGGTCCTCGCCCGTGTCTTTCATTCCTCCCCTGTCATCGCGAGCGTAGCGTGGTGATCCATTTTGGTAGGAGTTGGATTCCAACCTTCTATTTCACAGTTTGGCAGTCCTACTGATCAATGTGGGAATCCTGGGTTGCGATAATCAATTTGCGTGATATCGCTTGCGCGATCAGCATTCGGTCAAATGGATCCCGATGATGGAACGGCAGATCCTTCAGTAACAAGGCATCTTTAGCCAAAAAATCCAGCGTCTCAAAGCCAGGATCTCTATCGCATCAATCGGATCAAAACCCAACTCCAGCTTACCCCACGAAGCCTTAATCGCTATTTCTGTGATCATGATAGAACTGACCTATGCCGTATTCGTTGTGTCTTATATTGGGATGATCTGTTTTTGCTAAGTCGATTGGGCTCAGAGAGTGCCCATAGAAAAGCATAGGTATCTAGCAGTCACTTCATGAGTCACTGCCGTAAAACATATCTTCGATTTCTTGATCTGCCTCAAAGAAACTTGTAGGTGTCACAAACTTCCCCTCTAGCAAACCTAGCTTTCGCTTAGCTTCGGGCTGGGGCCGCACAAGATCCACCAGTGGCAAATTGTTTTTACAAATCACTACCTTTTCACCGTGATAGGCAAGATTAATAAGCTTAGACAACTGCGCTTTTGCTTCCGAGATATTTATGTCCATCAATGAACCTCCTAAGAATAAAATTCAGACTTACTGAACTGAAAGCAAGTCCAGTGGGGCAACTTAAGCTTTTTTAAATTGAAAATGACCACTTGAATGACTATGGTCATTTAAATAGTCAACATTAGAGTGAAAATATGCATACAATCCAAGCATCCGAGTTCAAGGCTAAATGCTTAGCCCTTATGGATAGAGTCGCCGCTACTGGTGAAACATGGGTTGTTACCAAGAACGGCCGGCCTGTCGCCGAACTGAGACCCTATTCTGGTGAACGTATCGATTCCCCTTTTGGGCTTCATCCGCTGCTATCAATCCATGGTGATGTCATTGAGCCGCTAGAGGACGATCTCTGGAAAGCACCAGAGTGATTCTTGATACCCACACTCTGCTTTGGGTAGATCGCAATGATCCTAAATTGGGAGCAATGGCCCGACTTCAAATCGAAGTCGCCTGGCGGGCTGGCTTACTGGCGGTCAGCGCGATCAGTTTCTGGGAAGCTACCATGCTAGCAGAGCGAGATCGGATCTCATTACCGACATCCCCTGAACGCTGGCGTGCTAACTGGCTTCGGGCAGGCCTAGTGGAAGTTCCAATCGATGGATGGATTGCACTACAATCTTGTCAACTTACGAATTTTCATCGCGACCCTGCTGACCGTTTCATTGTGGCTACCGCACTGGACAGAGACATGCCTTTGATGACTGCGGATAAAAAAATCCTTAAATGGGAGGGAACTCTGAGTCGGCTGGATGCAACCGAGTAAATTTGTTTGTGTACCCGCTTTCTGACATCCCTAAACCTGTCAACAAATCGGAAGTGATCTTCATCGCGAGCGCAGCGATCTACTACTCATATTCAAAATACCGCAAGAGCATGGACTGCCTCGTCGGCTGTTAGCCACCTCGCAGTGAAGTGGGGTAGGCGATGACGTCTTAGAAAGAACAAATTCTCGCCTGTATCTTTCATTCTTCCCTTGCCATCGCGAGCGTAGCATGGCGATCCACTTCAACATTAATCACGACTCTTTCAACAAGCGATTTGCACCTGGAGGGACTGGACTGCCACGTCGGCCGTTAGTCTCCTCGCAGTGACGAATTTTAAACTATGAACGTTATCGCGGGGTCTCCTAGAAACTGTGGCGTCCAGCATCAAGCTCCATGAAGAATATTGACTGCAACCGCTTATTTCCCTCCTACGGTCGGTGGACTGCCACGTCGTCTAGCCTCCTCTCAGTGACAAAAAAATTGAATCATCGTCATGGCGAGCGTGGCGATCCAATATCCCTCAGGTACATGAGTTCTATGAAACTCTCGGATTGCTTGTAAAAAAGAGCTATTGAGTTTATTTTAGAATTCAACAAGTTGTCTTGATTTAAGAAGTCATCCAAACCCTCAGAGTGAATCCCCATGACGGATGAAGAATTGAAAGAACTGGTGGCCAGCCTGGCTGTCGCCCAAAAAGAGACCGACCGGCAACTTAAGGAAACGGACCGTCAACTCAAGGAAACGGACCGGCAACTTAAGGAAACGGACCGACAGCTTCGCAAGCAACTCAAGGAATTGGGTAAGCAGATCGGTGGCCTTGGTGAGAAGTTTGGTGGTTTTACCGAGGGCATGGCCTTGCCTTCCATGACCAAGATCCTCACCGAAAACTTTGGGATGGAGGTACTGACTCCTCGAGTAAAGGTGCGTAAGGCAGGACGGTCCCTGGAACTGGATGTCTTGGCATACGCCAACTCAGAGTGCAATGCTGCCTACATCGTTGAAATCAAAAGTCACCTACGCCCAGATGGGATTGAGCAACTTCAGAACATTCTTGAGCAGTTTCGTCACTTTTTTCCAGAGCACGCCGACAAGGCGCTCTATGGGATTCTGGCGGTGGTGGATGCTCCGGAGGATTTGCGACAGGAAGCCTTGTCAGCAGGAATCTTCATGGCTGGTATCAACGATGAGCAGTTCAAGCTGGAGGTCCCCAGTAATTTTCAGCCCAAGGCCTGGTAAACTGATCGGTGTTCTAGATGAATATCGAATCTTGGTTTGATTGAGAATGATTACACTTTTAATAATTTGGCCCCAATAATGAATTTTTAATCCAGATACAATGTAAGAGGTTTTGCTACTTCGCTTGGAAACTGTAGTAGAAACCGACCATGGTCTGTTATGGAGATAGGCAGGGCCTCTTTAGGCTGAATTGCACTTGAAAAATGATTTCAAAAGATTCGATTATTGCTTCTTCTCTCCAAAAGCTGCTTAGAACCAGTGCTGCACTCCCAAGGCACTACAAGATCCTTGGGCTGGCCACCCTGGACTTCCTCCTGCTCACAATTTCCCTCCTCCTTAGTTTTGCCATTCGCTTCGAGCCCTCCACAATCCAGGCCGGAATTTCTCAGTTTGACCAAGGAGTTGGAAGCTGGCTTGTGCTCCACTGGGTAGCAATCGGGCTGACAGGTTTGTATCGACCGATTCTCCGGTACGCTGGGCCGGAATTGGTCTGGTTGGTTTGTCGAGGAGTGCTGATTGGCAGTGGGGGATTTATCATTTTGGATTGGCTGGTCAACACAGTTTTGCTCCCTCGCTCCATTGCGGTGATGGCTCCGGTCTTTGGGCTGCTCTCTCTGATCAGTCTGCGCTTGAGCATCCGTTGGCTGATCCGCATCCATTTGCGTAGCGTACCTCTGCTAGAAAGTCGAGTTGTGGCTATTTACGGAGCTGGGACCGCAGGAATTCAGCTTTATGAATCCCTTCAACACCAGCGCAATTATCGAGTAAAGATCTTTGTGGACGATGATCCAACTCTGCAGGGTCGTCAATTGCGTGGTCTGGCGGTTCACTCTCCGGCAGACCTTGCCAGGCGCTGTGAGAGCTTGGATCTACATTCCGTCTTTCTGGCGCTTCCAAATGCTACTCATCAGCGTCGAAAGGACATTCTCGAGCAATTGCGCTCCTTGCAAATTGGGGTGAAAGTTTTGCCGACAATGAATCAACTTCTTGATGGCAAGGGGTCCTACAAAGCTTTGCAGGAGGTGCAAGCTGCCGATCTGCTAGGGCGTGACGAAATTGCTCCGGACTTGTCGCTGTTGGAAAAAGATATTCGTGGAAAGACGATCTTAGTGACAGGTGCAGGTGGTTCGATCGGTAGTGAGTTATGCCGAGAAATTCAAAGGCAACATCCTAAAAAATTAATCTTATTAGAGCAACACGAGCACGCTCTTTATCAAATAGAGCGAGAGCTACGACCGCAACTAATAGGAATGGAACTAGTTCCTTGTTTGACTTCTATTCTGGAAAAAACTCGTATTGCTAAGTTGTTTCAGCAGCACCAGGTCGAGACAGTCTATCACGCTGCAGCCTACAAGCATGTCCCCATGGTGGAAGTGAACCCATTGGAAGGTTTACGCAACAATGTCCTTGGAACGGAATCCTTGCTGGAAGCCTGTCAACACCATTTACCCCAGTCTTTTGTTTTGGTATCGACCGACAAGGCTGTGCGTCCAACAAATGTGATGGGTTCCTCGAAAAGAATGGCAGAGTTGCTGGTGCAAGATGCCTCCAGACGCTGGCCAGAATGCCGCTGGACTATGGTTCGATTTGGGAATGTTCTGGATAGCAGCGGCTCAGTGATTCCTCTTTTCCAAGAACAGTTGAATTCAGGGAAGCCTTTGACGGCCACACACCCAGAGGTCACACGTTATTTCATGAGTATTGGTGAAGCCGTGCGGCTGGTGATTCAGGCGGGCGCAATGGCTCAAGGAGGAGAAGTTTTTCTTTTGGACATGGGACATCCGGTGAAGATTGCAGAATTAGCGCGACAGATGATTGAGCTGAGTGGCTATGTTCCTGAGCGAGATGTTCCAATTCAATTTACCGGATTGCGTCCTGGTGAAAAACTCTATGAGGAGTTGCTGATTGAACCGGAGCAAGCTGAGGTGACTACCCATCCCAGAATTTTTCGCTCCCACGAGCCTCTGCCAGAGACGATTACGATTCAGGCAGAGATCGGAGTGCTGAAGAAAGCAATCGCAGAGAACGATTTGGAAACCGCCTTGGGTGTGATGCGTGGACTTGTTCCCGAGTATGGGCCAGTAGAGCAGACCCAATTGCTACAAGCAGGTCCTGTGCTTAGCCAATCAGTTTCTTCTAAACTGATGAACTAACTCTCTCATTCTGTCTTACCAAGTTTCAGATCTTTTCATTTAAATTCACGGGCAAGGATTTGGATAAAGTCCATAAATTTGCTCAATCCCTGCCAATACTTCCTCCGATAATTTGAGTTCACTGCTAGCGAGGTTCATCCTCAATTGCTCCATCGAGGTCGCCCCAATGATGTTGCTGGTCAAAAAAGGTCTACTGTTGACATAAGCTAGCGCCATTTGGGCAGGATCCAGTCCATGGGCTTGAGCCAGATCCACATAAGATTGAATCGCATTTTCAGCATGAACGGTCTTGTAGCGTACAAAACGTGAGTAGAGTGTGAGACGAGCGTTCTCTGGTTGGTTCCCTTGAAGATACTTCCCAGAGAGGGCTCCAAAAGCCAACGGTGAATAGGCCAATAAACCTACCTGTTCTCGATGGGCAATCTCTGCCAGGCCAATTTCAAAAGTGCGGTTTAGCAGGTTGTAGGGATTCTGAATGCTGACGACCCGTGGTAGATTTTGCGTTTCTGAAAAGTGCAGAAAGCACATGGTTCCCCAGGGAGTTTCATTGGAGAGCCCAAAATGCCAAACTTTCCCAGTCTTTTGGATGGCTGCTAAAGCTTCCAAGGTTTCCAGGATGGGTGTGGAAACCTCCTCACTATCATGAAAGTAATTGAGTTGACCAAATTTATTGCTATTCCGATCTGGCCAATGCAACTGGTAGAGGTCAATATAATCGGTCTGTAGTCTTTCGAGGCTGCTATTAACAGCTTCCTCAATGATCGCTCGGTTCAAGCGGGTTTGGCCTTCACGAATGTGAGGGGCCTTGATCATTGGTCCGACCACCTTGGTAGCCAGAATCACTTTGGCTCTTTGTCCCCGCTGAGTGAACCAGTTACCAATGATTGTTTCAGTTCCGCCATAGGTAGTGGCACTGGGAGGCACCGGATAGAGCTCAGCCGTGTCAAAGAAATTCACTCCATAATCTAGAGCTGCATCCATCTGTTCGAAAGCTTCTTCCTGAGTATTTTGTTCAGCCCACGTCATGGTTCCGAGGCAGATTTGGCTTACTTGGAGGTCGGTTCGTCCCAACTGACGATATTGCATGTGGTATCTCTCTAAAATCTTGAAACGATATTCTGTTGCTCAGGGATGGCGGACAAACTTGCCAAAATCCGGTGGCCTTTTTTCAACATAGGCGTTTCGGCCTTCCTGGCCCTCTTCCGTTTGATAAAATAGCAAGGTCGCGGCACCCGCCAACTCCTGTAAGCCAGCCTGGCCATCGCAATCAGCATTCATTGCTGCCTTCAGGCAACGCAGGGCAGTCGATGAGTGCTGCAGCATCTGACGGCACCAGGTCACAGTCTCTTCCTCCAGTTGCTCAAGCGGCACCACAGTATTGACCAAGCCCATCTCCAGTGCTTGCTGGGCATTGTATTGACGACAGAGAAACCAGATTTCCCTGGCCTTCTTCTGACCAACGATGCGAGCCAAGTAGCTTGAACCATAACCTCCATCAAAAGAACCGACTTTTGGTCCCGTCTGACCAAAGACCCCATTCTCAGCTGCAATCGTCAGATCACACATTAGGTGTAGCACATGACCACCACCGATGGCGTAACCCGCAACCATCGCCACAACAGGCTTAGGACAAGTTCGGATCTGGCGTTGAAAATCAAGGACGTTTAGACGTAGGTGTCCGGTATCCTGATCCTTATAGCCTGCATCTCCACGGATCTTCTGATCTCCACCGGAGCAAAAAGCGAGATCACCCTGTCCAGTCAGGATGATTGTGCCGATGTTTATATCATCTCTGGCATCATCCAGTGCTTTCTGCATCTCACGCACTGTCAGAGGTGTGAAGGCGTTACGAACATGTGGGCGATTGATAGTGATCTTTGCAATTCCCTCTTCCGATTTGTGATAGAGAATTTCTTGAAAGGAGCCGGATGTAATCCAATAGTCTGGTGGTAAGCTCATGTGAACTGCAGGCCTTTGCGAAAGTAGAAGAGCTTGGTCGACGCTTGACGAACCAGTGAATAATTAACCAGAATAAATTATCGCCTTTCTTGTAACATCGCAAACGAAGGGTAATTCAGTAAGCAATTTAAAATAATCTTTTGTCTTTACATATTCAAACTTCTGAATATATTGATTCAATAATTTTTAGTCAGTTGAAAGGACTACATGGCACTTCTCAGACAACTGCAACCACTAATTTCCATCATGGCTCTCGGAATTGGCTTGGGGTTGATCAGCAACAGTTTTAGCGCAATACCCACGAGTGGATCAGCATTGTTTGGCTTTGGTGCGACGATTCTGGCTGGAGCAACCATGGGATTGATTGGTGGAGGGGGTTCGATTCTAACGGTGCCAATTCTTGTCTATCTGCTTGGAATTCCTCCAGTACTGGCAACCGGTTACTCCTTGTTTGTCGTTGGTTTGAGTGCCCTAGTTGGTTCTGTTAACTACTTCAAGTTGGGATTAGTCAATCTGAAGGCAGGAACAAT
>JACLAD010012240.1_pt1 | contig 13120 bp, 12 predicted proteins | sample 8027901 | NCBI WGS metagenome assembly JACLAD01 (sample SAMN15725071, study PRJNA655200) | protist metagenome | isolation source: fluorescence activated cell sorting (FACS) single amplified genomes of... | place: Spain: Blaines Bay Microbial Observatory, Mediterranean Sea | collected 2016-07-05
GGCGCCCGATGTCGATCCTGCCAAAGAGCCTCTTCCGTCATCTCGGCCTCCCCGAGCGGGAGACGGAGTCGATGCCCGCGCGCGTCGCCGCGCTCGTCGTCGCCGAGGAGGAGCGGTCGGAGCGGCTGATCGGCTGGGTCCAGCTCGCCATCGGCGGCATCTTCGCAGCACTCTACGCGCTCGCCCCGCGGCCGACCGATGCGATGGACGGCACGATCAGCCCCGTTCCTGTCGTGATCGGCGCCTTCCTCCTCTTCGGGATCATCCGCCTCGCCCTCGCCTATCGAGGCTTCCTGCCGGGCTGGTTCCTCGTCCTGTCGATGCTCGTCGACGTCGCGCTTCTCTATGCGCTGATCTGGACGTTTCACCTCACCTATGCCCAGCCGCCGTCGTTCTACCTGAAGGCGCCGACCTTCATGTACGTCTTCGTCTTCATCGCGGTGCGGGCGCTGCGGTTCGACCCGCGCTTCGTCATCTCCATCGGCGTCTTCGCGGCCGTCGGGTGGCTCCTCATGGTGCTCTACGCCTTGGAGCAGTCGGGGATGAGCGTCATCACCCGCTCGTTCGTCGCCTATCTCACGTCGAACCTCGTCCTCGTCGGCGGCGAGTTCGACAAAGTCTTCACCGTCCTCGGCGTCACGGCGGTGCTCGGCCTCGCCCTCTACCGGGCGCGGCGGACGCTGCTGACGGCCGTTCGGGAGAGCGCCGCCACCGCCGACATGCGACGCTTTTTCGGCGCGGGCGTGGCGGACGCGATCACCTCGTCGGAGAACGTGATGGCCGGGAGCGCCGAGGAGTGCGACGCGGCGATTCTGATGCTCGACCTCCGCGGCTTCTCCCGCTTCGCCGCAACGAGGACGCCGCACGAGGTGGTCGCCGTGCTCACCGCCTACCACCACATCGTCGTCCCCGCGATCGAGCGAGAGGGCGGCATCGTCGACAAATTCCTCGGCGACGGGGTGATGGCGACCTTCGGCGCCGTCCGCCCGATGGCGACGCCGGCGGCGTGTGCGCTCCGGGCGCTCGACGGGATCGTCGCCGGCGGCGGGGCGTGGGCGGCCTATCTCGAGGAGAACGGGATCGAGACCGACCTCATCATCAACGGCGCCGCTGCATCGGGCCGCGTCGTCGCCGCGACGCTCGGCAGCGAGGAGCGGCTCGAGTTCACGGTGATCGGCATCGCGGCCAACCTCGCGGCCAAGCTCGAGAAGCACAACAAGACGATGGGCACACACGCGCTGACCACCGCCGAGACCTATGCACAGGCCCGCGCAGAGGGGTACACGAGGGCGCTCGACGCGCTCGGCGAGTGCGAGGTCCCGGGCGTCGACGGAGCCGTCCACCTCATGCGGGTCGGCTGACCTACCCCACGCGAGAGGCACTGATGGGATACCTTCTGAACGGCGAATGGAATGTCGGATCGCCGCAATTCGCGAGCCAGTCCGGCGAGTTCGAGCGGAAGGCTTCCTCCTTCCGCAAGTGGATCACGCCGGACGGCAAGAAAGATGGCTTCCCTGCCGAGCCGGGGCGTTACCACCTCTACGTGTCCCTTGCCTGCCCGTGGGCGCACCGCACGCTCATCATGCGCGAGAGGAAGGGGCTGACCGGGATGATCGGCCTCTCCGTCGTCCATTGGTTCATGGGAGACGACGGGTGGAGCTTCGCCGAGGGCGAGGACGTCATCCCCGACCCCGTGAACCACGCGCGCTTCCTGCGCGAGGTCTATACGGCGGCCGACGCGGACTATTCCGGCCGCGTCACCGTGCCCGTCCTCTGGGACAAGGAGACCGGCACGATCGTCAGCAACGAGTCGGCCGAGATCATCCGCATGTTCAACTCGGCGTTCGATGGCGTCGGCGCCGCCCCCGGCGACCACTATCCCGACTATTTCGCCGACGAGATCGACGCCGTGAACGCCCGCGTCTACGAGACGCTGAACAACGGCGTCTACAAGGCCGGCTTCGCGACGAAGCAGGCGGCCTACGAAAAGGCCGTGTTCCCGCTGTTCGAGACGCTGGACTGGATCGAGGAACGGCTCGGCAGGGGGCGCTACATCGTCGACGACACGCTGACCGAGGCCGACATCCGCCTCTACACGACGCTCGCCCGCTTCGACGCGGTGTATTACGGGCACTTCAAGTGCAACATCCGCCGGATTGCGGACTACCCGAACATCGACCGCTACCTCCGCGAGCTCTATGAGGAGGAGGGGTTCGGCTCGACCACCAACTTCTTCCACATCAAGAACCACTATTATCAAAGCCACAAGTCGGTGAACCCGACGGGAATCGTCCCGGTGGGGCCGGTGCTCGGCTTCGACAAGGAGACGGTGTCCCCCGCGGCGACGGCGCTGTAGAAGCCGCCAAGGATCGGGGGACCTTCGCCGCATGCTCCGCAAGCTCTACGACAGGACGCTCGCCCTCGCGGCAAGCCGGCGTGCCGTGCCCGCCCTCTTCGGCGTCTCGTTCGTCGAGAGCAGCGTCTTCCCGATCCCGCCGGACCTCCTCCTCGTGCCGATGGTCCTCTCGCGACGCGCGCAATGGATCTGGTACGCGACGGTCTGCACCGTCGGCTCCGTCCTCGGCGGCATCGCCGGCTACCTCATCGGCGCCTTCCTGTTCGATCTGGTGGCCGAGCCGATCCTCGCCTTCTACGGCTACTCGGAGAAGTTCGAGGCCTTTCGGGCGCTGTTCAACACGTGGGGGTGGTGGATCGTCTTCGGCGCCGGCGTCACGCCGTTCCCTTACAAGGTCATCACCATCGCGGCGGGCGCGACCGGGCTTTCGCTGCCCGTGTTCATCGTCGCGAGCATCGTCGGGCGCGGCATCCGCTTCTTCCTCGTCGCCGCGACGATGGGGCGGAACATGCCGGCCTCCCTCCGCGCCACCGTCACGTCGGTGCAGGCCTGGGTCGCCGGGGCGTTTCTCCTCTTCATCCTCGGCACGTCGAACCCGTTCGCGCGGATCTCGCCGGCGCCCTTCGAGGGGCGCGACCTCAACCCGCTCCTCCAGGACGTGGGCCTCGCCGTCCATCCGCCGCTCCTCTACGTCGGCTATGTCGGCTTCTCGATCGTGTTCGCGTTCGCCGCCGCTGCGCTGATCGAGGGCCGCCTGGATGCGGCCTGGGCGCGATGGGTCCGGCCGTGGACGCTCCTGTCGTGGATCTTCCTGACCCTCGGCATCGCGATGGGGAGCTACTGGGCCTACTACGAGCTCGGCTGGGGTGGTTGGTGGTTCTGGGACCCGGTGGAGAACGCCTCGTTCATGCCGTGGCTCGCCGGCACCGCGCTCCTCCACTCGGCGACGGTGATGGAGAAGCGCGACGCCTTGAAGGTGTGGACGGTGCTCCTCGCCCTCATCACGTTCTCGCTGTCGCTCCTCGGCACCTTCCTCGTCCGCTCCGGGGTGCTCACCTCGGTCCATGCCTTCGCGTCGGACCCGACGCGCGGCGTCTTCATTCTCACCATCCTCGCGATCTTCATCGGCGGCGGGTTCGCGCTCTTCGCGTTCCGCGGAGGGTCGCTGAAGGCGGGCGGGGCGTTCGCGCCGGTCAGCCGTGAGGGGGCGCTCGTCCTCAACAACGTGTTCCTGACGACGGCGTGCGCGACCGTCCTCGTCGGCACGCTCTACCCGCTCGTCCTGGAAACGCTGACGGGGGAGAAGATCTCGGTCGGGCCGCCGTACTTCAACCTCACCTTCATTCCGCTGATGGTGCCGCTGTTCCTGGCGCTCCCCTTCGGCACGCTCCTCGCCTGGAAGCGGGGCGATGCCGCGGCGGCCGCCGAGCGGCTGATCGTGGCGGGGATCGCCGCCGTCGGGGTCGCCGCGCTCTCGGCCTGGCTCGCGGGCCGCGAGACCGCGCTCACCGCGGCGTTCGGCCTCGGGCTTGCCGCTTGGCTCATCGTCGGCAGCCTCTCCGAGCTGTCGCTGCGCACCGCCAGCGCCGGAACGCTCGGCACGCGCCTTCGCCGGCTCGCGGGCCTGCCGCGGACCACGTGGGGCTCTGCGCTCGGCCATCTCGGCGTCGGCGTCACGGTCCTCGGCATCTCCGCGCTGTCGGCATTCCAGACCGAGGTGATCGCCGACATGGAGCCGGGCGATACCGTCGACGTCGCCGGCTACGCCGTGACCTTCGAGAGCGCGGAGCAGCGGGAGGGGCCGAACTACACCGACGCGATCGCGATCTTCACCGTTCGGCGCGGCGGCAACGTGGTCGCGACGCTGGACCCCGCCCGCCGCTTTTATCCGGCGCGCCAGATGCCGACGACCGAGGCGAGCATCAAGACCTTCGGCTTTTCGCAGCTTTATGCGACGCTCGGGAACGTCGAGAATGGGAAGATCGTCGTGCGCCTCTACAACAAGCCGCTGGTGACGCTGATCTGGATCGGGGCGGTGATCGCCTCGCTCGGCGGAGCGCTCTCGCTCGCGGACCGGCGGCTCAGGATCGGCCTCCCCGCGCCTGCACGGCGGCGCGCACCGGTGCCGGCGGAGGTCGGCGCATGAGGTTCGATCCACCCGTGACCGGCGGCTGCCAGTGCGGCGCCATTCGCTTCCGCTTCTCCGAGACGCTGCAGCGGGCCTCGATCTGCCACTGCCGGATGTGCCAGAAGGCGTTCGGCAACTACTTCGCCCCGCTCGTCGCGACGGCGGAGGCGGGGTTCGAGATCACCCGGGGCGAGCCCACCTTTTGGCGCTCGTCGAACATCAGCCGCCGCGGCTTCTGCGCCACCTGCGGGACGCCGCTGTTCTTTTGGGACGACGACGCGGGGGCGCCGGAGGTGGCACTCGGCGCGCTCGACGATCCGGCGCGCATCCAGCCGGCCATCCAGGTGGGCGTGTCCTCGCGCCACCATTTCGTGCCCGGCCTTCTCGACCTGCCTGAGACGCCGAGCGGGCCCGGTTCGGACGAGGACGATGGCTATCACACGATCGTCTCGCGGCAGCACCCCGACCACGATACGGACGTGTGGCCGGAGCCCGGGGCGGCCACGTGATCCGCGCGGCGCTGATCGCTCTCCTCATCGCGCTCGCGATGCCGGCCTTCGCCGTCACCCCGGCGGAGGAGCTCGACGACCCAGCCCTCGAGACCCGTGCCCGCGCGATCTCGGCCGAGCTGCGCTGCCTCGTGTGCCAGAACCAGTCGATCGATTCGTCGGACGCCGAACTCGCGCGCGACCTCCGCGTGCTCGTCCGCGAGAGGCTCCAGGCCGGCGACACCGACGACGAGGTCTTCTCCTACGTGACGGATCGCTACGGGGCCTTCGTGCTGCTGCGGCCGCCGGTCGGTGCTTCGACCTACATCCTGTGGGGGGCGCCGTTCGTGGTGCTCGTCATCGCGGCGCTGCTCGCGGCCGTGTATCTCAGGCGCCGGACGGCAACGCCCACCGCACCGCTCACGAGCGACGAACGGGCGGAACTCGACGCCTACCTCAACGAACGCCGCGACGGCTGAGAGCGACTGAAGGGACCGGCCCGACCCGATGGACGTCGTCGACATCGACAGGTTCCTCGCCCCGCGCCAGGCAGCCCTCAACCTTCTGCCGACCTTGAAGTCCCTCGGGCCGTGGCCGGACCTTGGGGTGGACGTCCTTCTCTATCAGCACTTCGAGCTCCACCGGCTCGGGTTCGACAGAGCCTATCGAAGGCTCGCGGATGCCGACGGGCTGCGGCGCGTCATCGGCGGACGGCGGTTTGCACTCCTCCTCGACAACGCGAACGAGGGCGCGGCCTACACCCCGCACATCGGAGCAGGGCTCGACCGGATCGCGCGCGAGTTCGAAATCCCCCACGAGAGGCTGCTGATCGCCACCACGAACGAGGCATTCCAGCGCCGGTTGAAGGCGTGCGAGCGGGTGCCTGCCGCGGTGAAGACGGTCCGCTTCGTGCACCACCACCACTGGCTGACGGAGATGCTGCGCATCGCGCCGGCCGAGGGGCTGCCGGACATCGCGCACCGGGTAATCGAGCGGGGCATCGGCGGGCGGCGGCGTGTCCTCTGCCTCAACTCGTCCGCCCGCGCTCACCGCTATGCGCTCGTCTACCTGCTCGCGCACCATCCGCGACGGGAAGAGGTGTTCGTCACGCTCCAGAAGGGAAACTATGCGAAGTTCGCGCGCGACAAGGTGGCGGGCGCGATGGGAATGTTCGACAACAATCGCGACGTCCCGGACTTCGAGACCCTCGAGGCTGCGGTCCACGGGGCTGATCTCGACGAATCGGAAGTCGCGTTCCAGAGCGCCGGTCAATTCGCGAAGTCCGTCGAGGCCCACCTCTACGAGAGAACTCTGACGAGCGCCGTCACCGAGACCGAGATGTCGGCAGGCCGCCAGCGTCGCTTCACCGAGAAATCGATCAAGCCGCTGATGATGGGGCAGCCGATCGTGGTGTTCGGAAATCCGCGCACGCTCCCGCTCCTGAAGGAGCTCGGCCTCGATGTGTTCGACGATTGGCTGGACGGCTCGTACGACGCCATCGTCGACCCCGGGGACCGGTTCGTGGCAGCCTGGACGGTGCTGAAGAGCGTGCTGGAAGGGTCGCCGGACTGGCTTGAGCGCCGGGACGTGCGCGACCGTCTCCACGCCAACGTGACGCGTTTCGAGGGGAGCCTCCTCGCGGAAGAGCGCGAGCGCACCCGCCGCTCCATCGTCGCGGCGCTCACCCCTTCCGACGCTGCCGACCGACCACTCCTGCTCAGCTAGGCGAGGATCCATGGAGACGCTCACCATCGACGGCGCGCTCGGCGCGAAGCTCTCCGTCCGGATCGACCGGCCGTCGGGGCGGCACACCGGGGTCGCGCTGTTCGCGCACTGCTTCACCTGCTCGAAGGACATCTTCGCCGCGCGCACGATTGCGCGGGAGCTCGCCGAGCGGGGCATCGTCGTGGTCCGGTTCGACTTCACCGGGCTCGGCTCGTCGGAGGGCGAGTTCGCCTCGACCAACTTCTCGTCGAACGTCGGCGACATCTTGAAGGTGGTGGAGGCGCTGCGGGGCGGTGTCGGCGCGCCGCAGCTCCTCATCGGTCATTCGCTCGGCGGTGCGGCCGTCCTCGTCGCCGCGCCGCAGATCCCCGAGGTGAGGGCGGTCGCGACCATCGCCGCGCCGGCGGAGGCCAATCACGTCCTTAAGAACTTCGCGGCCGATGTGTCGCGGATCGAGGCCGACGGCGAGGCCGAGGTCAGCCTCGCCGGCCGACCGTTCAGGATCCGCCGCGAGTTCATCGAGGATCTCGAGAACCATTCGGTCGAGAAATCGGTCGCGCGGATGAATGCGGCCCTCCTCCTCCTCCACGCCCCGCGCGATGCGACGGTCGGGGTCGAAAACGCAGCGAAGATCTTCACTGCGGCGAAGCACCCGAAGAGCTTCGTTTCCCTCGACGGGGCCGACCATCTCCTCTCGCGCCACGCGGATGCGCGCTACGCGGCGCTCGTCATCGCAGCCTGGGCGACGCGCTACGTCGCCGAGGAGGCGCCGCCCGAGGCCGAAAGCGTTGCGGCGGACCATGCGGGGGTGCGGGCGGTGTCAGCCGGCGGGCGCTTTCGGACGCGGCTGGAGGTGGGTGGCCACACCCTCGCGGCGGACGAGCCGAAGAGCTACGGCGGCGACGAGACAGGGCCGACGCCCTACGATCTGGTCGCGGCCGGGCTCGCGGCGTGCACGCTGATGACGATGCGGATGTATGGAGAGCGGAAGGGCTGGACGGTCGAGGCGACCGTGGACGTCTCGCACGGCAAAGTGCACCAGCAGGATTGCACCGATTGCGTAAGTGCCGAGCCGGGGCCGGACGGGCGGATCGATCGCTTCGAGCGGACGATCCGGTTCGCGCCGGGAACCGATTCGGAGCAGCGCGCCCGGCTGCTTGAGATCGCGGACCGTTGCCCGGTGCACCGTACGCTGGAACGGGGCGCCGCGATCATCACCCGCGAGGAGCCGGCGGGGAGCGGCCGCTGAGCCGGGCGGCCGCGGGCATCCGTCCGGCGGCGAGACCCGCGAGCGGGGGCCTGCAGCGCGCCGGCGGGCTGCGAAGTTCGACCGGCGCCTATGCGCTCGGTTCGGCGGCTTCTTCCTCGTCCCGGCTCTGGCACTCGCGATGGAGTGCGCGCAAAGTACCGAGGTTGAAGCGCTTGTTCTCGACGGTCATCACGAGGTCGTCGGGGCGCAACGTCGGAAATTCTCCGACGGCGAAGTCGATCGCCTCGACGGCCGTATCGAACCGGCGATAGATGAGGCCGGTGCGCTTCGAGCCGCTGCGGCGTGAAACGAAGACCTCCGCCGGCAGCGAATAGTCACCGTTCGACATCATGTCCGCTGGATCAGCGCCCTTAGCCATACTCATGATTTCTTCCCGAAGCTTATGCCCTTGAGAGTACCGGGCGTCAAAGTTGTGGAGGATTGCATATATTTTGGGCCGGCGACCTTCTTGGCCTTCTTCGCGTCGTCGTCGCCCGCCGACTTTTTGGATTCTCTTGCCGTCCGCTTCTGGCCTTTTGCCACGTCGACTGTCCTTGCTAGAGGGCTCGATCGTCCGCACGACTGGGGACGAGAGAATCCGTTCCGGGATCGGCCCGGGCCCCGCGAGGAGGCGCAACCGACCACGGCCGCGGGTCAAGACCGCTCTCGGCGAACGCTGCCGATTTGTAAAATATGGGATCGAGTCGCCAAGAAACAATCCGGGAAATTTCACGCCCATAGGGCCGCCGCCGCGATCATTGCGGCGGATCCTCGCGATTGGGACAAGGGCCGGGCTCCTGGCCGAAGCCGATCTCATGGGCGATTTTGGATGCCACGCCCGAGGCTGTGACTTTGTCGTCTGCGAAGCCTTGACACTTGGGCTTCCGTCCCCCAATTCAGACGAGCTAAGTTATCAATGTCGACCACTGTCTCCTTCTGGCTGCAGTCTGCGATTTTGCTCTGACGGCGCCGAAGCTGCCGCACTTCGCGGGCAGCGATCTTCAAGGAGAATCACGATGGCCAGTGGCACCGTGAAATGGTTCAACTCGTCCAAGGGTTTTGGTTTCATTCAGCCGGACAGCGGCACCCGCGACGTCTTCCTTCACATTTCCGCCGTCGAGCGCGCTGGTCTTACCCAGATCGACGAGGGCCAGAAGGTGAAGTTCGACATCGAGACCGGCCGTGACGGCCGCGAGTCGGCAGCGAACCTGCAGCTCGCAAACTGATCTCAGGCGCCTCGGGGGAGTTCTCCCGCGGCGCCTCTTGCTCGCAAGAGTCTTTGAAGGCCCGCCGTTCGCGTCGGGCCTTTTTTTGCGTCGGCGGCTCGGCCGAGGTCCGCACGGCTACTCGTCGGCGTCGTCGATCTCGTACATCTCGTCGTCAGTCAGGCCGAAATGGTGGCCGATCTCGTGGATCAGCACGTGGCGGATCACCTCCTCGACCGTATCCTCACCCTCCTGCGAGTACGTGACGATCGGGAAGCGGTAGAGCCAGATCCGGTTCGGCAGCAACCCGGTTTCCGCGGTCGCCGAGGCCTCCCGCATCCCGACCCCTTCGAAGAGGCCGAGGAGGTCGTCAGGATGCTCGATCTCCATCATCTCCATCACCTCCTCCGTCGGCTCGTCGGCGACGGAGATGATGACCTCGCCACAGAGGGCGCGAAACTCGCCGGGGAGGGCGTCGAATTCCTTTCGCGCCACCGCCGCGAACTCGTCGATGCTGATCATCGTGCGGGTCTCACCGAGGCGGCAAAGAGGACGAGCGCGGCGACCGTGGCGGCGATCACGTTCCACCCGGCGAAGGAGAGCCCGAGGAAGCGGCCTGCGGCCTCCGTGCAACTCGGCATGTGCTGCGTCTCGATCGCGGCGATGAGGCTCGACGCGTCTCGCACGTCGGCTCCGCCCGCGCAGGCCGCAGGGCCCGCCCAGAACTCCCACTCCGCGCCGGCGTGGTAGACGCCGAGCCCTGCGCTGACGAGCATCGCGATGCCCGCGCCGACGAGGAGGATGCGGGCGAGGACCGTGGCGTGCCCGGCGAGGAGGAGTGCGAGAACGGCGAGGGGCAGGCCGACATAGTACGGCACGCGCTGCTCGAGGCAGAGCGCGCACGGAATGTAGCCGCCGATGAGCTCGAACGCCCAGGCCCCGCCGATCGCGGCGAGCATGAGGAGGGTGCCGAGGAGAGCGGTTGGACGCAACGTGAACGACATCAGAGCCACCTGATCACAAGAAAACCCGCCAGCCCAAGCGCCGCGACGACGGCGAGGACCAGTCCGAGACGAGCCTCGATGAAGGTGCGGATGGGCGGGCCGAGAACGTAGAGGAGTGCGGCGACGAGGAAGAAGCGGATGCCGCGCCCGACGATGCTCGCGACGATGAACACGGGCAGCGAAAGCCCGGTCGCGCCCGCCGCGATGGTGATGACCTTGTAAGGGAACGGCGTGACGCCGGCGCCGAAGACGATCCACCACCCCCACGTGTTGAACAGCGCCCGAAAGGCCTCGAACTTCTCCGAGTAGCCGTAGAAGGCGAGGATCGGCTCGGCCACCAGATCGAACAGGAAGGCGCCGATGAGGTAGCCGGCGATGCCGCCGAGGACGGAGCCGACGGTGCAGACCGTCGCGTACCAGATCCATTGCGCGCGTCGCGAGAGGACCATCGGCACGAGGAGGAGGTCCGGCGGGATCGGGAAGACGCTGCTCTCGACGAACGAGACGCCGAAGAGGGCGGGCACGGCACGCCGGCTTGCCGCGAGGGCGAGCGTCCTGTCGTAGAGCTTGCGGAGCATGCGGCGAAGGTCCCCCGATCCTTGGCGGCTTCTACAGCGCCGTCGCCGCGGGGGACACCGTCTCCTTGTCGAAGCCGAGCACCGGCCCCACCGGGACGATTCCCGTCGGGTTCACCGACTTGTGGCTTTGATAATAGTGGTTCTTGATGTGGAAGAAGTTGGTGGTCGAGCCGAACCCCTCCTCCTCATAGAGCTCGCGGAGGTAGCGGTCGATGTTCGGGTAGTCCGCAATCCGGCGGATGTTGCACTTGAAGTGCCCGTAATACACCGCGTCGAAGCGGGCGAGCGTCGTGTAGAGGCGGATGTCGGCCTCGGTCAGCGTGTCGTCGACGATGTAGCGCCCCCTGCCGAGCCGTTCCTCGATCCAGTCCAGCGTCTCGAACAGCGGGAACACGGCCTTTTCGTAGGCCGCCTGCTTCGTCGCGAAGCCGGCCTTGTAGACGCCGTTGTTCAGCGTCTCGTAGACGCGGGCGTTCACGGCGTCGATCTCGTCGGCGAAATAGTCGGGATAGTGGTCGCCGGGGGCGGCGCCGACGCCATCGAACGCCGAGTTGAACATGCGGATGATCTCGGCCGACTCGTTGCTGACGATCGTGCCGGTCTCCTTGTCCCAGAGGACGGGCACGGTGACGCGGCCGGAATAGTCCGCGTCGGCCGCCGTATAGACCTCGCGCAGGAAGCGCGCGTGGTTCACGGGGTCGGGGATGACGTCCTCGCCCTCGGCGAAGCTCCACCCGTCGTCTCCCATGAACCAATGGACGACGGAGAGGCCGATCATCCCGGTCAGCCCCTTCCTCTCGCGCATGATGAGCGTGCGGTGCGCCCACGGGCAGGCAAGGGACACGTAGAGGTGGTAACGCCCCGGCTCGGCAGGGAAGCCATCTTTCTTGCCGTCCGGCGTGATCCACTTGCGGAAGGAGGAAGCCTTCCGCTCGAACTCGCCGGACTGGCTCGCGAATTGCGGCGATCCGACATTCCATTCGCCGTTCAGAAGGTATCCCATCAGTGCCTCTCGCGTGGGGTAGGTCAGCCGACCCGCATGAGGTGGACGGCTCCGTCGACGCCCGGGACCTCGCACTCGCCGAGCGCGTCGAGCGCCCTCGTGTACCCCTCTGCGCGGGCCTGTGCATAGGTCTCGGCGGTGGTCAGCGCGTGTGTGCCCATCGTCTTGTTGTGCTTCTCGAGCTTGGCCGCGAGGTTGGCCGCGATGCCGATCACCGTGAACTCGAGCCGCTCCTCGCTGCCGAGCGTCGCGGCGACGACGCGGCCCGATGCAGCGGCGCCGTTGATGATGAGGTCGGTCTCGATCCCGTTCTCCTCGAGATAGGCCGCCCACGCCCCGCCGCCGGCGACGATCCCGTCGAGCGCCCGGAGCGCACACGCCGCCGGCGTCGCCATCGGGCGGACGGCGCCGAAGGTCGCCATCACCCCGTCGCCGAGGAATTTGTCGACGATGCCGCCCTCTCGCTCGATCGCGGGGACGACGATGTGGTGGTAGGCGGTGAGCACGGCGACCACCTCGTGCGGCGTCCTCGTTGCGGCGAAGCGGGAGAAGCCGCGGAGGTCGAGCATCAGAATCGCCGCGTCGCACTCCTCGGCGCTCCCGGCCATCACGTTCTCCGACGAGGTGATCGCGTCCGCCACGCCCGCGCCGAAAAAGCGTCGCATGTCGGCGGTGGCGGCGCTCTCCCGAACGGCCGTCAGCAGCGTCCGCCGCGCCCGGTAGAGGGCGAGGCCGAGCACCGCCGTGACGCCGAGGACGGTGAAGACTTTGTCGAACTCGCCGCCGACGAGGACGAGGTTCGACGTGAGATAGGCGACGAACGAGCGGGTGATGACGCTCATCCCCGACTGCTCCAAGGCGTAGAGCACCATGAGGAGCCACCCGACGGCCGCGAAGACGCCGATGGAGATGACGAAGCGCGGGTCGAACCGCAGCGCCCGCACCGCGATGAAGACGAAGACGTACATGAAGGTCGGCGCCTTCAGGTAGAACGACGGCGGCTGGGCATAGGTGAGGTGAAACGTCCAGATCAGCGCATAGAGAAGCGCGACGTCGACGAGCATCGACAGGACGAGGAACCAGCCCGGCAGGAAGCCTCGATAGGCGAGGGCGAGGCGGATGATCCCGAAGAGGAGGAAGGCGCCGATCACGACAGGAACGGGGCTGATCGTGCCGTCCATCGCATCGGTCGGCCGCGGGGCGAGCGCGTAGAGTGCTGCGAAGATGCCGCCGATGGCGAGCTGGACCCAGCCGATCAGCCGCTCCGACCGCTCCTCCTCGGCGACGACGAGCGCGGCGACGCGCGCGGGCATCGACTCCGTCTCCCGCTCGGGGAGGCCGAGATGACGGAAGAGGCTCTTTGGCAGGATCGACATCGGGCGCC
>JACLAD010002468.1_pt1 | contig 13117 bp, 15 predicted proteins | sample 8027901 | NCBI WGS metagenome assembly JACLAD01 (sample SAMN15725071, study PRJNA655200) | protist metagenome | isolation source: fluorescence activated cell sorting (FACS) single amplified genomes of... | place: Spain: Blaines Bay Microbial Observatory, Mediterranean Sea | collected 2016-07-05
GGTGGTGGGATGCTCTTCCTCGGATTTCATGATCGGGCCTTCGCCATGAGGCAGACCGGTCCTTCGGATCTGCCCGCCTGCCCAGCCTGCTGCTGCCTGTCCTCATGCCCAGATGCCATCGTTGCGCCCTTGATTGCTCCGTGATGATCCGCAAGGTAGGGTCTGTAGCTGCTACAGGATCAAGGGGTTTCTCGATGGCATCAGATCACCGCGATGCGACTGCGCTGAAGCGCTCGGAGCTTTCGCGGCGCACCGGCTGCAATCTCGAGACCATCCGCTACTACGAGAGCGTCGGGCTGATGCCCGATCCGCCGCGCAGCCCGTCCGGCCACCGGCGATATGGCGCCATGCATGTCGAGCGATTGAGCTTCATCATGCGCGCCCGGGAACTCGGCTTCACCATGGAGGAGATCCGCGGCCTGCTATCTTTGGTCGATCGAGGCAGCCATACCTGCGCAGATGTCGAAAAGATGGGGCGCCATCACCTCGAGGTGGTCCGTGCAAAGATCCGAGATCTCCAGGCCATCGAGACCCTTCTGTCAGAGACGATCTTGCGCTGCACTGGATCGAGCACGCCGGACTGTCCCCTGCTGGATGTGCTTTCGGCAACGAGAAGGACGTCTTAGACAGGGTCACCTTTCCACTTCAGGGCTCACCACTTCTCCTCGTCCAAGCTGGAGATCCGACCTCAGGCCTCCTGTCACGGGCGAATTAACACCGGAGCGATTCCCGACCTATCACTCCAACGGCCATTCGAAGGGGCTGGAACAGTCAGGACGGCATGGAGCTTTTGCCTCAGGAAGACGAAGGGCAAAGTGTGGACAGCAGTCTTTTCATCTGGATACCGGTGCTGTTGGCCGCCGTCTGGGCTGCGCATTGGGGCGCCGAGCATCTGGCGGAGCCCCTCAAGAAGCTGCGCAAGCAATGGGGCTTCTCGGTGGCCGCGGGCGGTGCCTTCGTCGGTCTCGCCGCGGCCTCTCCGGAGATTGGCATCAACACCACGAGCGCCCTGCGCGGTGTCGGCGATATCGGCCTCGGCGCGCTTCTGGGGTCGAACGTTCTTGCCATTCCCTTGATGGTGCTGACAGCCTACGCTGCAACACGCAAGAAGCGCATCGAGGGGCATGGCAATCATGCCGAACATCGGAAGTCGCATCTTCTGGAGGTCGATCGCCGGGCCGTCACGGTGCAGGCCCTCCCCTATCTGGGGATCATCGCGCTCTTCGCCCTACTGACCTTGCCCGCGCCGTGGCGGGGCCTCCAGCCACTCGATGGCTGGCTCCTGCTGCTGGGCTATCTTGCCTATGTCACGCAGGCCCTGATGCGCGGGCGCGATGAGAGCGAAGAGGTCGAGTGGAGCTCGAAAGAGAAGCGCTTGGCGGCGGCCGGTGTCGCGTCCCTCGCGCTCGGCGCGTATTTCACCGTCTTTGCGACCGAGAAGATCGTGGAAGCGCTTGGGTTGTCCAAGATCATCGGCGGACTCTTCATCACCGCCCCCGTGGCGGCACTGCCCGAAGTGTTTGCGACTTGGTATGTTGCCCGCAGCGGACAGATCACCTCGGGTGTCACCAGCGTCATCGGCGATCATGCCGTAACCATGACCCTGGCCTTCATCCCGCTGACGATCGTCGGGATGACAATCGACGATTTCCAGCTGTTCTGGGTCACGCTGAGCTTCGTGGCTCTGATGCCCGCGCTCTACGCCGCCTTCATCTGGTGGGGACGCAAGGGCTTCCGGCTCTGGCAGGTCCTCGCCCTGCCAGTCGTCTACGCGCTCTACATTGTCCTTCTGGTGGTCTGGGTGCAGCCCTTTGGCACGGGCGGGTGAGACTTTCATCGTCGGACCGCACTGAGTGTGGGAGGCGGAGCCAGAGATGGATGCGCTATTTGCGCAGATACTTCACCAGCGCCACGATCGCGAGGATCACCAGCACGAGGATCAGGAGACCCCAGATTCCCATGCCGAACATCATTCCGCCGTCCATCATCTGCGTCTCCTTGTGCTGTGGCCACCCCGCTACTGGTAAGGGCCTTCGCTTCCATCAACCTTCGGCATGGACGATGGGTCCGACCATCGCCGGAGAGATGAAGAAGGGCGGAGCGCCGTTCGTCGCTCCGCCCTTCTCGTCAGCAGCAGCCCGAGCGGCCTTCAGGCTGCGAGACCTTCTGGACGAGATCCGCGGTTTCCGCGCCTTGCGCCTGACGCGCGACGTCGGCCTGCGCCACCATTCCGCAGCATTTGCCCTCACCGTCGGTCACGACGGCGCGGCGCACCTGGCGCTCTTCCATCTTGTTGCAGCAGGAGGACACGTCCTCCTCGGGCGAGGTGGTCAGAACGTCCGTCGACATGACCTCGGAGACGGCCGTCTCGCCGGACCTGCCTTCGGCCACCGCGCCGCAGCAGATGTCGCGATCCGTCACGATGCCCATCGGCGCGCCCGCATCGTTGAGCACCGGCAGCGCCCCGATAGAGCGTTCGGCCATCAGCTTCGCAGCCTCCTGGATGGTGGTGTTCCCGCCGCAGCAGACGGGATCGCTCGTCATGATGTCCTGAACTTGCATGGTTCGCTCCTCTGTTGAGTGCAGGGATAAAACCAATGAGGCGGATACGGCGTTCCAGAGCGAAACCCGCTTCGGCGGCGATCCGCAATTGGCGGTTTCAAGAAGGAAGTTCTTCCGTGTCCGGCGGATCAAAAGCGCAATACTTCTGAGATCAATGTCATGCTGCATGATGCTCCGCCTAAAAGCCCGCAGGCCCCTAAGGAGCCTTGCGAACGCCATTTGACGGCATCAACGTTGCTCCCGGCCCAGACCGGCCGTTCGATCATCTCGCAGCGAATGCCCGCTCTCCGCCCTTCCTTGCCAAGGCAGGTCCTGGTGGTCTGCCCCCACTGAAGTGCTCAGCCTTGGGGCGTCCTGTCGGGCGATGCCTTCTTCGTCGACAGCGTCGGCCGGCCCGACCTGATGGGCGACGACCAGACCGAGGAGCTGACCGAAAAGCTGTTCCACACGGTGCGCGACGTGTTCATGGCGCTGCCCGATGACGTGATCATCTATCCCTGCCACGGCGCGGGATCGGCCTGTGGCCCGGATATCGGCGACCGCATGTCGAGCACGATCGGCTACGAGCGGCGCTTCAACGACTACGCGAAGATCGAGAGCCTCGAGGAGTTCAAGCGCGTCATGCAGGCCGACGCCCCGCCGGTGCCGACGCATTATCCCCGGCTCAAGAAGGTGAACGCCGAAGGGCCCGAGGTGCTGCGCAACCTGCCGCGCGTGCCGCCGCTGACGGTCGAGCAGTTCGCCCGGGCCGCCGAGGGCGGCGCGCAGATCGTCGATATCCGCGACATGATGGATTTCGGCGCGGGCTACGTGAAGGGCAGCCTCAACATCGGCGCGCGGCCCGAGCTGTCGGTCTGGGCGGGCTGGCTTCTGGACCCGGACAAGCCGATCCATCTCGTGCTGCACGAGGATGCCGACCTGCCCGAGGTGGTCAGGTTGCTGTGGCGCACCGGCTTCGACCGGTTCGGCGGCTATCTCGCCGGCGGCATGAGCGCGTGGCGCGAGGCCGGTCGCGACTTCGCGCAGATCCCGCAGATCTCGGTGCATGAACTGAAGGGTGCCAAGGACGTCACCCCCCTCGACGTGCGCAAGCCGGACGAATGGGAGGGCGGCCACATCCCCGGCGCAACGCACGCCTTCCTCGGCGAGCTGTGCGAGAAGCTGGGCGATCTCGACCGCACCAAGACCTACGCGACCTACTGCGCCAGCGGCTTTCGCGCGAGCATCGCGGCGAGCCTGCTCGCGGCGCAGGGCTTCGAGAGCATCCACAACGTGCCGGGCAGTTGGAAGGCGTGGAGCGCCGCCGGCTACCCAGTCGAGACCCCCGAGCAGAATTGAGGATTCCCATGGACAACACCGTCACCATCGACCGCAATTACAGCATCGCCCGTTTTGCTCCCGACGAGGCCACGCTGCGGCAGGCTGCCGAAGAGGGCTTCCGCAGCGTCGTGAACTTCCGCACCGCGGAGGAAAAGCAGGACGTCACCCCCGAGGAAGAACGGCGCATCGCCGAAGAGGCCGGGCTCACCTACCTGCACCACCCGGTCTCGCCGGAGGCGCTCGATGACGCGCTGGTGGACGATTTCCGCCGTTCCCTCGACGACCTGCCCCAACCCGTGCTGCTACACTGCGCCTCGGGCAAGCGCGCGAGCGCGATGACGCTGATGGCGCGCGCGGCCGAGGAGGGGCTGGATGGGGAGGCGGCCCTCGCGAAGGGCCGGGAGAACGGCCTCGATTTCACGCAGGAAAAGATCGGCCAGTTCGTGAAAGACTATGCGGACCGCAAGGCTCAAGGCTGACCCCTGCTCTGCGCCCGGCCCTGCCGGGCGCGTGACCTCACTGCGCCCCGCGCGCGCAATAGAGCTTGTGCAACGTCTCCAGCACCGCCACGACCTCGTCGCCGGTCACGCTGTAATAGATGGTCTGCCCATCCCGGCGCCCCTCGACCAGCCCCGCCGCCTTCAGCCGCTTGAGCTGCTGCGACATGGTCGGCTGCGACATGTCGCAGATCCGGGCCAGTTCCCCCACCGAGCGTTCGCCCTCGACGAGCCGGCACAGGATCTTCAGCCGCGCCTCCGAGGCCAGCATCCCCATCAGCGCGGCCGCGCCCACGATGTCGCCGTCAAGGAAATCATCGGTGATTTTCATATGCGACCTGTTGAATATTAACTTCTGTGAATTTATAGATGCTGTGAAACACAGGCAAGCCCGGCGGCGTTGACCGTCGTATCACGGAGTCGAGAGATGGAAACCTCATTCACCCCATGGCTGTCGCTGGCGGGCGGCATGATGATCGGGGCCTCGGCGGTGCTGCTGATGGCCACCAACGGCCGCATCGCCGGGATCAGCGGCCTCACCTCGCGCCTCTTCGCGCGCTCCACCGACGGCGAGGCGCGCGGCGTCTCGGCGCTGTTCGTGCTGGGCCTGCTTCTGGCCGCACCGATCTGGATGCTGGTCTCGGGCGACTGGCCGCAGCAATGGGTGCCGTCGAGCCCGGCGCTGATGGCGGTCGCGGGCCTCTTGGTCGGCTTCGGCGCGACCTATGGCAATGGCTGCACCTCGGGCCATGGCGTCTGCGGCATCAGCCGCGGCTCGATGCGCTCGATCGCCGCCACCGTCACCTTCATGGCCGCGGCCTTCGTCACGGTCTTCGTCACCCGTCACCTGATCGGAGGCTGAGATGAAACAGCTTTTCGCGCTTCTCTCCGGCCTGATCTTCGGCTTCGGCCTGATCCTCTCGGGCATGTCCGACCCGGCCAAGGTGCTGAACTTCCTCGACGTCTTCGGCACGTGGGACCCGAGCCTCGCCTTCGTCATGGGCGGCGCCATCGCGGTGACCGCGCCGGGCTTTGCGCTTCTCACCCGCAGCCGCTCGCGCCCCTTCTTCGACAGCCAGTTCCGCATCCCCAGCCGCACCGACCTCGATCCCAAGCTCATGACCGGCGCGGTGCTGTTCGGCACCGGCTGGGGGCTGGGGGGGTTCTGCCCCGGCCCGGCGCTGACCGCGCTGCCGATTGCGGCCAGCGGAACGCTGATCTTCGTGCCCTTCATGCTGGCCGGCATGTGGCTGGCCCGGCACACCCCTGATCTCTCCCTGCCCCTCAGCAAAGGAGCCACCCAATGACCGACCCCCTCAAGAGCCGCGTCGTCCGCCATTCGTCTTCCACCGGCGAAGGCAGCCCCGATGTCTGGGGCATCTACGAGCCCGACACTGGGTCGATCCAGTATATCTGCGCCGACCCCAAGACGCGCCAGGCAGCGCTGATCGACGTGGTCTGGAATTTCGATCACCGCAACGGCAAGTTCTCGACCGAGAGCATGGACCAGGTGCTCGACCTCGTGCGCGACAACGACCTGAAGGTGCAGTGGGTGCTCGACACCCACCCCCATGCCGACCATGTCATGGCCTCGGCGCATCTCAAGGAGCGCACCGGTGCTCCCAACGCCATCGGCGCGCTGGTGCCCGAGATCGCGAAGATCTGGGCCGACATCTACAACCTGCCCGACGCCTTCGACGCGAAGCGCGATTTCGACCACCTCTTCGAGGAGGGCGAGACCTTCCGGATCGGCGAGCTGGAGGCGAAGGTGATGCTCTCGCCCGGGCATACGCTGGGCTCGATCAGCTATGTCTGCGGCGACGCCGCCTTCGTGCATGACACGCTGATGCAGCCCGACATCGGCACCTCGCGCTCGGACTTCCCGGGCGGCAAGACGCACGAGCTGTGGGACTCGATCCAGGACATCCTCGCCCTGCCGGAGAACACCCGGCTCTATGTCGGCCACGACTATGGCGGGCCCGAGCGTGACGAGCCGATGTGGGAGGCCACCGTGGCCGAGCACAAGGCGAAGAACAAGCACGTCAAGGAAGGCACCGCGCGCGAGGAGTTCATCCAGCGCCGGCAGGAGCGCGACGCGACGCTGCCGCTGCCGCATCGCATCCTCGCGGCGCTGCAGGTCAATCTGCGCGGCGGACGGCTGCCGCCGGCCGAAGCCGACGGCAACCACTACCTGAAATACCCGGTGAACCGCTTCGATTGAGCCCGCGCACGGGCGGCCTCCGGGCCGCCCGCTTTCCTTCCCCCCCCACGAGACCGGACGGATTCCGATGACCCTGCCCCCGCTGTCGCGCTATTTTCCGATCCTCGACTGGGGGCGGCGTTACGACCGCTCCACCTTCACCGGCGACATGGTCGCCGCGGTGATCGTGACGATCATGCTGATCCCGCAATCGCTGGCCTATGCGCTACTCGCGGGGATGCCGCCAGAGGCGGGGATCTACGCCTCGATCGCACCGATCCTGCTCTACGCGATCTTCGGCACCTCGCGCGCGCTGGCGGTCGGCCCGGTGGCGGTGGTGTCGCTGATGACGGCGGCGGCAGTGGGCAACATCGCCGAAAGCGGCACCGCCGGCTACGTCGCCGCGGCGCTGACGCTGGCGTTCTTGTCGGGCGCGATGCTGCTGGCGCTGGGGCTGTTCCGCCTCGGCTTTCTCGCCAATTTCCTGTCGCACCCGGTGATCGCGGGCTTCATCACCGCGAGCGGAATCCTGATCGCGGCGAGCCAGCTGCGCCATATCCTCGGCATCGAAGCCGAGGGCCACACGCTGATCGAGATCCTGGGCAGCCTCGTCGCCCATCTGGGCGAGACCAACCTCATCACGCTGGCGATCGGCGCGGCGGCCACCGCCTTTCTCTTCTGGGTGCGCGGCGGTCTGAAGCCGCTCTTGCGCCGCCTGGGCCTCGGCCCGCGCATGGCCGATATCGGCGCCAAGACCGGGCCGGTGCTGGCGATCGTCGCCACGACGCTGGCGGTGTGGCTGTTCGATCTGGGCGAACGCGGCGTCGCCATCGTGGGCGAGGTGCCGCAAAGCCTGCCGCCGCTCACCCTGCCCTCCTTTTCGCCCGAACTGCTGTCGCAGCTCTTCGTGCCCGCCCTGCTCATCTCGATCATCGGCTTCGTCGAAAGCATCTCGGTGGCGCAGACGCTCGCGGCCAAGAAGCGCCAACGCATCGACCCCGACCAGGAGCTGATCGGCCTCGGCGCGGCCAACATCGGCGCGGCCTTCTCCGGGGGCTTTCCGGTCACGGGCGGCTTCTCGCGCTCGGTGGTGAACTACGACGCGGGCGCCGAGACCCCCGCCGCGGGGGCCTTCACCGCCGCGGGCCTCGCGCTCGCCGCGCTGTTCCTGACGCCGCTCATCCACTACCTGCCCAAGGCGACGCTGGCCGCGACGATCATCGTCGCCGTCCTCAGCCTCGTCGATTTCTCGATCCTGAAGCGCGCCTGGGCCTTCAGCCGCGCCGATTTCGCCGCCGTCTCGGTGACCATCGCGCTCACCCTGCTTCTCGGGGTCGAGGCGGGCGTCACCGCAGGGGTCGTCACCTCGATCCTCGTGCATCTCTACAAGACCTCGCGCCCGCACATGGCGGTGGTGGGGCGCGTCCCCGGCACCGAGCATTTCCGCAACGTGCTGCGCCACGAGGTCGAGACCCAGCCGCATGTGCTGTCTCTGCGCGTCGACGAAAGCCTCTACTTCCCCAACGCGCGCTACCTCGAGGACCAACTCTCGGCCTTTGCCGCCGACAAGCCGGAGCTCACGGACGTCGTGCTGATGTTCCCGGCGGTGAACGAGATCGACCTCTCGGCGCTGGAGTCGCTCGAAGCGATCAACACGCGGCTCAAGGACGCGGGCATCCGCCTGCATCTGAGCGAGGTGAAGGGCCCGGTGATGGACCGGCTGAAGCGCAGCCATTTCCTCGACGAGCTGACCGGCGAGGTGTTCCTCAGCCAGCACGAGGCGGCCTGCAAACTGGGCGGCGAAGTGCCATGGCGCGCCAACATCGAAGGAGCAGCCTGATGCGACGGAGGGATTTTCTGGGTGGGGCGTTGGCCAGCCTTGCGGTTCCGGCGCTCGTCGGTCGTGCGTCAGCGCAGGCCGTGGCGGGGCAACCGCTGCCCATCCCGGCCTTGATCGATATCGGCGAAGAAGCCGGCAATCGGATTGATGCGATCGCGGGACGTCGGGCCTTTCTCGATGGCGCCAAAACGCCGGTGCTGGGCTGGTCGCAGGACTATCTTGGCCCGACGTTGAAGATGCGACGGGGACGAGGCGCCCGGATCACGGCCGGCAACAAGCTGGAGCAAGGTATCACGGCGCATTGGCATGGACTGCATGTGCCCGGCTGGCAAGACGGCGGGCCACTTTCGGTGATCGCGCCGGGGCACGATCTCGAACAGACGCTCGAAATCGACCAGCCTGCGGGCACCTACTGGTATCACTCGCATGTCCATGGCCGCACCGGCGAGCAGGTCTATCACGGGCTGGCAGGACTTCTGCTCATTGATGACCCCGAAGCGCCGGAGGCGGAGCTGCCTTCGGATTACGGTGTCGACGACATTCCCCTGATCGTTCAGGATCGCAGATTCTCGCGTCGGGGCGAACTGCGTTACGACGATGACGGCATGGCGCTCATGCAAGGATTCCGGGGTGACAGGATCCTCGTAAACGGGGTGCTGGCCCCGGTCGTCAGGGTCCCTGCGGGGATGGTTCGCCTGCGTCTGCTCAACGGCTCCAACTCGCGGGTCTACCGCTTCCGCTTTGAAGACGGCCGCGCGTTCCATCATGTCGCCAGCGACGCCGGGCTATTACCTGCGCCCCTGCGACGGACCGAAATTCAGCTGGCCCCAGCCGAGCGGGCCGAGATCATCGTCGATTTCGCGGATAGGCAACCTGTCCGGCTCATCTCGGCAGATGTGCCGATATCGATGATGGGCGGCGGCATGATGGATCGGGGTGGCATGATGGGGCGCATGATGGGCGGTGGCTCCGAGGCGTCCGAAGGCGGTGATGTTTTCGAGGTGGCGCGGTTCGAGATCGACCAGGGTCGCGAGGCCAAGGTCGCGACCCTGCCTGCCACCCTGGCCGGCGCGCCGCGTCCCGATCTTGGGGAACCTGTGCGCCGCCGAAGCTTCCGGCTCAACATGATGATGGGCATGGGGATGATGGGCGCGATGTTCGGCGGCAAGCCGGGTCTCGGCATCAACGGCAAGACCTACGAGATGGACCGGATAGACCAGCAGCTACGCTTGGGCGAGACCGAGCTTTGGGAGATCTCGGCCGACATGATGGCCCACCCGTTCCACGTGCACGGCACCTCGTTCCAGGTGGTGAGCCGCAATGGCCGCGCGGTGGATTATGCCGAAACCGGGCTGAAGGACGTGGTCTGGGTCGATGGCACTGCCGAAATCCTGATCCGCTTCGACCACCCAGCTCGCCCCGATGCGCCCTACATGTATCACTGCCACATTCTCGAACACGAGGACGCAGGCATGATGGGCCAGTTCACCGTCTCCTGACCGGAGCTGAGAGGCTTCAGCTGTCTGATCCGGACCGTCCAGCGATGGTGGGGCGGAACGGCTGCGACCTCCGCTGCTCCTCCCGAAGGCAAACCGGCCCTTGTTCCACATTGGTCGGCAAGCGCGAATGGCCGAAGGATCTTCGGTTGGCCGGACCGCTCCTCCGTTCTACCCCAGGCCTTTTCGTCACCGAGGTCACGTCGATCGGTCGCTCTACGACGTTCCGAGCCGGAACGGATCAGCGCCTCTTCCGTTGAACCGCCGCATTGGAGACGGAAGGAGGCCCACGTGGAATGGCTGTCCTCTCATAGCGCCGGCCTGGGGGTCATCGTCAACACGGCGATGCTGCTGGTCTGGATCATCTACCTCAACATCTTCCTCGTCAGCTACCTACGCCAGCGTCGACAATGCATCATGATCACGCAAGGGGCCGGGGCCGGCCTCTCGGCGCGTTGCTTCGTCTCGAACCTCGGGCTGGAGCCGATTTACGTCGTGGACGTGCTGATCACGCTTGCTGGGCCCAAGCGGCGGCACACTGTCAACGTGACCGACCGCACTCAGCTCACGGACAGGGAACTCGAGAACCCGCGTGAGGCCACCAATCAAGGTCCGATGAACACCGGTGATCACGCCAGCATTGGTGAGTTCGCGACCCTGCTCGATCGCGCCGTGGCAGGCGCCCCGGAGGGGCTCGACCTCGATGAGGTGGAGACGGTCGAGGTCACCGTCGTCGCGGCCACGGCGGCGAGGGGGTCGCTCGTCGGAGCACGGCGGGAGTTCGCACTGGAATGCGATGGCAAGGATCGTTCGCTGCGTGCCCGAGCCGTGATGGCCGAACAGATCGTGAGCCGAGCCGGACGACGAGCGCTTCGCCGTGATCTCGAGAACCGCCTGAGGGTCGATTAGGCGACGCATCGATGTCAATTACCCTCGTATCGGGAACCGGGCCGGCAGCCACACGGCAGGCACAGTCATCCCGTCATGGACTTGGGAAATATGGTTTGAACGCAGGGCAAAAGCCCTGGAGGCCCTTCAGGCCCGAGTCGAGTTCCAATTGAAGCATACTGCCCGTCGACAAGAGGCCGACCAAGCACGAACAATAACTTGGAGCACCGAATTGGGGCAGTTCAGTGCGCCACAAAAATGGTTGGGGTCTCGGTCGTGGTTGTGCCGAACGTCTATGACCCCTTGCTATGACACCTCATCCATCCACCCATGCCGATTTCGCCTACGTCAGACGCTTGAGAGCCCTTGTTTATATAAGCTCAACTTAGGTGAACCATCTGAAGAAACGGTCTCGAAAACCGTTGAGCCTTCACGGGTTCCCAGGGTTCGAATCCCTGTCTCTCCGCCACTACCCCCCTGAATTTCCTCACGGCTTTGGAGATGCTCGGGTGTGGTGCGCCTGCTTGGACATTCCGATAGATGCCTGAAAAGCGTCATGCCATGACCCCTTTCAGGCCTCCGGATGGCCCGGCTCCGATCCCATCCTCGTGATGGTCAGCCTGCGACCGCCATCCCGATCTTGCCCATGTGCGACTTTTCCAGGAATGCCGTCTGCGCCGCGTGCAAGTCGCGCAATGGATAGGTTTCGGCGATCACGGGCTTGATCTCGCCCGCTTCAATGTAGCTGATCAGATCAGTGAACACGCGCGGGTCCTGCCGAGTGCTGCCAATCAATGTCAGGTCTTTGAGATAGAGCGTCCGCAGATCAAGCTCGACAATCGGCCCTGCAATAGCGCCCGACGTTACGTAGCGACCGCGTAGGACCAACGTATTGAGCAGTTCGGGCCAGCGCGGCCCACCCACCAGGTCGAGCACCACGTCGAAGGTTTCATCCGGATAAGCGTCGTCGCGGTCCATCACCGCATCGGCGCCGAGTGTTTTCAGCGCTTCCATCTTGGCCGGGCTGGTCGAAGCCGTGACATGCGCGCCTCGGCGCTTGGCGAGTTGCACCGCCGCCGAGCCGACGCCGCCAGATGCCCCGGTGATCAGCACATGCTCGGCGCCCAGTCCGGCGCGCTGGATCATGCCTTCGGCAGTGGAGAACGCACAAGGAAATGACGCAAGTTCGATGTCCGTGAGCGGGCTGTCGATCCGCAGCGCGTGTTCGTCGTCCATGGTGGCATATTCGGCAAAGCCGCCATCGCGCTCCGAGCCGAAGGTCACAAGCGCATCCGGTCCTGCGCCAGCTGGGCGATGCATAGGCCGCACCAGCACGCGCTGGCCAATCCGCGCAGCGTCCACACCGTCACCAACCGCAACGATCTCACCGCAGCAGTCCGCGCCTTGGATGCGCGGAAAGCTGAGCGCACCGGACCATGCGCCGTCGGCATCGGAGGCGCCCGCATAGCCCTCCGTGGCGGCCGAACCGGTGTCGCCCCGCACCGCTTTCGAATACCAGCCCGTTCGGGTGTTGACGTCGGTGTTGTTCACCGCCGACGCGCCCACACGGATCAGTACCTCGCCAGCTTCCGGTCGCGGAACCGGCACGTCCTCGCGCCATTCCAGCTTGTCCAACCCGCCATGGCCCGTGAGGATGACGGCTTTCATCGTTTCAGGCAGTGTCATCGGGGAATGCTCCAATGTAGAATGGTTGCTCTACTTGCGTAGGTAGAGAGGTCATTCTACATCGTCAAGCATGAGTGATATGATGAGCAAGATAGCCGCGGGGCTTGAGCGCGCCTTTGCCAGCCGAGGCTTCGCCGAGCCCAGCGTCGAAGACCTGCGGGATGCTGCGGATGTAAGCCTCCGCACGCTCTACAAATACACGCCCTCCCGGGCGGAGATGGTGCTGGCGGCGCTGGAGAACCGACACCAGCGCTATCTCGCCCGTGTCTTCGATGACCTGCCAAAGGAGCCAGGAGAGGCGCTCGATACGATCCTGACCCGCGTCGGCAACTGGATGGCGACCGAGGCTTCGCATGGCTGCCTCTTTCATGCCGCCGTGGCCGCCGAACCCGGAAGTCAGCCCCTGCGCGCTCTTCTCGAACGCCACAAGGCAGAAGTCGCGGCAAGGGCCGCAGCAGCGACCGATCTGCACGGGGCCGATACCGCGCTTTTGTTGATCATCGAAGGACTGACGCAAGCATGGCCGCTGCGCGGCGAGGCCGCGCTCGATGCGGCCAAGCGATTAGGTCTTGCGCTGCGGCCACCGGGCAGTTGAGGGAGGCGAAGCCGGATCTCGCAGCTTGATCCG
>JACLAD010009175.1_pt1 | contig 13117 bp, 5 predicted proteins | sample 8027901 | NCBI WGS metagenome assembly JACLAD01 (sample SAMN15725071, study PRJNA655200) | protist metagenome | isolation source: fluorescence activated cell sorting (FACS) single amplified genomes of... | place: Spain: Blaines Bay Microbial Observatory, Mediterranean Sea | collected 2016-07-05
TAATATATTATATAATATATATATATATACGTAAAAGAATTTTTACAAAGAGTATAAACATACGAGCTCGTCTCGGTGTATTTTTTTCCTTCTATCCCTCTCTCTATGAATCACTATCTTCAAAATCTTTGCCTGCTGTCTCTGGTACATATTTCCAAATAAATACAGCAGCAAATATAGACATCAAAATATAAATCCCAAATAAACAAACACTTCCTAGTTCTGGTGAATTACCTGCTATAGATGCAAATAAATCCTTTAGTATTGGAAAGGATAAAGTCACACCAAAGTTTGATATCCAATTTGCTCCCCAAGATATAGCAACCCCCTTGCTTCGAAAAGCATTTGTAAACAGTTCGCTAGTGACAATATATGGCATCGGACCAAGGGAAAGAGAAAATGCAATACGAAAAAGCAGCATCCCAAGAACTGCTAACCATGGAGCAAAGATAGACGTTGTTGCATGATGTGCAAGAATGTAAAATGCAACTGCAATGATAGCAAGTCCAATAATCATCATCGCAATACCAATCATTGCCAAAGGTTTTCTCCCTACACGATCCACTAAACGCATTAATACTAAAATAGCACCTAACTGTGCAATGGATACTCCTGCAGATAACGCTATAGATGCAACATCTTGAAATCCTGCATTTTTTAAAATTTGTGGGCCAAAGTAAATAACAACGTTTATTCCACATACCTGCTGTAAAACATTTATGCCAATACCAGCAATTAATGCCGAACGTGATTTATGATTACAAATGCTTGTATCCCTTCTTGTATGTGGTGGTTGCTGTAGATTTTGTTCTTGTTGCAGAAGGTGATGCGTGGATTGTTCTAACCCAAGTGCTTTCAAAGACTTCCTTGCATCATCAAATCGATCTTTTGACCTCAACCAACGAGGACTTTCAGATAACAAACCACAACATGTTGTAGACAGAATAAATTGAAAAATGGCTGGAATAGAGCCAATGCCAAGCATTATTCTCCAAACTCCTGGACTGTCTATTTGGGCACCAACGATACTTGAAAAAATATATGCAAACAATATTCCAGCCGTCACAGAAAATGCTCCATAACCACCTAATTGGCCTCTACAGAAAGTTGGGGAAATTTCAGAAATATATAAATTGCAAATTGAAGAATTGATACCAACACCGAAGCCAGTAAAAATTCGAGCTGCAACAAGCATCCAGAAAGAATTTGCAAAGGCCATAATAATTGGTCCAAATATAAAGAAAATATTTTGCAATGTATGCGCTCCACGAGAACCTATTTTATTATACACTGGGCTGGCAAGAAGCGCACCAACACACCCACTCAATAATATACACGATACAAGAATGCCTTTCTTCCAATCAGTCAAAAATCCTGCATTTTTTGAGGCTACCGATGAATTCCAAAATACAGCATCTTTGTCTAAGTAAAGTTCAGCGCCTGCAATAGATGCGGTATTATATCCAAAACAAAAAGCACCAATGGCAGCATTTACAACTGTAAAACGCAGTTGTGATGGTATATTCATGTGGTTATTCTTATTATTAATATTTGTACATTCCTTAACAATATTATTATTATTATTTTTATCATTGGTATTATTACTTTTTTTATTATTGTTCTGACCAACAACAGAACTAAGTTCCCGTTGATCGTTTAAAAGTGGGTCTTCCATATTTTCAACTTTTAATCCAGCTTTTCCCAAACAATACAACAAGCTACATATTGGTTTTTGATGAAATGATGATTTATTATTTTGTTGAAGCAACTTTTATTTCGAATTTTAGATTTATTAGATTTATTTGATTGTGCAAAAAAATTATTAAAAAATAATAATAGTTGCAATAATAATTCAATTCACATCACAACAACAACAAAATAATCGATTGTACCTGGTATTTCCATTTAACACTGCAATACCATTAATCGTCGCATATTTTCGATCAAATTTCATTAAAATCAACATTTTCAACCTAAATTCTTATATTTCATTGTTATGATGATGGATTTTTCATTTCATTACATGAAAACAAAGGAAAAACATTGAAAATACCTTTTTAAACTTAGGCTCCACTAGTATACCATTTTTCCTATCAATTGGCAAAATAATTTTGACATTTCACGTTTTCAGAAATTAGGGATAGCAGAATTTCTGGCATCAAATTTTTACATTAAAATTTATACTTAAATAAATTATTAATTTACAGAAATGACTAAAATAAAGTATAAAATTCATAGAAATCATTAAATTATAAAAATATCCATTTTAGAAACACCAAATACAGGTAAAAATTACATCGTCATTTTATCAATTTCATCATCTTCTTAAAATTACATATGGATACCATTAATATGAAATCATACAAAATATCATATTTTAGATGGAAATTCACTTTTTTACATAAATTGTAAATATCGTTTTTAAAATATTTGTCCCTATCAAAAAAACAATGACTCTATTTTATACTTAATGGTGTAAGACAGAGCCGAGACTACACGTGAAAACCACCTATCAAGTAGTGTTACAGCTATAGGGTTACGGGTTTTTTTAAACTTTTAACGGTTATTTAAATATGAAGTAGATACAAAAATATTAAGATATCTTGTATATTCATTACCAAGTATATCAAAATTGATCGTGGATACTTGTTTTGATAAAATCATGTATATGTATATGCAAAAAACTACCTTTTATAATTTTCAAACTTTGCATTTTTAGTCCAGCCTATGTCCATACTAATTTCGAAAAAAATCACCATTTTGAAAAAAATTCAATACCTTGTCAGTTTCATTTAAAACATAATTAGATCAAAATATTCATGTACTTCTTTCCTTTAGACATGTGTTGAGAGATGTGTCTTATTTCGAATTAATTTGTAGAAGATTTAGATAGAAAAAGTCGACACATTGTATTTTGGTGATATTTCTGAAAAATTTTGAGATTTTTAGTGATTTTTTGGTCTCTAACCCTAAACTAACCCGATCTTGAAAATCACATATCGGTGTAATGCTCGACTTATATGTAATGTATGGACAGGAGAACGATCAGGGAATGTTCAGGGGATCAGTATACGACTTTTAGGTATTGGTTTCAGCTTTGTATATAATGGGAAAGTGTAGAAATGGCATATGTGTGAGTGTATGTTGGTGTTGAAAAATAGAGTGAGAGGTCCCGTCATGTACGGGTATGACCCCACAATGCTGAGTAGTGCTAGCATCTCTAACCCTAATGTAAATGATCAAAATGCACGATATTTTTAATAAGCAAGGTTCTACTGGTAAACTGCCAAGACCACGACCTACAGTCAATGTATACGTAATAAATAATAGATGTGCAACGTTTCAAAGTCTAATTTTAATAACTTCAATGAAAATTTTCAACCTTTCATGATTTTCACCATTTCGATGGAAAAGTGCTCTAATACTAACTCCATGCTAACGTGCGATTAAAATTTTTTTTTCAGGACTTTTCTTTAAAAACATAATTATACAGGTAAACTCTCGGAGAAAAGTTAAATATATCACCTATGATATAGAATCCACAAGATTTTGTCAAAATTTTTTATGTTTCATCATTAAAATGAAGATTTCTAGGTCCATTTAGAATCTATGTGAATGAAAATCGATTTGGAATTCTAGGCCATTTTCAAGCATTTAAAAAATCATTGTAAAATGTGGTATAATCAATACAATATATCTCGAGTCACTCAAAATATTAATACAAAAGTAGTACAGCAACTCATTATCACATGTATAGAGCTAAACCTAAGAGTAAGTTGACGACAACTGAGTGTCAGGAACATACTTTACTAACGACGTTTCAATTGCATGTCAAAGTACCTTTACTATAGAATAGGCTTGTAAAACCTTAATAAAAGTGTCAAAAAATGTGCATTTTTTAGTGAAAATTCATTTTGGGTCTAGCGTTTCATGTAAATATAATATTTATTTTGGTTGGAGTTTAGAGATACGAGTTATATATATAAAGAGAGGATGTGAAACTTTATATGACTTGTAAATGTTGGAAATGATGTTTGGAGACGTAATGCAAATTTTATATATTTGAAGAAATTTCTCAATTTTTGTACCCACTTTGGCGGAACTTTTAAAATTGAAAATAAAATTGGCAAAAATATTCGTGTTTGAGGTGTTATAGAAATGTAGTATAAATTTGGTAGTCTAATTTACATAATTTTGTTAGAGTACTTAAAACTATAGTATGGAGATTTTTTGTTATTTTCTATAGTATTGATAATTGCCCTATGAAGTTTTTTGTAATATATGGAAATAGCAGGTATTAAAATAGCATGGACAGAGCACTTTCAACATTTTACATGTGAAAATTGTGTTTTTTTGCCATATTTTCTGTTTTTCATTTCCTATCATATTTATACTTAATGTAGTCCTTTTCATATACTGAGTAGATTTGTAGTGTTTGAAATATTTGATAGGTAAAATTCGGTATTTTTTGTACTTGAGAGAAGGATAATATGTTCGGAATAATTGCATTGCATTCGGCATTCCTGGCATTGCAACCATCAACCATTGGCAATTGTGCAACTTGTACATATTTATTATTATTTTCATATATGACGTATAATATAAGTGGCATATCTTTTTCGATTAATATATTGGAAATATAGACAAAGTTTAAATGATAGAAGAACACAGAAGGCAATCAAGAATGCAACCATACATGTGCACCATCGTTAGATAAATATGAATTCAACATTATCATTAGTTTTGTATGATCTTTTAATTGGCCATTTTTATCTATTAAATATAATATATCAGAACCGTCGAGTCTCGGATAATATAAATCGTCAAATCCATCTCCATTTGCATCACCAACACAAGCTCCGCCGCTTAAAGTTTCTTCCATACAAAAGCATCCCTTATCCCAACGTTTTAATTTATTATCATATTGAGGAAATAAACAGTTTGGTGAAGTCCGTATTTTACATTGTTTTTTCGATATACCAATTTCCGAAACGATATCCTTGAATGTTACAGAAGATGGCTTATTATACTCTTCAACCTCATGATTTTTGGTAGCTTCTTCGATACATGGATAATTTATTACATTACTTCTCACGGTTGTTATTAGAAAAATTGTAAAGATTAGTACATAAATATGAGATATTAACATGGATGATCTTGTATTTTGCGCCATGATTAAAATGTATTTCCGTAGATATATATATATATATAAATAAAGAGAAATTTTTATATATATATATAAGGAGATATTACCAGATGGTAAAACTTCAAACAAATATAAAACTATATATATATATGAGATTATGTGTGTAAATGTACTTTTTGAAATTTGTTAAAATGTTGTCTAAATGGCACATATTGCACTTCTAAAATTCATTGTTGAAATGTGTGCAACACATGTACGAAGCGTATTTATTTATTCGAAGAATGAAGGAGGCAGAGAGGAGGAGGTGCCAACAGAGGTTTTTGTGCGTTTGTGCGGAGATCGAGGCGTATAGAGTGTATTTGCATTTATACTTGTTAGTATACATATTCATTAGGTAAAATTTTTTAACAACGGCTCATCATGCTATCCAAAACCATTTTAACTTTTTTTTTTCAATTTCAAACCACCTTTACCTCTCGCCCGAATCACATTCTGTTATGGAATTAATTAGGGTGTAGAAATATAAAATATTTGTTAGAAATGTGCATTATGAAAAGAAATATTTTTCCATTTGTTTTCTTTTTACTTACATTATTGTTATCTTCAATTGGAAATTTTTGTTTTAATGTTGTAATAATTTCAGATATCGTAGCGTGTGCTTCACCGCCACCGCGATTTTCGCTCTTTACGAAAACATCATAAGATTCTATTAAAGCATCTGTAATTTTCTTCTTTGCTTTTAACCCACATGTTGCTGCAGCTAAATGAACTCTATATGCAATACGCAACGTATCTTCTGCTTCTTTTGGATTTAAATTCATAATTTGTTCTTTATTTGTATCATTAATTATTACAATCACGCGATACATTGCCAATATATGATATGATAGAAAATGCATGATTAGAGTTTTCCCCGCATTAAGTACTTTTTTATCATATGATTGTTTCTGTAAAAGCAACAAATACTGCCCCATTTCGTATAATAACAAACGCTCTTCTAATAAATTAATATAAAAGGTTATATATTTTTCTCGTAAATAATTATACTTAAAATGTCTTCGTTCCATTAAATCAAACAACGTAGTTTCTCGGTTTGTCCCATGTTCGAACCACAAACCGACTAGTTGGTTATAATAATTCAATTTAATTTTCTGTGGATTGTTATTTGTGCCATCAGAAGAGGATGCACCATTTGCATTATTTGATGAAGAAGATTGCTTGCTTCGGCTTTTTTTTTTACTCTTCGAAGCGAAAAAAGATCTTAAATGTTCTAGTGCAGGGCTTGCACCCCACTCGTTCGGATCAATAGTTCCAATGTCTTTATCAAGATATTCCCTGTACTTCTCATTTGCCTTTGTATACAGATTTGCCACAGCTGCCTTCATAATATTTTCACCATGATATAATGCTCTTGCTACCATAAAGCGTGAACGATGATCTGAAATCGAGACCGATCGTTTTATCAAAGATTTAATTTTATCAATGCAAAATGACAGAAGTTTATATCTTCGCAAATATATGTTTTTATCAATTATTGACTGAAGACTCGATTTTTTACCCTGTTTAAATCCAGGATAATCAGGGGTGATATTTTCTAACAAACCCATAACATCTTCATCATTCAATTTATGAGAGTCTAAAATACCCTTTATAATAGTAGTATGCAAACGGTACATTGTATATTCAATCGGTCGCTCGTAGCTTTTTACGATTCTTAAATCATATGCTTTTCGTAAATATTTCAATCCTCGTCGTAACATCTTTCTTAAACTTTTATTGTTCGATGTCTCATCTACGATATGATCACGATCTAGCTTTAATGCTATTTTACCCATATAAAGATTGTAATCCCATCTTTCCACCTCTTTATTTGCTTTTTCAAATGCATCAAATGCTTTGTTGGCATCGCTTTCGAAAGTTGGACTACTTGATAACTGTTTGCGTGAGGTAAACCTTACGTCATTGTATGTAATCATACCAATTTGTTCATACATTTGTACCAATGGAATTGGCAGCAAAGCTTGGCTTCTTTTTGACAACGCAGCAGCAACTTCAAATGCATTTAATGCAATAGTGTGCAGCTTGATTCTATTCACAAAATAATAATCAAATTTATCCTCTACAAATGCATCTAAAGTGGTTTGTAAATTATTGGATTTATCATTTACAGTATTGCTTTTCAACTTTGTCATCGTATTTCTAGCAAGATCTAAGGTCGCATCGATGCGATTGTTAAGCAAAATAGATGCTGACATCCCAAGATCATACCAACTTTCAATACGATTTGGGTTATATGATAAATCCTGTAACAAAACTTCAATTCGAACTCGATGGAAGTTATACATTTCTTGGTTTTTCTCATTACTATTATTAGCATTTCCTGGCTCTTGCATCAAATCAATGTATAATCGATAAAATTCATTACGAACTAATTTTTCTCCACTTTCTAATTTTATGGCATTTACATTACTCTCCATGGCTTTTATCTCCTTTATAAATGTCGCAACACGATCTTTTAAGTGTGGCTGGTCGGTCTCAGGCACTGCATCATCAACGTTGATACTCATCATCATCGTTGTGCCGTTACTTCCATCATTATTGGCATCCCTGTTGATATTTTTTGATTTACTTTGTAAAATATTTATTACCAATTTGCCATATGGAATTTCATTGGTACTCATAATATTGTCAGTTGCGATCTGAATAGCATTATTTTCGCCTTCAGTATTTGTACTAGACATGGCGTATTGCCAAACATCGATTTGAAATACTTTGTAAAGTTCAAACAGCATAAATCGCTTATCCTTACTAGGAACCCCACTTGTTTTGGATTGGATTCGCTCGCTTGAAAAATCGAATAAATCGATACAAAATTGCTTTCTTTTAGCCTGCTCATTATTCGATAACGTTTTGTCCCGTAGTGATAAATATTTACCACGAGGGGGATAATCATCATCCGTCTTAAAGGCTGGATCTATATTGAATCCAAATAAATCATAATAAACTTTTCCTAGTAGTTCAATAGTAAATTTGGCTGGGTCTATCGAATCCTCATCTTCATCATCTGTATCTCCATCTTCTACTTCTAATACTTCATCTGTCGCTTGTTCCCCTTTATAAGCATTCCATTTGTCCATAACTGTCAAAACATGAACAAAATACTTTAGTAACTGTCCATCATGTGCCGTGGTTAGGCCCCACTTGCCAAGTTGTAGGTGAACTGATTCAATAGCCCCACGTAAACAGTCATGGCGCTTATCCATCAATTCGTGTTCGTCTATTTCGTTTTCAAATTCGTCTTCAGCTTCCACGTGAAAAGAAACGGGCACCAGAGCACATAAAAATGTAAAATACAAATTAAATGAAAAAAATCGAAGAGAAGTGATTCTCTTTGCCACTTTCAATATATCTAATGCTAGAAACAGAAACCCAGAAAATATTTTCCGATGGGTGTCATTATTCAAAGTTGAGTCTGCTGCAACTTTGATCTCAGCAGTTTGTTTAAAAATACGCGCCCGAACACATTCTACGGCCATTTCGATTGAAATTTGCAACATATCTACTAGTTCGCGGTCAAAATGATCCAGATGTTCTTCCAATAAGTCGCTTTGAATATATTTTTCATATGCATGTTTATATGTCAAACGATTTGTTGTTGTTTTGGTTGAGTTTGTTACTAAGGATGAAGAATTTTGCGATATAATGGATCCATTTTTAGGATTTTGTTTTTCAAACGTGGCAATTCCATGGTATAATTTATCAAAATACATTTTTGATAATTTCCATACAAATGCTAATGTAAATGATTCATCCTGAAATTTTTTTGCAGTTTCTATTACATGTGTATATGTTTTCTTATCATTTAATAATATTGCTAGATGCACATATGATGGCAAAACTTTTTTAAAGATACTCCAACATAAACTTGCTGTAGACGTTGCACCAGTTTTATTCTCGTCATCGTGTGCTGAAGCAATTGTTGACATGGAATTTATAATGTGTAAACAAAATACACGAGTTCGAGCAATTACTTGTCTTTTTTTAATGATAAATGGGCTTTCACTTTTGTTATTATTACCGCTATCATTCACGTTGATTGTCATATTTGCACGTCTATTTTTACTTCCAACAGGATGTGGATTACTTGATATGTCCAAGCCGTGGTGTTTGAGAAAAATTACATTTTCAATTGCTGTATCAAGTATTCGACCAGGGGTAGCCAACTCACTCATAATACGACCAACAAACTTTGATGCCAACAACAAATTATCTGTCTCTACACAGCTTTCAACAATAATAGAAATTAAATCAGGGCGTATTTCGGCATCTTCATCCAGATCTTGTAACCGCAAATCACGCTTTCGCTTTTTACTGTCGTTCCCATTTCTTTTCTTATCGCCTGTACGATTGCGCTTATTGGAAGATGAATTTTTCTTGTTCTTCTTTCCATTCTTTTTGCCACTATTATCATCTTGGTGGTGGAAAAAATCTTCAATTAGCTCGCTGTAGTGACATGTCCATGAATGATCATCAAAATCAATAGAATCCGTACTTGGTAGATACCGATTTCTTAATTCATCGATAGCATTTTTAAATAGATCAATACGCTTTTTTCGCATTTCTTCCTCGCTTATCATTGGAACGTCGTTTTCCTTATTTGCTAGGTCTATTACATTGTCTACATCAACATTCATTACGTTTTCTGTGGTAGGAAGGGTCCCTGACGTCGCTTCAGCAGTAGCTTCCATCATATTAGCAATTGGAGCCGTTTCAGTTGCTTCATCTTCAGTAGACTTTGTTGATTCAGGATCAACTGCTTCTTTGTAAAATGCAATGGCTTTGTCAATCGTAGATTTTGAAGCTAGTTCATCCAAACGGCGGACAATACCAGCATGATCGATGGTATTGCTGTGAATACAATGATTTAAGTAATAAATCTCTCCACTTTCCGCCTTTTTTTGTTGGTTTGAATGAGATTGGTCAAAAAAATCAATTCGTTCCTCGAGAACATGTTTTTCATTCAATGTAACTGCACAACAATTTAACATAAATAAAGACTGCGCGCGCTTTTCATTCAAATTATCCAACTGTGCACAAAGCCAATAATATCTCAATCGACCTTCCCATAAATGTTTTAAATATGTTTCTCCATTTCGAATGCGTTCTAATATATTTTTTCTAATCTCAGGCCCCAATTGGGATAAACGCCGTTTATTTTGTTCTAGAAAATTTTTCATCCTAGATGGTGGGGTGACTACGCCACTTACAGTATTTTCCATCGCATATTTGGCAAGGGTAATCCACATTTCTTTTAGGCATCGTTTGCTTGATTTGACATTTCGTGTAGCCTTTCGTTTATAAAACTCCGAGGAACCACCGCCATAAATATTTAGCTTTTGCTTTGTAGCTTGATCGATTTCAATCTCTGCTGCTGTCAACCAAGCCAATGCATCAGTTTCAATACCACCACCTATACAAATGTTATTTATAGTCTCGTGGCGCAAATTTTTCATTTTCGTTAGTATTTTTTGCCTGGTCTTTGTTGTCATAGTTGATTTTCGTTCATTTAGACCGTCCGCGGATGTATGCGTATCCAGCGTAATGAAAGTCAACGGTCTATGAAATTTTGTTAATAACGAAAATGATTTAACTATGATATCTGAGATTGAGTTTAATTTCAATTTCCTCATTTGCGCTTGTGTTGATTGCACGTGCTGTAATGAAGATGAAACCTTGTAAGCAAGCTTTAAGTTGGATATATAACATAAAGATCGACAATAATGCTGCAATAATATTGCGATATCAACTTGAAGGGAATTTAATTCATCAACAAATTTTAAAACGTGATTTTGTTCCAATTTTTGAATCTCAGAAGTTCCCACTGCGGCAATATTACTGCTTTTCTTCACTGAACTATTTTCATCATTGGTAATATCTTCATCATCTTTGCTTGGTGATGTAATATTTATAACGCTTTGTGGTGAAGCAAGTTTATTTGAAAATTCTAAATATTGACCATGTGCGCCTAAAATATTATTAGCAACATTTAAAGTGACTGCGTTGTTATTATCATCAGTGAAATCAACTGTTTCCAAGTCTTTAACATCATTGAATGTTATGTATGCTAACGATTCACTAATATCACGTGCAATTGGTTTCGGTTTTATAACAACCACTGGTTCTTGAATTTGCTCCTGCTGGCTTTTCAAGCGTCTTGATATTCGTTTAGGAGTAGAAGCTTTTCGTACATCATCATTTTCCCCACTTTGTGTTCCAACTTTAATAGGTTTCGGAGGCTTTGTTGCAACTTTTTGCTTTTTACTTGATACTGGCAAGTTAACTTTATTAACCTCCAAATTATCAGTATCAACTTCCCGCTCTCTTTTCTTATTTTTCGGAGTTATACTATGACTATTCTTTTCATCCGAAATTATCACGTTTGATGATTCTTCATTAATACGTGTTTTTTCATTACTATTAGATTCATTATTTTTTTCATTTGTTTCATCATCGTGTACCTCGGAGATGCTGTTGGTGGTGATGATCGTTGTGGTAGTATTAGTAACAACATCGTTAATATTTGTGGCTGTTGTTGATGATGATGCACTTGTAATTAGATTATTTTCATTTGCTTTTCTTATAGCATTGTTATTACTGCCATTTTCTGTACTATTTTTTGTATCATTATGATTGTTTTCTTCCGCTACATCAGTTATTTCTTGACAATTTGTTTCAATTTCGACAACATTGCCAATAAATTGTTTATTTTTGGAGTGTATATCTTCAAATGTATTAATTAATAAAATACCCAAACCGACAAATGTTACATCATCCAATGTTTGTTTTACTATAACTTTTTCTTGTTCTAATAATGCACTTAATTTATCATCATCGTTCTTTTTTTCATTAATTGTTCGTTTTTGAACCCATGGATCTGATGACAATAATAAATCTTGATTTTTTTGAAAACTTTCTTCAATAGCATCAATAGATGAATTATAATAATTATTCGTCTGATTCCATCCTCCATCTAATACACATTGAAATGGCTGAATTGAAGAGTCATTTGCAGCATAAAATTTTGCTGCACCTTCAAACAACTGCTGTTCATGTTTTTTCATGATATTATAAACAGTTTTCAATCCAATTGTATCATCTAAGCCATCAGGTCCTAATATTTCACATAAGCGACGTAAGCTTAAAATATGATTTGGGCTAATTGTTAAAGCTCGTTCTAAATAATAACGTGCATCAACATATTTGGATTGCTTAGCAAATGAAGCAGCCACATCATACCATAACATGACATCCCTTGGATCAACAGACAATGCATTTTTATATTGTATACAAGCATTTGCAAATAAATTTTCTTTAAAATACATTTTTCCTAAATTTTTAAAACATAAATATCTTAACCGATGCAAAATAGTTAACCCGTGGGATGCTGATACTTCTGCTGTTGCTATCAATCGTTTAGCCTTTGCATCGATCGATGGATCAGAATCTTCAAGCGTTTCGAGATATAACTCCTTTGCATTTTCCCATATATCAGTACCTGGTTTACTTTTAGATTGATCTGTCAAAGCAGCTTTGTAATTCATCGATAAACGAGATTGATATGCCTCGTCACTTTCTTCAACTTCCATCACATTATTATTTGTATTTTCCACGTCGTTGTTATTTAAGTTCTTTTCATTATCTTGCACAGTACCATCAATATTAATATTATTATCGTTTCCTTCTGGCAATTCATTGCTATTATCATCATCTACGGCAGCCCACCCACTCATGTTTCTTATTTTTGTCTCGAAGAATATCTTGCACGTGTGTTTCACTCTATGTATGTATCTCTCTCTCCATATTTCCCCCAAAAGTAGTCGAACACACAATTTTTCAAAATTCAAATCTCTATCTATCCATAATCTAAATAATCCATTCATGATATATTATTTTATTTTGCTTTTTATTATT
>JACLAD010005987.1_pt1 | contig 13115 bp, 7 predicted proteins | sample 8027901 | NCBI WGS metagenome assembly JACLAD01 (sample SAMN15725071, study PRJNA655200) | protist metagenome | isolation source: fluorescence activated cell sorting (FACS) single amplified genomes of... | place: Spain: Blaines Bay Microbial Observatory, Mediterranean Sea | collected 2016-07-05
AGAAGACCGGCCTCTGTGCAGCTCGCGGCTGCGTGGTGGCTCAGAATGCGCGTCCGTCCGTCCTCGTTCTCTGCTATTCTGCCTCTCGGGCTGTCTCTTACCTTTGTCTTTCTCTCTCTGGATCCGGCTCTCTTCTGGTCTCCTCGTCGTCTTTGTGCGCTTGCGCTCAACCACCGCACACAGACGCACATACACACACACAACCAGTTTCCGGTTGTCTCTCTGGTTCTCTGCTATTCTGCCTCTCGGGCTGTCTCTCCTTTCTCCTTCTCTCTCTGGCTCTGGCTCTGTTCTCTCTCTCTCTGTCTGGCTCTTCTCCTCTCCTTTCTCTTTCTCTCTGGGCGAGAAGACCGGCCGCTCTGCAGCTCGCGGCTGCGTGGTGGCTCCGAATGTGCTCTCTTTCTCTCTCTGGCTCTTCTCCTCTCCTTTGTCTTTCTCTCTCGGCGAGAAGACCGGCCGCTCTGCAGCTCGCGGCTGCGTGGTGGCTCCGAACGCGCGTCCGTACGTCCTCGTTCTCTGCTATTCTGCTTCTCGGGCTGTCTTTTACCTTTGTCTCTCTCTCTCTGGCTCCGGCTCTCTTTTCTCTCTCCGGCTCTTCTCCTCTCCTCTCTCTTTCTCTCTCGGGCTCTCTGTCTCTTTCTCTTTGGCTACGGGCTTTCTCATCGTCTTCATGCGCGGGCGCTCGACCACCGCGCCGTTGCGGCGGAGGATGACCTTCTTGCCGTCGATGGTGACGTCGTTCTTGCCGGCTCTGATGGCCCACATGATGAGGTTGATCTTGTACTCGCGCTTTGGGTGGAACAGCGCGAAGAGCGGCGGGTGCGCCGCGCGGAAGGCGTCGCGCGCCGCCGCGGCACCTTCGTAATCGTCGTCATCCTTGCCTGCCGCCTGCTTCCCCTCGTTGGCCGCGTCATCGTCGCCGTCGGATTCGTCGGAGGTGAATCCTTCGAAGGCGGAGCCATTGAAGCTGCGCGCGAAAGCCCCGTTGTCGTCGTCGTCGCCGCCGTTGGAGTCGGAGAACACGGCGGCGTACACGTTGGGGTGCTCCTTCTTCATCTTGAAGAGGTCGACGAGGAAGCGACGGAGCAGTCGGAAGCCCAGGAGGATGGCCTTTTGGACCTCGGTGTCCGTCAGCCCATAGTGCTGCGCGGCGCACGCCTTGACGGCGGCGTCGAGCTCTTGCGGCGTGATGCCCATGATGATGTCCACGATGAAGGTGGATGGTTTGTGACGAATTCTTTGGAAAAAAGTATGAGAGGTGTGCTCTTCCTCTCATATTTCCAAAGGATTCGTCACAAAGCATTCACTTTCATTGTGGACATGCAAGACCTCGAGGCCGCCGGTGGGCACGGATCTACACCGTTGGACGGGCACAGTAGCGCGTAGCCGGCAGGGACCAGAGCTTCACATTTGTCTCAGCCGTGCGCCACACGGTAATCGCCACGTCCGCAAAACCGTCCATGGACTGAATGGACCTGAACCCACTCCGTCTTGAATCGCGTGATTTCGAAAAGCGGGATTGGCATACCAGCTTCAACCACCGTTGCATCGCCACTGTCTCCTACCTTCTTCTCGCTCCTTGTTCTAAACCAGGTATTGTTTTTGAAAATCGGCAACGAGAACGCGCACGGTTCGCCCCCCTCAGACAGACGGCGCTCGGGCATGGCGGGCGCCACGACGGCGGCAGCGCTTCTAAGGGCCGAGCTCCAGCGCATTGAAGCGGAGGAGCGCGCGGAACTGCTGTCCGTGAGCACGCGGCTTCATCAGGTGCGCACACTGTACAGTAAGTGGCAGGCAAAAGTGCCGGCCGACGCCCGCGAGCGTGGAGAACGTGTACGGCAGCTGCGCAGACACAGCCGAAGCATCAAGGAGCAGCAGCAACAGCACACGGCAATTAGGAAGCGTGCGCACCTCAAGCGCAAGCGTGCACGGAAAGCGCATGCGGTGGCGCAGCGGGAGGGCGAGTCACGCAGCGGTGAGGCGGCAGACGATCCGTATCGTAGCAGCCCGCAACAGCAGGGCCCCGCGATCGCGCCGACGCAAGCGGCGACGGACGCGCGGCTCGCGGCATTTCGAAAGGAGTTGGGCGAGATCGTGCAGGGACAGGGGGCAGCGGTGCTGCACCAGTGCTGCTCGTGTCACCACGCGCTCTTCGTCGACGAATGCCCGCCGTGCACGCTGCTGACGGTGTCGAAGTTCCTGGCGCTGCGGGCTATTCGGAGCACATCGTATCTGGAGGAGCCGCGCCTGGAGTGGGACAAGGGGGTGGAGGGTGCGGCGACACATCTGTGGGACCACGACTTCACAGGCGCGGTGCTGCACGTGCCGACGCGAGAGTTCATGCGCGACGACAGCGGCGTGGCGTGGGCGACGGAGAAATTCGGCGACGACGTCCCCGAGTTCGTGGCGGCGACGGTGCTGCGGCGCGCGGCGCGCGGCATGAAACCGGGCGACATACAGTACGGTAAGTTCGAGATCGAGATACATGCGGTGGACGACACCGACGAACCGCTGCAGGTCAAGCGCGACTACCACTACATCGCGCAGCGCCTGGCCGTGTGCACGGATGCGACGACGGCCGAGTACGGTCGCTCTTCCGACGAAGCCCATCCGCTGCGGCGCGAGTACCCGTTGGAGCTGCGGGAGATGTACGACGTGACCGTGCACCCGGAGACGCGCCAATTGTTCGAGGAGTATGCCCAGCGCACAAGTCTGACACGGAAAGAGAAGGCGACGCGGCGCGACGAGGTGGCGCGGCTGCGCTGCCTGATGCTCGGCTTCGGTGGGATCGAAGTGGTGAAGGTGCGGTCCAGTGGCACGGGGCGTGGGCGAGCCGTGCGCGAGCCGCGCATGCGTGTGTGCAAGGAGTGTCTGGGTGCATTGAACGCGGGTAACTTGCCCAAGTTCTCCATCGCGAACAAATACGCGATCGGCTGGCTGCCGCGCGAGATCGAACGGTTGAAGCCGACGGACATGGAATGGGCCCTTGCACAGCCGGTGCACCACTTCCAATACCTGCTCACGTTCAACCGCAAGACGCACAAGCTCGTTCCCACGCTGGCGGCGCCGAAGCTCAGCGGACCGCAAGCATCGCAGGGGCACCTGCACATGACGAAGCTGAACGTGCCGCTCGTCGCCAAGGCCGTGCCGCACAGGATGAACGGGCCGCCCGTGCGCGCTGTTGTCGCGAGCGGCACCACGGAGGCGTTGCGGTCGCACAGCAATTGGTTGCAGCGCTTCGCGCCTGTGCGGCGACAAGTCGTGTGCGCACTCTCCGAGCACGGGATCCAGCATAACCACAACGCGTACGCGGAGTATGATGCGGTGGACTCTGCGAACCTGAGGTCGTTGCCCGAGGACGACGAGAACCCGGCCGTCGTCGTGCAGGAGGTCGCAAGCATGAACGCGGGCGCCGCTGCTTCTGCCACTGCCGTGGACGGCGCCGACCGCGGCGCTTGTTCCTCCGGTTGTGCGTGTGCTTCCGTGTGCCAGCAAGAGGACGACACACGGTCCGACGCGAACAGCGATTTCGACGTGGGCAGCGACGAGGGCGAAGATAACGACGTCGAGCGTGACGCTTCGCGCAGCGCACGGTGTGGCGCATCCGACGTCGCCGGCGCACGCGGCGCGGGGGAGGCGATGCACGACACGTCGGTGGTGATGGTGAGCACGACCATGTCCGTGGCGCCTGTGGACATCATTCATGGCAGCAGCGACAACGCCACAGCGGAGCTGCTGCGTCAGACCGCGGACGCACTTGACACCGCGGTCGGCGAGGACAGCATCGGCGGTGTGGTGGGGGATGGCGGGGCGGACCAGGCGGACGGAGGGCCAGACAGCGGGAACGATTCGGAAGACTTGGATGATTTGCTGGGCGACAGCGGCAGCGGCGATGACGATGGCGGCGGCGATGACGGCGGCGGCGGCGGCGGCGGTGCGAACCTGCACGTGAGGCCGTCGAACAAGCGCGTCGCCGAGTGGGAGGAGTACTTCTTCGAGCGAGCGTTCGTGCGTGCGTTCCCCTGGGGCCGAGGCGGACCGTCGGAGCGGCGGCGGGTGCACGTGTCGCTGGACGGCTGCCTGAAGCACTACATGCGACTGCACCTCCACCTGTTCTTCAAGACGGGGCCGTTTGTGCTGGCTGCTTACGACGTGAGTGCGAAGCGGAAGGCGAGCACTGGCGCCTTCCTGCGATGCCGCTTCGGCAGCCGGGGCGAAGACTATGCCGCCGTCACCGCCGAGGGGTTTCGCCTCGTCGCCGAGCACAAGGCGGCGTGCCATGCCGCGGCCAAGAACGGTGCGCCCCGGCCGGAAGCGCCCGCGAATCTGGCGCAACACGGCGTCGATGCCGATTTCTTGCGCTCCATCGAATACGCGACGCGGCAGATGAAGCACTCGCACGGCCGCACGCAAGAGGCACGCAAGGAAGCGCACTCGTACGGGTTCGAGTTCGGGAAGCCGACGTGGTTTGTCACGCTGAACAAAAACGACGGCCGGTGTCTCGAGATCTGCGCGCTGTCGGAGGAGGACGGTGGCGGCAGCACGCCGTGCCGAAAGTTGCGGTACGATCTGCTCGGACGCTTTCCTGGCGCGGCGGCGCTGTCCTTCGATCGGCTCGTGCGACTGTTCGTGAAGCACTTGCTGGCGTGGGACGAGGTGAATCGACGGCCCTTCTTCGACGAGCACGGCCGCCCGATGAAGGGGATCTTTGGTGAGACCCAGGCGTTTTTCGGGCCTGCGGCAGGCGCGGCAGCACGCGTCTATGATTTGTGTACGCACGACGAGCCGAGCGGGGAGGCGGGGAGGCGGAACTTAGAGGCCGCTGCCCGATCGCACACCTGCGCGCACAGGCCGTTCGAAGAGCAGACGCGACTCTCGTTGCATCTGCATCTGGAGATCTGGGTGCGTGCGATGACGCAGATGCCCCAGCGTATGCTGCATCCCGAGGCGGGGAGGCGGATGGAGGAGGTTATCGATGCCGCGGTGTCGACGTCGACGATGCTGCCGCCGCGCGCAGCACGCCATGCGTGCCGCTGCCCGCACTGCGGGACGCTCGATTGCTGGGAGTTCGTCAAGGACTGGGAGAACTTCCGTTATGCGCGGCAAGGCTCGTCTCGCCGCACTCACCAGGCGAAAGCGCTTCAGTGCCGCCACTGCAAACGCAAGGCGGTGGCATCAAAGCGCGTGCGGGAGAGAAGAGAGCCAGAGCCAGAGAGAGAATAAAAAAAGAAAGAGACAGCCCGAAAGGCAGAATAGCAGAGAACCAGATATTTGTGAATTCGCGCGCGCGTGCGTGCAGGCTGAAGGCCAAGTGGGCCGGAGACCTCGTCGGCGACACGAAGTGGTATTTCGCCATCGCCAAGAACAAGAAGCAGCTCGTGACGATCAACGAGTTCCTCGCAAAGGAGAAGTGGCAGCTGGACCACAACAACGTCGAGGAGCGCCACGTGCCGGACGTCAAGAAGGACGACTACGACATGCAGGAAAAGCTCGCCTCCCTCGGCGCTCACTTCGTCGATGAGCGCGGCACGAGTCCGCCGGGGTGGTACTTCGGCGCTGGCGTCGTCGACGCCGAAAAAAACTTCCAAGAAGTGCCGGGCATGTCCACGCCGAAAAAGAACAAGCGCAAGCCGCCGACGCCCACTGCGACCGCGGAGCGACCTCGCCGTCGCGCGAAGAAGCCGTGAGTGGCCGTATGCAACGCCCTGAACAGCGCCATTAACTAACTGTTTCACTTTGTTGTTTCTGGTTGATTGCGTCGCACCACTGGCCGCAGGGAAATTATTCAACTGGCGCAGATCCCGGCCCAAGTCCGCTTCTCGCTCGAATTTCTGATGGCCAAACAGCGATGGCGCAACATGCAAGCTCGCTTTCGCGACGGACAGCAGGTGGTTAGCACCACCTACTACGAAACGTGCCGCTGATCCGCAAAAAGGGGGAGGGGGGAGGGGGCATCGGCCCATGGGACCCACTCATCGCACGCATGGGCGTTTTACACAACAGAGCCGAAATTCCAAACGCACTGGTGTGACAAACAAATCCAACACCCGACGGCCCCACCCACCGACAGACGTGCGAGGTAAAGAACGCTGTTCAATCAGCAGCATCCGGTGTACCACCGGCCGGCTGCTTCTGCCTCGGCTGCAATTCCGTGTGTGTGGCAGTGTGCGGCACACGACCTGCACCACCATCTCGTGAGACTCAGGTTTTCGCGGCGCATGCCGCTTTTCAATTTCTTTTGGGCAGGCACCGATGCCCGGAGTGGACCAAACCAAACATCCAATATACACCTCGACCTGAATATGCCCGAAGCACACTCGCAAAGCAAACAAAGTAAAAAAATGAAAACCCAAGCCCTTTCACACACAACCCGTTTGGCTCAGCTCACGGAGCGGGCCGAGCGTGTGCTGCTGCATGCAGCGCAAGTGCAGATCGCCCGGGCTTGGTGCGAGTGGACCTCAGTCCTCAGCTCGCCTGCCGCTCCCTCCACGGCGCCGTCGGATGCACTGGATGCACTGCCCGCCGGCAAAGATGATAACGATGGCGGCGGGGCCGGGGAGGGCGCGCCTGGTGGTGGTGCATCGTTGCTTGCACCACGGACGTGGCAAACACGAGCCTTGAGGGGACCCCGCGCTGCGCAGCTGCCCGCGCTGGAGCTACCAGCCGGAGCCGGAGGAACGCACCAGCAGTCTGTACTGCATGCACCACCGTGAGGCGACGAAACGCCAAGATGATGCCGAGGAGGGCCGCGAGCTGGCTCGCATCAACCATGCGCGGCGCGACATCAAGTAAATCCGATCTGCGCGGGCGCACCACACCGGGGGGTTTTGCAATGAGGCGGCCACCGGTTGTGCCCGGGCGACGCGGCGCCCTGGCGACTGGTGGGGGTCGTATCCACGCACCACCGGCTGGCTGTTGGCGGGGCACTGCTGGGTCTGGTGACTGCGTCGTGCGGGCGGATCCAAAGTCCAAAGGAGATGGTTACTTGCGATTTTCAATTGTGCGCACGCAGCAGCATTCAGAGGCCCCACACACATGCACACAGCACCACACAGCGGGCCCGGCCTGTCCTGTTCCTGTGGGTTTGTGTGCTTGCTGAGTCATTGCTGAGGAGGCCGCCCGACCACCGCCGCCCACAAGACGAAGCACGTCGAGCGCGTCGTGTGTGGTGCCATGCCCCAGCCCAGGCGGTTCGGACGTCTAGACGGAGCCCAGAAGCAGCAATCACCGCGAAGCGCGCCCAAGCAATCGACAACTCGCACGACCATGATGGCCCCGGGGCCCCGCAGACCGTAGTGTGGAGAGTTGCGCGTCAATCAACGGCAATGGCGGATGCGGCGTCACACGCGGTGCGCGCCCGGGCTGCGGGTGTGCTGTGTGGCGAATTGGGGTCCTCAGGAGCCAACACGAAACACCGCGAGAGGAAAGCAAACACGCCGGCCTGCACGGTGGACGGCCACGCAATGCGCAGACGACGATCCGCGGGTCAGCCGTGTTTGCTGACAATCGGCTGACACAGCGCAGCCGGAACGAGCAGGGAACCGACAGCTGTGCCCTGGCCCGTTGCCCCGGAGCGGCCAGCCACGCACAGGCCGCGCGTTCATCGACCAGCTGTGCGGCCCAATTCTCGGTGAAGTCACCCAGCAGCTCTTCGGCGGCCGCCAGAGCTCGGTTCTGCACGGCCGCCCCGCCTGCTGTGTGATCGCTGCGGCCAGCGACTCCACTGCCGGTTCCAGTGCTGGCTTTGACGGCGGCGAGGATCTGCGCAAAGCGCTCGCTCCTCATCCGCAACGCGGCTGCCACCTCCGCCGCGCCATCTTGCCAGCGGGCGGTGTGCCAGCATCCTGCGTTGCCGCCCCACGCGTCGGCCCGCAGCAAGGCCTCTCTCGTGGCGTTGCCCACTGCCGCGCTCTCGGCCGCACGGGCGTCCGCGACGGTGGCAGCTGCGCGTGTGGGCATGAGCAGCGAGCCAGCAAGCTGCGGCACCATCGGCCCATCGCCGGTGGCGGCGCGAGGCAGCAGCAGCGGGCAGTAGCGAGAGTGCAGCAGGCGCGCCACCAGTCGGCGCCCCACACACAACTCCTCGGCCTCCTGCCCCGCGCCCGCCACGCAGCCGCCGCCGCCACCGCCGCCGCCGCCACCGTCGCCAGCGCCGCTGCCGCCACTGCCACGGTTACGGGCGGCACTGCCGGCGCCTTCGTCGAAAGCCATCGCCTTGGCTGCGATCTGGCTGACAAGCAAGTGGAAGGCGGCTCGCATGAGCGGCGGCGGCCAGTGGGGCTGCAGCGGGAGCGGCAGTTGGAACAGCGCCGTCGCGAGCATGTTGGCAGCACTCTCACTGAACACCGCCAGCGACAGCACGCCGCCCCCGGTGCCGGCGCGCGGCTTGCGCTGCGGCCCATTGGCGTCTGCCATCGCTTGGGGGCCGTCGCTGTCCGACGCCGAGCGCAGTGCCTCGACGTGGTGCAGCCAGCCCGGCGGGATGTACAAGGCATCGCCGGGCGTGAGCACCACCACCGCCGTCTCCGCCGTCTCCGCCGCCGCTGCCGTCACCGCCGCTGCCGTGTGTGTTGGTGGCGGGGGCTGTGGCGGTGGCGCGGCGTCTGAGCGTTTCGCGGGCTCCGTGGCCGATGGTGGCTGTGCATCAGAGTCAGTCGACGCGCCTGTTCCCACACCGCGCTCACACTGGCTCTGCCTCTGCAGCCTCTGTGCGGTGCGCCTCAGCAGCTGCCGAAACAGCGGCACTCGCCGCCGGTCGAAGTGCTTCGCAACGTCCGCACCGCCCGCGAGGCCATCGCCGTCTCCATCCTCGCTGCCGTTGCCGTCTTCGCCAGCGGGCCGCCAGCGCACCGCTGCCCACGACGCGGCTTCGTCGTCCGCGGCGTGGTCGGGAGCAGAGTTGGAGTTGCCGGGGCCGTGGAGGCCACCGCGGCTGTCGATCGGGTCAAAGCCTATCTGTGACTTGCGCGCGCGGGGGTGCATCGCGGGGAAGAGGTACAGAGCGCGCGCCGTCGCCGGGGAGAAGAGCGTCACGCGTTTGCGGCCTGCGACAGTCGGTGGTGGTGGGAGGGGCGGGGCGCGTGACCGAGCAGCGGGGTGAGCGCACGGGGTGCAGCGCTGTCTCGCGGGAATGCACCTCACCTTGGGTCGTGTTCGGTGGGAGACAGAACGCGGGGGGGGCCGGTGGGGGCTTGGATGCTGCCGAGGCTGCCGTGACGGGTGTATATGTACCGTGGAGCTGCACGAGGACGTTGTGCGCGACGTCGTAGTGGCATTGCGTCGCCGCCCCCTCCTGTGCCGACCACAGCTTCAGCGATGGCGGCGCCGCGGCCACCCCCAGTGCCGCCGCCAGCGCGCTGATGCTTTCGGTGCCTGCCTCGCTGCCCGCCCCGCTGCCCGCCTGGCTACCCTCCTCGCTGCCCGCCCCAGCCACCACCGACCCATCGCCACCACGACCACCGTCGCCGGGGAGAGCGTGCAGGACGGGCGCGAGGACCGGCGGCGGCGCCTCGCTCGCGTTGACCGTCAGAGCGCGCCACCGCGGGGCGTAGCGCCAGAAGCCGTCGCCACGGCGCGGCAGCAGATCCGCCACGTTCGTCGCGTAGTAGTAGTAGAAGCGGCGCGCGGCGGGCACGAGCCGCGGGTCGGCGGCGAGCGTGCGTCGGAAGAAGGGGCGGGCCGCGACGCGCACGGTGTCGCACGGGAAGGCGTCGTCCGGCAGCAGCAGTGGGTCGTCGGGGAGGCCGCCCTTCTTCGTGAAGAAGCGTCGGCGCGAGCGCTCCGCCAGCAGCGACATGCGCGGGTGCACGGACATGGCGAGGCCCTCCGGGGTCCACCTGCCGCTCGCGAGCCATTCGCGGAACAGGGAGCCGCGGAGCAGCGCCGGCTCGCCCGCTGCCACCACCGACGGCGGCAGGACTCCGCCATGGTCGTCGAGGTCGTACGACGCGAGCCACTGCTGTTCAGTGGCGGCGGCGGCCGGTGAAGCGTGCGGGCGATGCAGCAGCAGCAACTGCAGCAGCAGCAGGGAGACGGGCCGCATTTATTTTCGGAGCCAGCGATGCGATGACCCGGGTCTGGAGTTGCGGTCTGCCAGCCGAAGAACCTGCGGTCGATGGTTGTGGTTCAAATCATGACAAATTGACCCTGCCTCGCGCCTCTCGCGGCCGCCGCAGGACCATGCAGCAATCGATAGCAATCAATGACAGCCGATTGCCTGAGGACCTTTCCAGCTGATCGCCAATGCCGATCGATGTCCACTGGCCGCTGGAGCCACCAGGCCGCTTCGCCTCGAGACCGGACGACCGAGTTCACACGCACACGCCGCGCGCCGCGAGCTGCCGCATGCCGCACTGCACTGTGGGCAACCGCAGTTGCAGGCACGTGAAGCCATGGGGGCGGTGCAATGTGCATCGATGTCCTGCCCCCATGTTGGCGCGCGTGCCTCTCCTGCTCGGCTGCCGCTGATCGATTCCACACGCCGCTCGAGCGCAGTAGGCCGCCTCGCCGTCCGTCGAGACCGCCCAGATGACGTGAGCTGCCGCACCGCAACCGGGCAACCGCGGCCAACTGCAGCCAGCACAGGCGGTGCGCCGCGTGTGGATGCCGCATGCCCCACGAAGGTGTCACGTGCCTCTCACATTCCGGCTGGACGGCGACCGTGGTGCTGTGGGATGGCGGCCTGCGATTCACGCAGCAACGGACGTAAGACGACGCGCTCGCAAGGCGGCGAGGCGACGTGCACCGCGGCGCACCGCAGCACGACGGGGACAAGACCGGCGGGCTTCCTTGCACGTGAGCAACGGCAAAGGCCGCTCGGCCTGTGAGAGGAGAGGATGGATCCTTCGCTCCGCCGGCCGCCTGCGTCGGTTGATCCAGTGCCGGTATGTAGCCACACACCCGCCCCAGACAGCCACACCACCCTTACCCACGAAACCAGGGGTTCCTCCCTGCACAACTGGCGCCGGAGATGGCACGTGGGGAGGGAGCAGAGCGGCCTGGGCGATCCGCCGTGGCGGCCCAGAGCTTATTTCGGCGCCGCCGCAGCGGCATTGTGATTAGGTTTGCCTCCCCAGGTCGGGATCAAGGCGGCGTCCTGATACAACCTATCCTCGGGGACATGGTCAAAACCTGATCACAATGCCGCCGCGGCGGCTGCCCGCCGATGAGGTTCAGGAGATGACGGTTTTGGTTCAGGCCCTAGCTAGGGTTACAGGCGAGAGAGTTGTCGCACACCAGCGAAAATCCACGTAAATAACCCACGAAACGTGCCGCTTTGTCCGCGTGCTCGGCAGAAATCGTGGATCGAATTCCACAGATTTCGCTGATTTTCGCTGGTGTGCAACGACTCTGAAGCGCTGCGATGCAAAAATCCGAGAGCGCGGCAATCACGGAGCAGGGAGCGCAGCAGCAGCGGCCACAGCCCGGCGCAGCGGAGTCCCCGCCACCGCCTGCGCCGTTCCAGCCTGCAATTCAGCAACCCAGAAAAAAAAAAAGGCCTCCGCTTGCAATTTGGCCTTTTCCTGGTTTAGAACAAGGAGCGAGAAGAAGGTAGGAGACAGTGGCGATGCAACGGTGGTTGAAGCTGGTATGCCAATCCCGCTTTTCGAAATCACGCGATTCAAGACGGAGTGGGTTCAGGTCCATTCAGTCCATGGACGGTTTTGCGGACGTGGCGATTACCGTGTGGCGCACGGCTGAGACAAATGTGAAGCTCTGGTCCCTGCCGGCTACGCGCTACTGTGCCCGTCCAACGGTGTAGATCCGTGCCCACCGGCGGCCTCGAGGTCTTGCATGTCCACAATGAAAGTGAATGCTTTGTGACGAATCCTTTGGAAATATGAGAGGAAGAGCACACCTCTCATACTTTTTTCCAAAGAATTCGTCACAAACCATCCACCTTCATCGTGGACATCATCATGGGCATCACGCCGCAAGAGCTCGACGCCGCCGTCAAGGCGTGCGCCGCGCAGCACTATGGGCTGACGGACACCGAGGTCCAAAAGGCCATCCTCCTGGGCTTCCGACTGCTCCGTCGCTTCCTCGTCGACCTCTTCAAGATGAAGAAGGAGCACCCCAACGTGTACGCCGCCGTGTTCTCCGACTCCAACGGCGGCGACGACGACGACAACGGGGCTTTCGCGCGCAGCTTCAATGGCTCCGCCTTCGAAGGATTCACCTCCGACGAATCCGACGGCGACGATGACGCGGCCAACGAGGGGAAGCAGGCGGCAGGCAAGGATGACGACGATTACGAAGGTGCCGCGGCGGCGCGCGACGCCTTCCGCGCGGCGCACCCGCCGCTCTTCGCGCTGTTCCACCCAAAGCGCGAGTACAAGATCAACCTCATCATGTGGGCCATCAGAGCCGGCAAGAACGACGTCACCATCGACGGCAAGAAGGTCATCCTCCGCCGCAACGGCGCGGTGGTCGAGCGCCCGCGCATGAAGACGATGAGAAAGCCCGTAGCCAAAGAGAAAGAGACAGAGAGCCCGAGAGAGAAAGAGAGAGGAGAGGAGAAGAGCCGGAGAGAGAAAAGAGAGCCGGAGCCAGAGAGAGAGAGACAAAGGTAAAAGACAGCCCGAGAAGCAGAATAGCAGAGAACGAGGACGTACGGACGCGCGTTCGGAGCCACCACGCAGCCGCGAGCTGCAGAGCGGCCGGTCTTCTCGCCGAGAGAGAAAGACAAAGGAGAGGAGAAGAGCCAGAGAGAGAAAGAGAGCACATTCGGAGCCACCACGCAGCCGCGAGCTGCAGAGCGGCCGGTCTTCTCGCCCAGAGAGAAAGAGAAAGGAGAGGAGAAGAGCCAGACAGAGAGAGAGAGAACAGAGCCAGAGCCAGAGAGAGAAGGAGAAAGGAGAGACAGCCCGAGAGGCAGAATAGCAGAGAACCAGAGAGACAACCGGAAACTGGTTGTGTGTGTGTATGTGCGTCTGTGTGCGGTGGTTGAGCGCAAGCGCACAAAGACGACGAGGAGACCAGAAGAGAGCCGGATCCAGAGAGAGAAAGACAAAGGTAAGAGACAGCCCGAGAGGCAGAATAGCAGAGAACGAGGACGGACGGACGCGCATTCTGAGCCACCACGCAGCCGCGAGCTGCACAGAGGCCGGTCTTCT
>JACLAD010010916.1_pt1 | contig 13115 bp, 7 predicted proteins | sample 8027901 | NCBI WGS metagenome assembly JACLAD01 (sample SAMN15725071, study PRJNA655200) | protist metagenome | isolation source: fluorescence activated cell sorting (FACS) single amplified genomes of... | place: Spain: Blaines Bay Microbial Observatory, Mediterranean Sea | collected 2016-07-05
CACCAGGTGATTTTGAATAACGTCTTTGACTTGTCATGATTAGTAATTAAATGGCAGCTCTTCAAATGCCATTGGATTATTCAGCATGTCTTCCAACTGCTTCGTTTCGGCTTGAGCATCGCCAGCTTTGTACATTTGGAAAATATCCATAAGGTTGCATGGCCGTGGTTCTTGTGGGTTGCCATCTTCGTCGTAAGATTGAACATCAGCGTGGACACGGGATAACGCTTGCTTGACGGACAAATTTCCAGGAGCTCCATCAAGATTGATTGAATCGTCGGGCAGATCATCATCATCTCCGACGCAGTTGTGCGCTATGTAGAGGGTCGCTACATGCTGTCCGATTTTTGTCAATACTTCTTTGGGTAAACCAAGCAAAACGTTTGCGCTGTTATTTGTCGGCAACATTGCATCGCGCTTCAACGCTTTGCTCAGAAATTTACATGTCATGCGTAACATCTTGAGTTTGATGCAGAACTTATCAATAAAGGCTTTCAAGAGCATCATGCATATGTCAATACTTGAGCGAGGTTTCCAGTCACTCCATTCTAACGAATACATAAGCGGCGTCAAGAATTTTAAAAATACATCATTTTGTGAAGTTGACGGATTGAAAAGATGGGATTTAATTAACTTATCTGCAACGAGAAAATGACCTGCGGATACGTTCCTGTGCCGCGCAAATGCCTTTGCAACATCGAGTGACTTCTGCGTCGATTTATGAAATGCAATGCCGTGGTCCCCGTCCCAGTCGCCGGACTTCTCGTTTTGTATCAAAACATCCATGGGATCCATCTTGCTCAAGATGCGATTGATCATATTAACCTTGGATTGGTCCGACACGTCAAGAAAGTATGTGACACAGTACAATAGAGTCCAACCACCAGCACTCATTCCGAGATTTTGTGGGCTGATCTTGTCAACAAATCTAGACCACACATCGGTATTGGAAACCTCTTCAATTAAGTGCGAGTCATGTAACATGTCAAACAAATGATCCGTCGAATGCAAAAGGAAATTCATAGTGTCCGCAGGAAGACTCGCCCAAAATGTCAAAAGTTCACCCCACGCCCACGAATAGTTCGGCCCACGCCCACGATTGTCAGCCAAAACGTGCGAATGCGCCAGGGCCTCAGCCAACTGCTTCATCTGTGCCTTAAGCTGCGCCTTGTACTGACAATGCAAACGTTGCTCGGTGTGCCGAACACCCTCCTGGAATCCTGAATGAAATGCATCGGCCAAACATTGAGCATTAAAAAGCTCGGGAACAGAAACGTCATCCAGAGGGTCATGTTGCTGTGGTGGACATTCCATAAACGACGTCGTCTGCTCTGCCACGACTGCGTGGGCGCTTGATAAAATTGATAAGTGAAGGATGGACATTATTAGTATCTAGTGAAAATCACGAAGAAGAAAAGTTGCTCCTGTATACACTTCTTATGATGAAAAAATGTTGATCGCTAACCGACAAAAAACGAAAAAATAAATGCACTTATGTCCACGTCACAAATGTAGTAAGAATACAGATGGTAAACCAAACAATATGCAATCAATATTCATTTGGTTTACATACCGTACGTATTTCAATCTTACAATCCACACACACACACTTTGACTGATCTAATGCCTGATTGACTACAAACCCAAACTAAAATACAATCATACAAAGCAAACCAATATGAGATTTCATGTAAACATGCCGAAAGAATATATTATCAATGAGCTTTACAATCGCACAATTGTAGAGCTCGATCGTATGTGGACAAATAACACATGTGATCGAATCAATACAACTAATACAATCAAAATAACGTAAAACTGAAAATGGGGTTTTGTCCATTTTCTGATTCGTGATCTGGACAACAATTTGCAAATTAAATGCCGGGCTCGCGTTTGATTTCAACCTTGATCTCTCTTTTCACTTCCGTTTTGATCCTCGGCGAGAAGCGCCGTTCGAGATCCGTGATTTTTGATTTGGCAGCTGCAAGTTCCGCCTCCAGCTGGTCAATGCGATCGTCCTTTGCTTTTTCAGCAGCAAGAATGTCATCATCTGCACGCCGGCGCTTACGTGGGTTTGCGTTTTCGCAATCGGTCGGGGCAGAGATTATAGCGAACAAATTAATATTTTGGTCGGCGAAATCGGTAAGTAATTGGACAAAGACCGGCCACCTGTCGCTGGCTGCAATCTTTGAATAAGAAGAGAAATCGCCTTTTTTGAATTGTGTTGCTGGTTTCAAGAAAGAAAGCACTTGGTGAACAGGCGTCGAATCTTTCTCTAAAAACGAGGATATGCGATCCCAGGAGATTCCATGCCTCCAAAGCTTTCCGGCGATTTCGTCCTCTAACAATTTGTATTTATTTTGCAACTCAGGAAATAAGTTCATAGTGTATGTAACAATTTGAAACCCGTCATTTGTCAATTGCTTCTTCTTGAGAAAAAAATCAACCACGCCCCAAAATGTTGCTTGCGGGGCCATATTTGAGATGGTTGCATAATCGTGAAACTTGACTCCCGCTTTCCACAACGCAAATTCAAACCGCTTCGTGAGAGCGGGATCGGATTTCAAATTCACCTGTAAATCACCAAGCACGTTATAACCAGACAAAGTTAATTGAATTTCTTTGCCGCGCCGGCATGAGATCAATTGGTGGTATTGGTCGAAGGTATGTACATGATATCCATTGACTTTCGAAATCTGAAAGCCAGGAGAATTCCAACCACAGGACTTCACAAACGGTTTGTCCTCATCATACGACTCCACATACACGCGAGATTCCGGACAGTCAAAGGTATTCATCCAAAAAAACCAAATTTCTCGCCCCGCGCAACTCCAAGGTTACAGACGATCTCCTGCTTCTCAAACGTCGGCGCAGCTAGGCAACAACCAATCGACCCTACTAAATACTTCATAATTAATTATTTGGAAAACTTGATGTGTTTTTTGAAAAACGTTGATACACTTTTGCACACTTTGAATCACAAATCCACATAATCACACAATAATTATCCACATACACTTCTAACAATCTGCTAATCGACTAAAAACGAAAACTACTACAACGATAACAAACAATTCAAAATGAATTCCAATATGAAAATGCCAAAGTAATATAGAGTTATCATCAGTCCGAATCAAACGCACACTTCTGTAGAGAGAAATAATGGAACACCCTCTCCAGATTGACGCGGCTGATGGTGTAACTGTCGATTGAACAATCGTGACTGATATCTTCGATGTATTGAAACACATCGCTTAATAACTCTCCCTCCGCATGGAATATCCATGTTGCCTTCAAACTGTCCACCTCTGCTCGGATAAACCCGCCTTCGCCAAGCAACTCCCTTAGTTTTCCTTCAAGTTGGAGACTCTTCCTTGCATTCCACATGGCGACGCTGTCCCTGCGGTCTGGTTTAAACTGCGATTGACTCACATCCCTCAGCTCTGGAGGTTCTTCAAAATTGATGTTCAATTCAAACCCTTGCCCGTGCGTTCGTAAAATATGATCGGCAGTACCAAAACAACGGAATGACCCGTCAACTTGGATTGCAATTCGATCTGACACCGTACTCGCCTCATCCATTAAATCCGTCGCGACGACAAAACAACCATCGCTGCGCATTGCTGCCATGCTGCGCATCAACCCCATCATAAATCGCCGAGTAAGCGGATCCATACCACGGGTTGGTTGGTCGATGAATACGTTGTTTGGCTCGCCGATTAAGCTGATGCCCCATTGGAGCTTGCGTCTGGCACCGGCGGAGAGGTCCTTGGCTTGGGTTGAGCGCCATTCTTGCAGCTGGAGCTGGTGGATCTTAAAGTCGACAGCGTTCGATACATTTTTGACACCACGGAGCTCGGCGTAGATTCTTAAATGCTGTTCGACACTTAAATCTTGCCAGAGAGTATCACGCTCACCAACATACCCTACAACTCTTCTCGTCTGGTTCCAATTCTGCTGGTAGTCATACCCGTTGACCAACACTTGCCCAGCACTTGGTGCAATCACCCCAGATAATGTATCAATTGCAGTGGTTTTGCCGCTTCCGCTTTCACCTAAAATACCAATGACCTCACCAGCAGTGCCAGCGAAAGTGAGGCCGCGTAAGGCATGTACATTTCCTTCTGGTGATTTGAATACGCGGCGGAGGTCCTTGACAAGGACAGGGGGGGGTAGCTGGCGTTATGCGTGTCGGACATAGAGGTGAGGTCGTTGCAGATGGTTTCAACGCGTTCTTCTTCATGCTCGACGCATTCGTCCTTGGGAGCTTGCGCGTGTTCGGGGAGGTCGTCAGTTGGGACTCCCTTCTTACGCCACCAAGCGGAGTTGACGGTGATTTCAATGATAATTGCGAGGATGGCGTAGGTTACAACGACTGCGATGAGGCGGATGAGCTGGTAGCCGGAGAGCATGCGCTCGCCGGAGCGCGTGAGCGTTTGGATGAGATCCTCGTTGGAGTAAATCTCAGCGCCTGCATCCTTAATAAATCCTTGCATCGCGTTCGACCCAGCGGTCTGCCCTTCATCGTACAGCATCGTCTTCCTCCATAAAGCATCATCATTTGCAATGTCAGGATTGAAGGCCTTTTGAAGGGATTCCCTTACACACTGCTCGCTGAAAGAGAAATTTAACACACTTGGAAAGACCTCGTCCAAAATATAAGGGGTAAACCAGGCAGGGCCGTAACCAGCGTTGATACCCGCCTTTTCAACGAAGAGTGTAAAGATCTGAGCACTCGCCTGTAACGCTGCGCTTTGCTTGAAAGCGGGGTACAATACAAATGTCATCACCGGGTAAAGCGGAGATAACGATCCAAGCACTTGCCCTGTGATATCTAACGAATTAAAGAGTGTGTCATCACTTTCACTGATTCCATACAGGCATAAGAACAATGCAAACAGAAAACTTGCATACGCGTTAAACACCACCGTCAATAACGCCGCCTTCCATCTCTGTGTGGTTAACAAGCTCACCAGCATGCATGTAAACGCATGCCCAACGGCGTACAAAGCGAGGATCATGGCCAGACTCTCATTGATGGTGACCTCAGCGAAGAAAGGGTCCTCGGGGAACTTACTTGCAGTCATAACACTGGGCACGACATTTCTAATGATCGCAATGATACCAGCAGGGATTAATGCCATGAATAGATCATAGCTCAAATTCGCAAACCAGTAGCTAAACTTGCTCCCGCCGCTGACGTACAATTGTTGTTTGATCTTATCCGCACGCTCCTTCACAAGAAAATCCGTGCTGAACAAACCAAGTAACATGTACGCGATGTTTACTACAGCGCCCGCAATCACACCAGCGAGCGTCGGCAGAGGCTTAATCTTACTCGGCGTCCAATCATCAAGTAACCACCGCCAGATACCATATCCAGCAAGCATCAAGACACTGGGTCCAAACAGACTGAACCAGAACACCGGGCGGTTGTTCCAGGCTAATAACCACCTCCTCCTAATCATCGGCTTTAATTGACTAAACCTCGATGCCTTGCCCTTATTCTCCTCAATATTTTCTGGCATCTTGACCGGTGCTTGAAGCATCTCACCAATATCAAACGTACCGAGGCGGGAAGCATGTAAAAAGGCATCACGTAAACTCGCAACACTGATGTTATAATCCTTAATATTGCCGTCCTCCTTCCAGCTTTCAAGCGTGCGGATCATCATGGGTAAACGAGACTGTACGCTGAATGGTAAGCGAAGCGTAGCATGTTTAAGGTGTGGTTGGTGGATGCTGTCATCACTTGGGGCTTTGGCGCGGGCGTTGGAGCGGCGGCGGTGGCGCAGATCGACTGAACCAAACAAACTCGGTGCGAAGCTACTTCTGCCTTCACTGGTATTATCCATAACATCATTCGAATTGGAAGGCATAACCGTCTCCCTTGACGTTGAACCCTCCGAGGTAAACACCTGCGTCGCGACATCCAAATCAATACCACACTCCCTCGCGAGGTACTGCAAGGCACTTCCAATCGACTCCTTATTCCCTGCATCCACTGCAGCGGTGATCACATATCCACAGGAAAACGTCTCCGCAAGGAAATCACGACTACCACACGCGGCGAGTTCACCACATGCAAGTACCGCAGCACGGTCAGCGAGCACTTCCGCTTCCTCAACCATGTCAGTGGATACCATGATAACACGTCCCTTTCTCTTCGACTGCAAGAACGTCCACATCTCTCTCCTCGCAAACTGGTCCATACCTTCAAAAACACAAAACAAAATGAATAAAATGCTTATAATTTTTGAATTTTTTTATGTGTATTTGAAATAATTATATTGAAATATGTACCTTGTGTGGGTTGGTCGAGAATGATCAATTTTGGATTGCCGATGAATGCAAGGGCTACACCGAGTCTTCTCTTGTCCGTGACGGAGAGGTGGCTGGCAACGCGATCGACCTCGTGATACAAACGTAACTCTTCCAGGCTAGTTTCGATGTCCTTGTCAGTGAGGTCAACACCCTTCATTTTAGCGTACATCCGCATGTGTTGCTTGACCGTCAAATGATCCCAGAGAAAGTCCTTCTGCGCGCAGGCGCCAAAATCATTTGGCACGCCGGTGGTAGTCTCACCATAAACTGAAAACTCGCCTGATTTTGGCGTGATCAACCCGGCGAGGGAGTTCAATAATGCGGACTTACCACTTTTCTTCTGACCCATGAGCACAAAGATCTCACCTTCATACATGGTGAAGCTCACATTCTTCAGCACGTCTTTGTCAATGCCTTGCACCTTCTGACTCACATTCCAGTTAACAACACTCGCGCACTTGTGCTCTCTCGCAAGCCGGACCAAATCAGCATTTACCTCCTGCTCAAGATACCAAGGATGTTCGTGGCCAATGTTTTCCTCAGCCTTCACCCTTCTCTTACAGCAAAAAGTAAGTGGAAAATGCCATTTCCTCGCGCCGACATCCTTATTCACTTCATTCATGTACATGTACAAAAACCAAAGGATCAATGTATACCCAGCACACATCCCAAGCCTTATATAAAAGTCACTGAACGCAGGGGAAAGAATACCATCATCACCTACATGCATGGGTAGGTCATTATCAAGCTCGAACAGAATAATAACTCTTGTATTGTCAGGTGTAGATAGGCATTGCAACATCTCAACGATATACTGCGCGGGGAGGAATAACCAGCCGTCACGTAAATTCAGACTCATCTTTGGTACATTAGCAATGAAGGGCAGAAGATTAAGCGAGTACATCAGCAATACAACCTTATACCCCCACTTTTCTTTGAAGAGTGTGCTGCATACGCAGCCGAAGATCACAAATGATAAATGCATGAAGAAGCAGGACAGCCCATAGTAAACACTGATCTCCGTGCCCTTATCCAAATTGTTGAACAATGCAATTGCAAAGACAAATCCAATAATGCCGGACTGTAATGCCCAGAGGATAATATCCAAAAATGTACTCACATAATAAGCAGCACCGCGGCAGTGCGCAACGGTCAAGGCATCCCTTGTCCCAGCCATTCTTTCACCAATCAGCGTGCTCACATTTGCAACCACATGAGCACCGAGAAAGATGGTCTGCCAGATGCCTGCGGCTGCCCAGACGTAACTGATATCATCAACCAACTTCTTCGCATTGTCCGCGGAATTAATTTTCGACATTTTCGACGTTTGAAACAAATCCTCTAGCTTTTTATCACTGTTTAATGTGATGATTGGCAAACCCCACGCCGCGCACATGAAAACTAAGCCAATTAAATACACCCACCAATACTGCTTGATCTTTAATAAATGCCTCCACATCAATGCAATCACCTGCGTCCACAGACCAGCTTGGAGTAATGCTAAAACCGGCTTTGGTACTGGTGCTTCATCGATTAATGCCTCAGGGTCTGCGTTGAATTTCATGGATTCGCCCTTCTTGGGGAGGGACATGGATGCTTGTTTTTTGATTGGTGGTACCCAAGGGATCTCGCTGTAGTGGTATGGGTTTTTAAACCCGCCGGAGTAGTGCTGCTTGTACCATTCTAATTGTAGGTAAGCACGGGCGAGAGGTGGGTAGTTGTTCAATAAATTGCGAGCCTCGCAGCCGAAGACTTTCCTCCACCAGCTGTCATTTACTAGATGCTTTGGAAGTTCTGCGTCGGCGATCATGCGCTTGTTATGCTGCCTTCGCTCCTCCTCTTCATCTAGGCCGTAATTTGCTGTGTTTGCATTTTTGGACTCTACCGACCGTCTATTAGACCGATTTCTCCTAAGTTTTGGTGCTGAATCCTTCTTCATAAATGGACTAGGGTCAGAACCGCGACGAGCTGGCTCAGTACCACGCGGGCGCTCACTTCGGTAGGGTTGCTTTGGCTTGGATCCGTATTCTAAAACTGAGCCGCGGCGACTACGAGATGATGACACTGCTGGTTGCGCTCCTGCATCACTCTGAGATAACATCGTACCCTACAAAAAACAAAATGAAATAAAATTTTGAAAATGAAATACATTTTTTGAATTGTTTTGAAAAGAAATGTACGTGTGCGGCATCAGAATGTTCTGAAATATGAGAGCGTCTCGATCTTCTATCATCCTCAGAAATATGCGACCGCGATTTCGACCTTCTTTTCTCCCCAATATTTGACATCTCCGTACTCTCACTCGACCTCCTTCTCCTGGTGGAATAAGATTGATCATAGCCCTCTCCATAGGAGCGGATTCGTCGTTGTGCTGGTTGTCCGTAAGATGGCATATTGAATTTTTATATGATCGAAAAAGTATAGGTGTATTATATAGAAATAGATTTAAAAAACAAAAAGTGAAATAAAAGATATATCTTTGTAAGTAAGTAATCTCTTCCAAAAAATTAAGTAATAAAGTTACACTAGCAGCATCAAAGGGTGTGATGATATCCTGCCAGGAAATATAATGACTTTTAAACCAGAAGTGGATGATCCGTCCACCTGCAAAAGTGAAGAATTTTGATGAAAACAATAAGTTTTTGGGTAGAAATGAGGGGGGGGTTTGATGATACACGCATGATAGAACATGATAAAATGATGATGATGACCTAAAAATCCAACCGCATACATGATCAGATTATAACTAAAACTTCTACAAAGTACTCTGCAGCCAGTACTTTATCTACATGCTAGACTACAAAATCTACAACAAACTTCTCCTCAAAACAATCAAAAGACCGTCAAAAGAGATAATTCGTTATAAAATCATCATTCTATACATTTCATTATAATTCAATCATGACAACACAATGATAGACATTCATTATAATAGCACACGCGAAGCTGACTACAATCTACATCCAAGCAACACAGCAATAACAGGATGATTGCCTAGAAACAATTGAAATATTAATCAAAGAAAAAAATAAATCAAACGGAATGCCGTCGTGCGAGGGATTTCGTCCTGCGTGTGTTCGGCGATCCAGGCGTGTGGACGGGGGTCTGGCTGCGTCGTCGCTTTCGCCCGATAGCTTCTGCCTTGCTGGCCCAGGCGGGTATGTCCACGTCTAGATACGGTCGGTCTGACATTTCTATCAACTGTTTTTCAAGCTCAACCGCTTTTTTACAGCATTTTCTTCTTGTGGCATCTTGCTCAACTCCGGCCAACCACCCCTTCTCTGCACCTTCAACCCATGACCACCATGGCTCCTCACCTAGCAACACAACAAAAAACAAGTTCAAACAGCATGAGAAAAAAGATGTGAATGTAAAACACCGATTTAACGCGCGCCCCTTACCGCCACTGTCAACTTTCCAAGTCCAGTAAAACCAACCGCTGCATCCAAGGTTATGAAACGACGCTGCTTGCCGATACCCATAACTTTTACTCACAGCTTCCCTTTCTTCATCGGATAGACTATTCCATTGCGGGTATGCCGCTTGCCCCCTCTCCCACGTTGGTAACCTCACACTCCATTCACTAATCACACACTTGGCCCCATGACTAGTGATATCCAACACCCCAGGACAATGCCCCGTCCCTGCCAAACTTTCCTGTAGATGTTCACATATTGTCCGACTCTCCCAATCACTCCCAAAACACTGGTATAGATGTAAATCAAATATAATTAATGGATCTTCAACGAGATCAATTTCTTTGGAGAATGGTTCGAAGGAGCGTTGGTATACTGGTAGGAGGATTGTTATACTGGCGTCTGCGGAGCGGATGATGTCGATGGATTTGCGGTAGAAGTTGATTAACGTTTTATACGGGATTTTATTTGATGGTTCGTTGCATACACAGATACCAGCAACTTGACCTTTATACCGATCAACCACTATCTGCAGCAATTGTAATGACGCCTCCACATCCCACTGGGTGCTTGTCCAATAGTTATTTTCTTTGCCGGTGCATTGCTGGCCGGATTGAAAACCAGGTAATGAATGTAAGGAGAGGACGATGTCAAGCCCTTCCTGCTCGCCCCAATGCATGCAGTTGTCTAGATGCTCTAGGCTCGGCCCGACGAATGGTTCACCTTCACGCGGGCCGGTCACCAGCCAATAGCCAAAGGGAACACGCACCGCGTTTAACCCCATACCTTTAATCTTTCTAAAATCATCCTGCGTTATCCATGTTGCTCGGTGGTGCTCGATTTTTTCGACAACACCTTTGCTGCCGACCTCTTGCTGTAGCCATTTACAAACCGTCCATTCATCAGAGTAGTGATCGTATCCTTCATGCTCGTCGAGGTGGGGTGTGACACCGATGTTTTGGTTCATCCAATGTTCTAATAATAACCAACCGCCGAGGTTGACGCCGCGCCATTGGGTGTGGCGGGGGCGATTGCACCCTTCCACCCAGCCGTGGCCGAGTGCGGTAATGGTAAGGGGGGTGTGGCGGTAGCCAATAATCTCATCAAAATGAAGCTCAATCCGCATGGAATCCATGTAATAATCCTTCTTATTCCGATCCTGCAAGTTTACATGCCTCCACGCGCTATTCCATATCAACCATTTCGCATGCATCCTTAGCATGTCACCAAATTCACTGCTGTCAAACACCTTTGCAACCCCATTACTGAACCGCCGCCAGCTGTTACTCCTGCTTCTTTCATCACCAGCACGCTGATACCTACAACACTCTACCGCATGAAAACACGCACTCCCAACAACCTGGATTAATTCTTGACAGTCGTACTTGCCAATGAACTGACCTCGACCGGCAACCGCACCGAATGCCTCATCACTGTTGAATATCTCCGGCCCCTTCCTATACACCATGGAACCCTCAACCTCCCCTTCCACTGCTAGCCTACACCCCCATAACGCAGCAATTCTAAACACTAGCGCTTGATCCCCCGCCAACACATCCGTCCGTTCCCCAGAGGAGAACATCTTTCATAAAATGTAATTAACTCAATAAAATGTATGCTCGCTTATCAATAAAATATCTCTTGGTGTATCTTCGGTACGTAAATCTTGCACCGAAGCGTGAAACAATAACTTAATTGTGCAGGAATAAAATCATCATCTCCCATTGTTTGTTATCACGTTGCATGGACCGATAAATAGTTGTTAATATGTTATAAAGAAGAGAGAAGAGATTTGTATATTTGATAATGTAATGTGAACACTGTTGAAAACTGTGGCATGTATAATTCTCGAATAAAATTTGATGAAATTTAATGATCTGTAATCAATTTCTGATGATTCGTCAAATTCACAATACAACCAATCAAACCTCGCGCATGTGTATCAAAAACTTCATGACACAACTGTGTCAAATTAAAATCCAAACCTTACACAGTTTAGATTATAGTCACCGTTCTGTAGTGTATCGTATCAAAATCTGAAGTGATTCGTATCCAACGAATTGGTGTATTTCAAAAAATTATTCTGTACATGTTTGTGATGGATTTACAACCTTTCTGGAGTACATGTATTGCGTCAAAATTGAAAAGTGCTTGCCTTGGGTTATTCTCGTGCCTCGACATAGAATAAAGTCCCATGGTTGATGTCCATGTCCACAAGACGCGTTTCATCTTCATCGTCTTCGAAAGTGACCTGTTTCATTTGTCCGCCAGCTCTCAATGAGATTCCGCTTTTCGCTTCCTGTTCTGTTACCAAAGTGTAGGCCAAATCGAAAACGCGGGAGAATGGTGCCGACAGAGGGAAATTTTGTTTGACCGTCTCTCCGCTACTTAATCGCAGGTTGAACTGAACAGTCTCTGCATCCGGCCGAATCTCGAGATTGAATGGTTTACCGCGTCTCTCCAGGCGTTTTTGTTCGAGCAGCTCTGTCTGATCCTGCTCAATTGCTTCAGATACTCTGTTCTCTGCATGGGCTGCTGCCGCCGAAGCCCGTGACGCGGAAGCGGCTGATGCATTTGCAGCGGCTGGGTCCAGGCATTGTGCTTGCGGCGTCTCAGCGGTTTCCGAATCTTCGCTTTCTTCTTCCAGATTCTCGAGCATGAATATAGTATTTTTGAGTTGTAGTTCTTCAATCGTGTCGTTGGTTTCACGAAATTCACCACCGCCATCCATGCCATCTCTGGTCAAAACAATTCCCTCCTTCGCTTCCTCCTCTGTGAGCTCGCTGTACGCCCAATCGTAGACCCGAGCAAATGGCGTAGTGACAGGAAACTTCTGTTTGGCGGTCCGGCCATCCAACCGCAACATGAACCGAACGGTCGCGACACCAGGTGGAATTTCGAGGTTGAACTCTTGACGGGATCTATGCATGCGTTCCTGCTCCTTTTGCTGCCGCTTTGCCTCTCGTCTTTCTTTACGTTCTCTTTCCTCTTGTTCACGTTTGGCCGCTGCCTCTCTTTCAGCTTCTCTTCTGCGATCCTCGGCGAGTGTTTCTTCCCATTCTCTGCGTTGTTCTTCACGCAAGAGTTGACGATCTTGTTCTGCTTTCGCTTTTTGAGCTACTCTAATCGCATTCAATTCACGCCTGCGTTGTAATTCTGTCGACCGCAAAATAGCTTTTCCACCCAATTTTTCCCATTTGCCTCCAAGCGATATTGAAACGTGTGCGGCAAGAACTTGCTTGTGGAAGATTTCAGCAAGGCGAATCTTATCGCCGGGACTCTGTAACTCGGCGAGATCTTGTTGATATCTTTGCAAGAACGGTTCAAATGCAGTGCGCTCAACCTTTTCAGTCAGTGCATTACCATCAGCTTTAA
>JACLAD010010917.1_pt1 | contig 13114 bp, 16 predicted proteins | sample 8027901 | NCBI WGS metagenome assembly JACLAD01 (sample SAMN15725071, study PRJNA655200) | protist metagenome | isolation source: fluorescence activated cell sorting (FACS) single amplified genomes of... | place: Spain: Blaines Bay Microbial Observatory, Mediterranean Sea | collected 2016-07-05
TTGCAGGCGGAAGTGAATGTGGTTGATACCATTTAAAAAGGAGTGTGTTGACTAGATGTGTCAAACACCAAATGTACATTAAGATGCCTGATGTTATAGCTGTTTTATTTTCATATTTTCTGTTTTTTAAAACATACCACATTTTGTTGAGCGTTGTCATTTGGTATGCATTATGATCAATCATTTCATGCGGTTCAATGTTCTCAGAAAATTGGGGCTAAGTAGTTGCAGGATGATGTATTTTAGCTCTTTGTTCTTGGCGTTGCACATTTTGGTAAGCGGGAATGAGTTATGCTGGCCACCATATAGAAATGTTACCGTTGGTAATAGGGAGTGGGTTTCCAATTTGACGAGGAGTGGTAATTACACAAAAATGTGCATTTTTGTAATGTTTTTGCTCGATTACATTATGATTTGTTGTAAGATTGCTGCAAGAAGGAAAGTGTTCATGTGGAGTGTTTTGATTTCCAAGCCCACGCCCCTGAAAAATGTTGTATGCACGTCCCTGTACCACCGGATTCCAGACCGTTGTACCCAGGGTTTAGAGGGTATCTCTGGCCGGGGCACTATTGGACTTCCCCGTCGAGCTATTGGCATGTGTTGAGTGAAACGCCTGGCAGTGTGTATAAGGTGTTTGAGGAGTATGATCGAAATGTGATTAAATATCAAGAGACATTTAGATCAAAACGAGAGGCGTTTAATTTTTGTGGCGAGCGCTGCTATCCAGAGCCGTGGCACAAACGATTTCAAGACTCCGACCCAGAAAGAGAGGATATCGCGACATTTCTATTATCACAAAATTTCACATATGATACTGTGATCAACATCGGTACATCTAAAATTTGTATTTTCAAAGAGTAAAGTTAAATTTTGAACATAGGATCTTATGTTTTTGAGGCGCAAAAGATGGATTCGTGGATGACCCCATCTATCCAATCGCATCACAAGCACAGCGCGCGATCGGCATCGAAATGAACCCAGTGGAATGCGAACACCATCGTAAAAACTTGCCAAATGCTGTTACAATATGCGACATGATTACGCCAGATAATGCATTTGACTTGCTGTACCCGAATTTAGAAAGTAGTGACGTTGACATCCTAAAAATTGATATCGACAGCTACGATTGTCATTTAGCACAGCAGTTACTGAGCATGATCGTGCCGAAATTCATCATTATGGAGGTAAACATGGCATTTCCTCCACCGTTTGAATTTTGGGTGGAGTATGACCCAGCTAAAGATTACGATATAACATACAAAACACCTCACCATCTCCTTGGCGTAGACGAGGGGGCCACGCACAACTCGCCATTCTTCTCCTGCAGTCTTAGTCATATGATATTGCGGTTGCATAGGATTGGGTATGATTTCGTTTTCTTTGAAGGGGGTGATGCAGTTTTTCAGCTGCGCGCGTTTAGGAAAACAGAGGAACAAGTGGCGGATGCGTACTATGTTTTTAGTACGGCTATATTATCTGTCAACGGAGCTAGCGCAGCGGAGTTGAGAAAATGGTATCTTGCTGGGAGTAAAAAACTAGAAGTACTAAAAATATTTTTTGCATCTTCAATCGAAAAAAGTAACGCCGCAAATCACGTCACTACCACAATTGCACCAAAAAATGTTTTTTTTGTACATATCAGGTATTTTGAGACGATAAATTTATCGGCGATATTTAATGAGATGCAGGTGTGGTTGACGGCATGGGAAGAGTTTTTGGCGGGGCAGAGGGGAAAAAGTGTGGATGAAGTGCGGGTGCCGTATTTGTTGCGGAATGGGGCATTTTTGAAATATTTTTGTGTAATCACTTGCACTGGGGGCTCTTGCAAACGGAAAAGCGCGACTTGCTTTTTACAGGAAGGTATACTGGATTGCTGGTAGTATGCTCGACCAATATGCAAATATTCGCGATCTCAAAGGTAATGCTTTGATGGTGGGTCGGAATGGTGTGACCAGCCAGACGGGCTCACAGGGCTCACCGATGGTATTGGGAGTATTGTGACCTCGACAAAATTTTTCACCCTTTATTGACAGTGGCGGATCAAGCCACGCCGTCTATTCCGCCCCCATATTTTTACCTTTCGCTCTTTTGCGGGAGCGGTCTATCGTGTCTGGTATGGTCAGAATTATCTGCCTGCAACAGTTGCCGGCGGCAGCGTTAGGAAATGTTTAGTGCTTGCAATGTCGCATGTGCTCTGCTTGCTAAAGCGCACCAGCGTAGCTCGCGGTTGCAGCTGCAGAGGTACTCACACTTCCAAGCTGCAAGATCAGATATTTTCGACCCCGCGAGTGTCACCAGATGCTTTGTAAGGAAAGGAAAACATTTTTTGCATCATTATTCTGGCGTGGCGAAAGGTTGCGATGGCCGCTTAACAATTGGGAAGAGATGATGAATTCTGTGTTGGAAGCTGAAATAAACGGTGATTGGTTTGCCTATGGCAAGGTTTAAATGATGTATTAAATACGGTTTAGTTCATATTTATTTACAAAAGCCCAGTGTAATTACAGAACCATTAAATATGTTTAAGCCAATCTTTACCTTACTAACCGCTCTCCATGTACATGCAAACTTGCACCTCGACACCGGCCAGTATTGCTGTCCAAGTTGCGTCGCGCGGAGTACAACGGGAAGATGTTGCTGCTGCCACCCGAATAGCGATGATTATATAGCGCGTTGGATGGATTTTCTCGCACGATTATTGAGAAATTACGCCTGGCAATATTACGAACCTCACATACACGGAGAGCCGGACCGCACACCCCTCGACGCATTCGACATCGCGCTGGTAGCACGCGAGTATCGGACCGACCTAACGCTTACGCATGTGCAGGGGAGGGAGTCAGATATGTTTAAGCAGGTTAAAAACTGCCCGATGCCGAGGATCATGGCTAGTTTACTTGGGGCGGAGCAGATTAGTCTGGCGTTGTTGCCATTTTTGAACAATGGGGAGGTGGGGTACGTAGGAGGCACTCGTGCGTTAGGAACGTTCAAGAAAGAAATATTTGTTGTTAAAAAACTTTTTTTCTTGCATTTTGCACAAAAACATACTAAAATCATTGTTTTTTTTTGCAGGTTTTATTACGAGCATGCAATAAATAGTCTGTCGACCTTTGGTATAAGTTTGACTGAGGAAATGGAATGGCCATTGCATCTTGCACAGCAGTCCATTGTGAGACATTCCAATTTCAACCCAAATATCGCACCATTCGATAGGAATTATTTTAGAAGTGCATGGACATTGGGCACATTCATCGATATGATTGTGTCACCAACAGATTTCAAAACGGTATTACTAAACCCCGATGGGGTTGAAAACCCGGATAGTTCGCCGAATGGGCTGAATGAGGAGCAATATTCCCATGCATTTAATGAGATAATTGGTATTCTGAATGGATTGGATGTGGACTTTTTTCCTACTGGTGGAACGCTGATTGGATTAATGCGCTATGGAACCGTCGCGGGCAGACTGCCGAACAATCGATGGGATTTGGTACTATTCAAAAACAAATGCAATTCGTATTCATTTTCATCCATTTTGTATCAATTTATTGAGGTGGATATAGATTTTGATTTTTGGGTGAAAGTGCCGCAGGAGAATCGCGTACAATTTGCATACATGTTGTCTCAGAAGCTCATCCCATTAGGCTGGGGCAGATGTTCTTTGGACGGTGCGTTTCCTTGGAATGTTGATGAGTATCAAGTTTCACGAACGCTCACCTTAGTCTGTACTCGCTACGAACCATATTGGTTCCGATTAGATGTTATTTTTTATGACGTTCTCTCCGATGAAATCGTCGCTACAAAAATATGCAACCCTACAAAGACTCTTGTACCTAAACACTACGTCAAAAAGTACGATCACCACACAAAGTCTGACAAAGGGATTTTTTTCAAAGTATATGTGGTGAAAGTAGAATAATTTCTTAAAATTTCTTTTGATATCAGATCAAATTGCTACTACCCGCCGACTTTCCATCGACCTCCTTTTCACGATAACGTCACCATCCCATCATCAATAATCTACCCATTCGCCAAGTGCAAAGCGTTCAACCACATAATAGATTGCCCCCATGATTCACTACAATTTCTCTATTCCACCATCAAAAATAAGCATGACCAAGGCCAATGCCTAGCCTTCCCCACGATAACAGGCACTCGAACATGCTCTCCGGTGCATTACGATATGGTGCACTTTTGGACGAGGGAGGATGATCATCACATTCGAAATTTATCGAAGCAGCTGAATGCAAGCGGTTTCGCAAGTTTTCATACCATGTTTAAGACAGGGATTTGAAAAAACATGAAAAATCTGAAGAAAATTATTTTTTATTCAAGTTCCGATTTTTTGTTTGCAGGTTGACTGAGGAGCTAGAGTGTATAAAGCCGTATGATTTGGTCGGGTTTCATCCGGACTTCTTGTCAATATGCAAACCTGTGTGGGAGCAGTCAAAAAAGAGCACAACAATATGATTGAATATAAGCATTTGTTTTTGTTTTGTGTTCGGTGTTGTTCTTTTGGTGGATTACATTACATACATTATGCAGACATTTAATTTAGGAAGGATGAAGTTGTTTTTCGCAACAGTATTTAGTATTGTCGCAAATGCAAATGTAATTCTAGATCAAGATACAAATGAGCATTGTTGCCCCAGTTGCGTGGCCGCGTATGAAAAAGGGATGTATGTTTTTTCATGTTCGAGGTTGCCCAAAAGCCCAAAAGTTCAATCAAAATGGGGTTTGGAGATCAATTTCGATATCAAAAAATGTTTTTTCAGGTCGAAGACAAATCGATGTTGCTGCTGCTTTCCAGACAGCGATTACAAACCTGACCGCTGGTACATTTTTTTCATTTTTCTGAATTTAATGTGAATTTTTGAATTCTTAGTGAACGCTTTTTCATTTTTAAACACATTTTAGCATGTTTTTTCTTCAAAATCCTTGCAGGTATGATTTTTTGACGCGGCAGATTAGAGGATTTGCATGGAGCTACTATCATCCAAAGAAGCATGGAGATCCGGAAAGAGCTTTGTATGACACGCTGGATATGTCGATTGTGATACGAGAATTGCGATTGGATGGAATTGTTGCCACAATAAGTAATGATTTCGGGAGGAACGTGGAGCAGTGTCCGCAAGCAGCAATCATGGGGTTATTGTTAGGCGGGGAAATGGCCAGCTTGTCCTTAATTCCATTTGGAAATGAGGTAGACTTTTCAAAATTATAAAGATTAAAAAGATATGATGAAGACCGAATTTCAACACAAAAAAATGAAAATGTTGCATTTTTTGACCAAATCATACCATCTTGAATTCACTTGGAAATGAGGAAGCTATTTCTCCGACCTACATTCTTGCAAATTGGTATATGGCAGCTGCCGGGAACATTGCCGAAGGGCGATTGAATCAGGTACAGACAAAGAAAACATTTTTTGAGAATTACCAAGATTTCAATTCAAATTCAGCATGATTTTTACATTTTGTTTTGTATTTTTGTACAGATGCAGACCAATGAGTGGCCGATCTTTCTTGCGCATAATTCGATTTCCAAGCATTTAAACGTTGACCGCGCTTTTCCAGACAAGATTGACCCCACCATCTTCACGCACGCTCACACTCTTGGTCAACATCATGGATTTGTTTTGATGAATGAATGTGTTTAATTTTCCTCCTCAAATCATAGATTTATTTGGTTTTAGGTACTTTCATCGATCTCACACTTCAACCCACTCATCTGACTGTCGTGCTCCGCCACCCAGACGGTGTTCAGCAGGACGGTGAAGAACCAACAACGGCCAGTAGTTTGTATCAGAAATGGTCGATTTCAAAAATGTTATTTTTTTTTTTGATTTTTCATGATTTTTCACATCTTTCTTCAAAAATCTATTTAGGTCTGCAGCGTTTGATGAAAGTCTATCAGTTTTGAATCAAATGGATGTGGAGTTTTTTCCTGCAGGGGGTACCTTGATTGGAAGTCTACGCTATGGTAGCACTGCTGGGGCATTACCTCGTGGACGGTATGATTTAGTCGATATTGATTTTGATTTCTGGGTTCGGGTGCCAGTGGATGAACGGATTGAGTTTAGCAAGAAAATCGCGGAGAAGTTACTACCATTAGGCTGGGGGAGATGTTCGTTAAATGGCGCTTCTCCTTTTCATATCGACCAGTTCAAAGTTACACGCTTATTAACATTAGTCTGTACCCGCTACCATCCCTATTGGATGCGGCTAGATATTATTTTTTACGACATATTAAATGAGAATATCGTATCCACAAAAATTTGTGACGATACCCCCGTCCCAAAAACATGGAGCCGAGCATATGATAAAAGTGAAAAGAGGATATGTGCTTACCCGCCGAAGTTTCATCGGACAGTTGGAAATAACATTACTATCCCAACAAATATAGTATACCCATTCATAAAGTGTAAATCCTTCAACCACATCATCAATTGCCCACAACAAAGCGTCAAATTTCTCGAATCCACAATTCTCAGCAAGGCTGAGGAGAAGCACTGTTTGGCGTTTCCTGTGATTACAGCTACGAGGAATTGTGGAGCGGAGCACTGGTTCATGAGCTATGACTGGGGTTTAGACGATGATTTGTAATATTTTCTTTTGATTTGGATTGTTTTTTGTGGTTTGATGGTGAATTTTGCGTTGAGGTTTATAAGAAACAGGTCAAAGCAATTACATGAGGAAGGGTATGCTTCATTTCATGAGTATATAGAGCAGAGGGAGGTTTGTCCAAGAAAGTGATAATCATGGATTTCGTGAATGAATTTTTGTATATGGGCGTGGGAAAACATGAATTCTTTACATATTTTAAATCGATTTTGAATTTTTTAGGTCATCAAACGCATGAGATTTTGAATGTACATCCGACGTGGTGGGAGCAGTGTGAGCGGCATCGCCCGGAGCAGTATAGATCTTTGAGCAATTGATTGATTTTTCGCAAATAATTGTAGTTTATGCAAAACATCACAATTTGATTTTGGTAAAGTTGTAAGTCTCGATTGTTTGTATGTGTGATTAATTTTTTGTATTCGTTCGTTTCGTATCACAGAACCAAGTAAATTTCGCATCAATTAGTAGCATACGCACAATTTAAATTATGATCAGAAATATTGATATAGGAGATAGTTTGATGGCAGAATACCAGCAACGCGAACTTCTCGAACAGGCAGCAATTGAACATGGAGAAACGTTCTGCCGGGAGGGCAGGAGTATCGCTGCAAATTTAATGCAAAAGGAGTCCGATGGCGATGAAGAATCGTCCGATGAGGAAAGCGAGCTCTATGTAAAGATTATAGATGGGCTGGTGTTTGAGTATAAAGAGCAGAATATTCCGCCAGAACGCAGCATTAGAATCGGCCTTCGCAAGCCCGGCGCTGAAAATGGTGATGGTTCGGTGTACGCAGGAGTAGCACATGGAGTAATAGCAAAAACGGGGAGTGACGATTTGGTTCATTCTGGGGGTGTGACAGAAAATCAAGCAAAAAATCATAAAATTTGATTATAAATTCACGTTTCTTCGATATTTTATGCATCAGATTAATTCTTTCCGGGGGCAGATGGATGCTGCGGATCAGGATGCATCGGAGATGGCGTGTACGCTATTTAAAGTCCAAGAAAGGGATATGAAATTTTGCGTTTTTTTTTCTTCAAATTTTATCAATTTTGCTGGTTTTTTGTTTAATTTTTCATATTTTTGTTTCCAAAATCCATTTCTTTTATCAAAATTTTGATTTTGTGTTTTAGGTTGATGGCACGCCGAGGCCCTTTTTCATTGAGCAGATTGAAACAAAAGCACCGGAGTATGTGTTATTTTTAAATTGGGTAGAGTTGTTGAAAGAATTCCGCGGGAAGGATTGGGGTTTAAAAATGATCAAAGCATTGATAGACATCATTGAACCGACACCATGTTTAATTATCGCGCAGGATTTTAGCGGCCGCGCCGAGGATTTATCTAGATACCTCGGTAGGATGGGCTTTAAACAGGTAAACCGTCCAGATTGTGATCTGCCTGAAAGTGACAAGGTCTTGACGTGGGTTCCCGAGCAGAATGGCACCACGTATTTCGTCCTGGAGCAAGCTGACATTGCAAGGTCAAATTTGAAGCGAAAGGTCAGAGATAGAGAGGATAGCGCTTGCAAGAAAATCTGCGGTAACTGATTTGTTTTTCGTGGGGTGAAACCATCTTGTTGATGTGTGTTTATCGTCGTTTGAAATTTATATAATGGTGCACGATTTATTGCTATGCCTGAAACAGTTCTAAACAAAACTATCTCGCCATGAAATCAATTTTCTTTCTAATAAGTGTTTTACCGATATTTGATTCCATGGATCCCATGGAGTCGCCATTTTGCTGCAAATCCTGCGTGCGAGATAGCGGCGAGTGTTGCTGCTGCCCTCCGTTCAAAGTTGACGATGATCATTACATCCAATACGATTACTTCGCAAGACTTCTACGCGCGTCTACACAATTGGATTACATTTTTCCGTTTTGAATCGTGAATGAAACGTTTTTTTGATGTTTTTTCAATTTTTTTGTTTAGATATTCACTGCAGTATTATCATACTGATGAGTTTGGCCCGCCCGAACGATTCTTAGACGCTCGTGTGGACATGGGCAAGATACTACGCATGTCCAAACAAAAGATTTTTTTGTGAAAATTGATGTCTTTTCTGAAATTTTGTATGTCAAATCGCAGCTTTTTTGGTTATTTTTCAAAAAAAGGTTTCGAATATGGCCCAAAGCTCCTGATGACCCATTAGTAATTGACGGGACGCCTGCACGCGAACCGTTTAATGCGTTGAGTGACGAAAATGAAATGGTACTCCAAAAAACAAGAAAAACGTATGGAATTTGGTATGATTTGGCGATTTTGAGGCTTCAGCTTTGCAAATTTTTGTCTTTTTCCATTTTAAAAAAATGATTTAAGGCTTGTCCGATAGCAACAGCTATGGGGTTGCTGTTTACAGCGGAACAGGCGACACTGACCCTTCTACCATTTGCGCGCTACGGGAAGAAATCAGATTTGAAGGCACTATCCACGACCATGGATTATATCAATTTCCTTTCTGAAAAAGCAATGGCGATCGTATCTCCTATATCCCATTTTAACGTCTCCGCAGAATTGGTTAGCGAATGGCCCATAAAAAAAGCGTGGATGAGAATCAAGCATCATCTAGATCTTATCAAAAACAACCCAAATGGAATCGATTTCAAAAGTGCATTTATGTTCAAACAAGAAACTCTCGGAAATTTTGGAGAATTAATAGTCAGCCCAAGTCCGTTGAGCAACGTCTTAAAATATCACACGGGGATGGTGATAGACCACGCCCGAGTGGATGCACCGTATGATAAATTGGAGTTTGAGTGGAATAATGTGAAATCGGTGTTCGATTCGATGAATTATGATTACTTCCCGGATAGCGGCTCGCTCATTGGTTTCATGCGCTACGGATCTACAGCCGGACAGCTTCAAGAAGTAGGGCTAGACCCTGGTCCACGCATTGATCTGGTTGATGATGATTTTGACTTCTGGGTTCGAGTTCCGATACAAGTACATTTGAAAATAAATCGAAACAAAACAATTTCATTTATTTTTTCATGTTTGGAATTTAGGACAGGCTTGATTTTGCAAAGAATTTCACCAAGGGCATGATGGCCCATGGTTGGACCAAGTGCTCGTTGGACGGCTATTATCCTAGCTATATTGAGCCGACTCGTTACTCGAGATTATCTTCATTTGGTTGTTTTCGGTTTGAACCATATTGGTTGCGTGTTGACATCACTTTCTACGATGTCATCGGAGATGAAATTGTCCCAGCGAAATTTTGTCAGGGGCAACATGACCCTGCGGAAATTCCGCCGAACTGGCCGACTAAATACGACCCACATTTGAAACGATTTTGCAGGATACCGGCAAAGGATCCCAAATCATACGTCAAACAACCCTGTCCGAAATCTTTGGTGTACCCATTCAGCACATGTTCCAAAAAGGATATTTTGAAAAATATTGATTTGAAACCAAAAATGTTTTTGTGTATTTTTGTTTCTCTTTTCAAAATTTTCCAAATTGTTTTTATCAGGTAAAGCGTTTAATACGCGGGTTTCGTGTCCGAGGGATGGGATGGCGTTCTTGAATTATCAATTACGTGTCGACCTTGAGGCGGCTGATAATTGCTTGGCAATACCAGGTAAGCTATAAAAGACATGACATTATTGCAAGTTTTGAAGCAAATCAATTGTTTTTTCATTGTCTTTGTTATGTTTTGATTTGATCAGCTGTTACACCGTGTCGGTCGTGCCATCCTCATAATTTCAAGCTGGTAACCACATGGAATCGCGGTGACGATTGGTTCATACGGTACAGAAAAACGAATGAAAACACAGAAATATGCAAACATTTTTTCGATTTTTTAGAATATATGCGTGTTTATCAAAGGAATAAAAGTAAAGAGCTCGCCTATAACGGATTTATGTCATTTCACAACACTCTCACAACGGAACCGCGATGCCAGAGGAATCATTATGAGCTGATGGTATTTTTCATCTTTTGTAATTACATCAATTATTTGAAATTGTTTTTGGATTTTGTGTAAATTTTGATACCTGAGGCAAGTGAGTGGTGGTTGACTCATTGTCGAAAGCATACACCAGAAGGATTTGACGAGACGAAACTTGACTACCAGATGCAGGGTGCAACCTATGCACGGAAATTGGAATCATAAACTTTTGAAATTGATCTGGTATTGATGTTGTGTTTGTAATATTTATCCAAAAAACGAATTAAAATGACACTGATAATCATTTCAATCTCTCTTCTCTCTACAAAAGCCTTATAACAAACCATGTCGCTCAACCTCCTCCGCACAGATCAGCCCATACAAGGCGATCTGTCATCTTCATCTGAATCGTACCATCAATCGGTGCATGATGCGACGCAAGAGGAGGAAAAACCGTTGATAACGGAGAAGGATGGGAGGAAGAAGGGGGTTAGTACGTTGGGCGCGGTGTGGTTGATTATCCTTGCTGTGATTGGATCTGGTATTTTATCTATTCCAAGTGCCGTTGCTGATGCAGGATGGGTGTTGTCCATTGTGTTCTTTATATTGATTACAGCGGTGTCGATACATTGCTGTCTGAGTATGTGTTGGGCAACTGACCTAGCCAAGGTTTTGGCGCCGGGCAGCGACATCATTGGGCTTGAGCACATTGCCAAGGTAGTTGGGGGCAAGTGGTTTAGTTGGTTTGTAGCGGTGTGTCACTATTTTGATTTATGGTTTAACAGTGTGATCTTGTTGGTTGCGCTAGGGACGAACACGAGAGCGATGCTGCAGGACTACATCAGTGATGCGGGAACAGTGAGCAATTTATACCGACCGATTATCGGCATCGCCGCCGCGATTATATATCCTTTGTGCCTTGCGAAAGATCTGAAGTTTTTGAGTCGCGGCGCAGTGGTTGGGATCATGAGTACGATTGCGCTTTTGATTGCGGTTGTTGTGGCAAGTAGTGAGCAAATTTCGAAACGAGCGCCGCTGCCGCAGCCGTATGAATGCCCCGGAGAGACCACAACTTACCCTGCAGTAGGTACACCCATCATTTGTTCATTGTACGTTTTGTAATAAGTTTGATCATATCGGCTGTGTGGTCTAGAGGTATGATTCCTGCTTTGGGTGCAGGAGGTCCCGGGTTCAAACCCCGGCTCAGCCCTTTTTCTTTTTTATTTGGGCAGGGTAGATCGCATCGGTTGAAACCCAAAGAATATGATGATTTTTGAAAAAACATTTTTTGATGTTCTCTTTTGTTGTATTTCTGAAGGTAATTTCAACAACATCATCAATGCATTGAATATCATCACATACACATTTGCTGTGTCGGAGCTTATGCCTGCGGTATATCTAGACATGCGAAATAAGGAAAATGTGAGGACATCGGTATGGGGTAGCCATATTATCTGCTTTGTGATATATTTGCTAGTTGCTGTGACTGCATTTGTTGCATACGGCAACCATGCAGCGAAAGCGGATCAGGTGACGCTGTTATTTGATAACAAAGGTGCAAAGCTCACCGTCGCGATTGCATTAATCGTACATACGATTGTTGACTTACCCTTTTGGCTGCACCCCGTGGGCATATTCGTAGAGAATTTTTTCTTTCAATGGTTTGAGAAGACGTTGTTTATTCAAGTACTTGCCAGGACGATTGTTGTGCTTAGTATGGTGGGTGTGGCATTGATTGGGGATCAGGTGACCCCGTTGCAAGCTGTTAGTGGGAGTTTTACCGCGAGTGTTACTTGTATGATACTTCCGAATGTGTTTTACCTCGTTTTAGCGAAGAAATACGAAGATAAGAACGGGGATCAAAGCGACGCAGTGCTTTCAACCTCTGTAAGTCGACAGATTGAGGATGTCGAACGGCCGGAGGATGAACCGACTGATTTTGCAAACGTCGCTACTCAAAGCGCAGTTCAAGCAAGGAAAATTCAAAATAATACCGGAAACAGCACCTTACGGAGCTAAAATATTTTAGCTCCGTAAGGTGCTGTTTTCTGTATTATATACTTTTATCGTTTATGTTTGAATTTTTGCATTTTTTTATCGTTTTCGTTTCGTTTAGGTGATCATGCCCGCGCGAATCGATTTCGATCATTCCGAACGTCCCGACATCCCAGTAATGACCCCCCGCACCATTATGGTAGTGCAGAAACGGGTGGTGGTTAGATGGTATACGTATGCGTTATCCATCTTATCGATTGTAGTTGGAGGATATATGATCACTTATGGAACGTACAGCAGTGTCAAGGGCTTAGTCGACACATGGTCGCACAATGACCTTGGTGCAGAGTTTACTTGCCCGAAGCGGACTACTACCACAACGACCACCTTCCCTCCGGGTGCGGGAGCAATGGAGAGAGGGGTTGTAAAAGCGCCTAAGCATGCACTTGGTATGCGGCGGTAGAGATTAGTGGTAGAATAAGTATTGTTAGATATGAATATATTTAGATGTTAGTTTTCACTTTGGTTGTTTATGTATGTTGGTTATATCAAACGTTCTTTTTCACCCCCAATTTAATGTCAAGACAAATATAAAAAGTAAATTTTGC
>JACLAD010004345.1_pt1 | contig 13113 bp, 7 predicted proteins | sample 8027901 | NCBI WGS metagenome assembly JACLAD01 (sample SAMN15725071, study PRJNA655200) | protist metagenome | isolation source: fluorescence activated cell sorting (FACS) single amplified genomes of... | place: Spain: Blaines Bay Microbial Observatory, Mediterranean Sea | collected 2016-07-05
AAGCAAAGTGATGGTGACATCTATATCTGGCAATTGTGAAAAGGCTATTGTCTAGGCCCTTCATGTATATATTGTATCGAATGGTCATCATAAATTGTAGTTGTAACATCTCTAAAATTCGAGCCAATATCGCCGTTTCGTGCCGCAGATCGAAATTGGAAGTGACTAGCAGGGTGGGCTGCCCCTCCCATTTTTTTGGGGGGTGTCGATTCGCTGCCATTGAGAGATTAGGGTGCATTGAATTGCGTATGCGGTGTTATTAGCCTTGTAATTAAATCAGCAGAAATCGGTTGCAGGTCCCATCTAGTATAGGTCGGTAGATATCTGCATCGAGAATTCTTGATTCTGACATTCGTATCCAGTATGGTACATTTCATTGTGCTGTATATCATGTTTTGTTGTCCATTTTCAGTCGCAATTATGAGTATCTTGACTGACAAAGTAAGAATGCCCAGATCTTTGTCTCTACACAGCACAATCCTGGATTCTGTATCGATTGGCTCGCAGAAGCAAAATTCGTATTTTGATACGAAGCGACGCGAGCTGCAGGACATTCAAGTTGATGTAGACACAAATAATCTCGCTGTAGTGGAAGCACTGCGCTTCGAGAAGTACAGTTTGTTGCGGAAACGTCTCTTTGGTTTGGTTCGTGAAGCAAAGTGTGATTCACGAAGAGGTTGGATTCGTGCTTTCCAAAGGTGGCAGATCAATCACGATGTATTGACTCATTCAACAATATTTCAAGATGCTATTGAGGATGATGACGATATGGTGAGAGAATTCTTAATCCCTTCATCAGGGAAAGGCAACGCCGATATTCTGGTGAGGTCTAGGAAGCTGTTAGAAATAGACTTGGCTGCGCTGGAGAATATGTCTCCCGCTGCTGCTGTAAAGATCAGTCAAATTCTATGCCTTGATTCATTGAAACTCGTCAAGAATTTCCACTGCCATCTTACCAAAGTGAAGCAACGGCAGGAATGTAAGCAAGAAGATGATTCGGATCTCGTGGAGGTATTGAATAACAACTACAATGACGACAAGGCTTTGCGCTTGGACACCAAGAGGGCGGCGGAACGTTTACACGTCGACCCCAGAACTTTCAAAAGGCGCAATATGCTGGTATCTTCGAAACAATTGCAAAAGTTGAGGACACTCTGGGATCTATCTCGATCAGAGGCAGAGAGAACAGATCTAAACGCAAAGTCAGATACAGATGAGGCACTATTTTTCAGGGATGTCTACACATTAGCCACCCGCTATGAAGCATTGGAAGGCCGCGGATGGCAAGCAGCAATACCTAATAATGTGATGGAGTGTCTGAAGAACAAGTTTGGCGTCAGTGCCGAGTTGATGGCTTCGCCCTTCAATACACGGACAATTAACTATTGTTCCGTCTTTCCTGACATTGAACATAGATTCCACTCTATGGGTTCATTCTTCGACTTTCATCCTACAGAAGGTGGATATGAAGTGAATCCTCCGTTCAGTGAGTTCTTGATGGTGGCGATGATCAAACACATCACCAACTTGCTCAAGAACGAAGAGGCTAAGGCATTATCTTTCGTCATTGTAGTGCCTGCTTGGGGAATTGATTATGAAATCAATCATTATAGTGGTCACATACAAAAAGACAAGCAAGTAGAACTGCTTCAGTATGAGATGCTATTAAATCGGTTTTTGAATAGATCAGGAGACAGTACTGCGCAATCAGCTGGCGGAGGAGATATCCATTTTCCTCTTTTGGATCTAAACCCATTCCATAGAACTGCGCGTGGTAGTGACAAACCTCTCATCATTCCCCAAGAAGAGCATACATATGTTGATGAGGGATCTGCAGAGAACAGGAGGCAATCGAGTCGTATCACCGTCTACGATGAAATAAAGAACAAATACGTGACCACGACAGAGACGCCAGAGATGGGTATCACATATCGGCTGGCAGCCTTTGATAGTGCTCTATTCGTGCTACAAAACGACAAGGGGGCCAAGAAGTGGCCTGTGACGAAGCAGAAACTCAACGCAATTGCAGAGGCATGGAAGCAAAATGCACCCAGTCAAAGTAGTGTTAATAGAGGAAATAACAAGTATGTGCCGAATAAGGGGGAGAAGATTAAAACTAGTATCTAACAGCAATGGCTCTAGATGTGAATGCAGGCATCCAAGGACCTATGTCCAGTCAGCGGACGAAAAACAAGGGAGAAGATCAGAGGATATAGACCGTAGATTTGTTATCATCAGTGTCCATTTTGTGCCTTAATGTAAAATCAACCACTGTGCAACATCGTAGCTTACTTACTTGTAATTATGTCGCGGTCTCCAACCATGTGTGAAATCCCACCGGTGATCCGAAGTAATATGAAGTGACTGAGCAGGGTCGGTATCTACTGGTTTCGGGTGCAAACAAGTTGGGTAGATTTCGACATCGTAAAGGTCTTTGATTAGAAATTTTATAATATACAACAGTCGGGCAAGAGAGATATGGATTGGTCAAAGCTGGATATTCGCAAAGCGAGCATCCTGAAGAAAGAAGTGGACCACATTTTGAGCGCATTAAAAGAGAGCATTGATTCTGGTGATGTGGATCGCCGATCTGCTCTACTCAACTCTGTAGCAATCCACATCGACAGTATCGAGGAGTTTCGCTCCTTGAACGATGGCGATGAGCGTGCAATATTATTTGAACGCGAGCGTTTGCGTTTACGTAAAGCTGTACAAGATTATGGCAATGCCTCTACTCCTTTGTCTGGCTCTTCGAAGAAGAAGAATGCTAGAGGAGGCATGAATGCTGGTAGTCCCGGCAAAATGAATCCTCCTAAATATTCTCTGAATGCAGATGCAGTGAACCGATCCGCAAGTATGAATAGTAATAAACATGAGAGTATAATCAGTCGTACAGATGCGAGCAGTCCAACACATAATTTACCATCCGCTGGTAAAAACATTTATTCGTGGGAAACTGAAGATGGGGATATTCCTAAAGAAAGAAGGCAATTCGCTATTGAAGGAGCTACTTTTTCTCCCAGTAGTGATGTGGGTGTATATGTAAGAGATGATATTGAATTAGACAATACAGGTGGAGCAGGAGAATACAAATCTAATGGTGCATTGGACACCAGTAAATATATGGATGTATACTTTGTTCTGAATGCAGAAGAAGTGAGTATTCTGGCATCGAGACTGCAGCGTAAAAAGGCAGCAGATACGACACATTACAAGAGCCAAACCAGTGCTGCAGGAGTACAGCACTCCACACCTTTCATTGATGCATTCAGAATAGAGAAGTCTCTGTACAGGCCTGAACAGAAGGAAAAGTGGATCGGAGCTGGAGGCCTTCGACCAAATGCAAGGTAGTGTATAGTGGTGTAGCAATGAGGAGATCTTCTACCACCATTGAGAAATTCGAAAGGATAAAAATTATATTTATTGTGAATTGTAAGTGTATGATTATAAGAGGATACAAAGAAAATAAAGTATTTACATATCTGCATGATAGTCCGGGAACCTACTCATAAATCAACCGATGGAGTATCTCTCTTTATGGTGGACGACTGAGGAATGACACTCTTCATTGTATCGTCATTGACACTGTTGTGGTCATCCTTGTCAGCACTTCTGTTTTCTAACACACTACAACATGTAATTCTATCGCATTCTCCTCCCAATGAGTAGTCTGCCAATGTATATATTCCATTTTCATCCAAGACAGAGATTCTATGATTGTCCATAGTAGTTTCATCGAAAGCACAAATAGCTCTCCCTTCTATGCCTCTCAATTGGGCGTAAGACCACTCGGAGTGGAAATACTTTGGGATAGAGTTGGATGGCAGTAGATTCTTGAGCACATCTAGACCTTTCATGGATGAGTTTTTGGACGTCTTTGCAGGCGAAGTGAAGACACTCGAAGGTGTTCCATCCATCGAGACGGCGGCGACTTCTTCATTGCCATCCTCTTTCAGATTAGAAGTAGCAGATGTCGTGATAGGTAGACATGTATCTCCTGCTTCCCCTCCTTCACCATTCGTATTATTATTACGTCCTGGTGTATTGGTAGCACTACTTGTGGTCATGGAAGCCTGTGTGAGTTCACTGTCTTCAATGTGAAAGATGTGTAGTGTACCCTTATCAGAAGTGCATGCCAGATAAGAAGCATTCATGTTGAAAGCTAGACAAAAGATTTCCGCGCGATCTGTACCACGTCTCAATTCTTTCAATAGATCTCCAGTAGACGTGTTCCATAGACGAATCAAGGTTCCTTTATCACTACAAGTAGCTAACAAAGATCCGTTTTTGGATAAGGTTATTTGTGCCAAATCAGAAGAGTGTGTTTTGATGGTTGTGACTTTGCCCATATCAAATAAATCGATACGCACGTCACCACTGTTCAATGCTGGAACTGCCAATATGTTGCAATTGTCTTCAGGGCACAATGCGATCAATCCTTTCGTATTATTACACGTAGGGATTTGCAAAAGCAATTTCAGATCTTTGAAGCGGTAATAGTATACGCGATTCTGCAACACGACAGCAATACGATCTCTACGTAAACGAACTGCAAACACTGGGTTTTTGAACATTAATTCACCAACACATCTGTTTTGATGATCATCCCAAATCATCACTTTGTTAGGATGATAACGCGGATTCGCACCTCCTCCGACCAGTGCAAGTAAGTTGCAACGATACAACATCTCCACTATGCCAATGCCACCATTACTGAAGATGCGGCGGAATGTCTCCTTGAAGGGTATGGCATTAAACACGGCAAAGCCATTGTTCACACCCACCGCAAAACATGAGTGATCTTGGTTGAAATTCGCATACAATAACTCATTGCGATTGGAGGCCAAATTCATTATGTCTATCTGAAAACAATGCGACCACTTCGCAACGTATCAGTAATTCAATTTTCTTGTAAAAATGGGTTTTCGTATTCGAAAAGCACAACAAATTGTATCAGGTTGCTCCTGGACGGTATTACGTTACTGTCTATAAGGCTCCTTGAGAAACAACGCGCTGAGAAAAGACAAGATTGTGGTGATCGACCCTGTTTTTATTTATGTCACACTAGACGTCAGTCAAACCTACAGGACTTAAATGGACGTAACAGATCATTATCATCATTGAAGAGGTTATATTTAGATCTAGAAGGGCCACATTTATACATTCAAGTAAGCAGAATGCATAGTTTTGCTCTAGTTGTGTGTATACTGTCGGTGCTTGGAATTAGACACCTTTGCGCTTTCACTTTACCATCTTATTCACCCAAAGGTAGACCTGCGGGCTTAACTATTTCACGAAATGACAAACCCTGGTCTTTGTCTATCTCTGAATTGCATATGGCTTCTGACTACGTGATAGAAAGCAAGGGCAACGTGCATAAACTTAAATTTGAAGTTGCCGGCAAAGAGATGTCGTTCGAGACAGGTCGTATTGGTCGTCAAGCCAGTGGCAGTGTGATGGCACAAACGAAAGATACAATTGTTTATTCTACAGTCTGTGCCGAAAGAGAGTCTTCTCCCGTGGATTTCACCCCTTTGCGTGTAGACTTCTTTGCACGTTATAGTGCTGTTGGTCAAACAGTAGGTGCCTTTCATCGCAGAGATAGTCGTGGTGACGATACAGAGATTCTTGTCGCACGATTGATAGATAGACCTCTACGCCCCATGATTCAAGAGGGCTGGCAACACGAAACACAAGTTTTGTCATGGGTACTGTCTTATGATAAACAACATACACCAGATACCTTGTCTATTTGCAGTGCCAGTGCCGCTATGATGGTCAGTGCAATACCGATGCACAAACCTATTGCCGGTGTAGAAGTTGGTATCATTGATAATCAAATCAAGGTGAACCCCACAAAAGAAGAAATGGAGCAAAGTATCCTGAAATTAACATTGGCAGGTACGAAAGACGGCATCTTGATGATTGAAGGAGTGGCAGATTTCTTACCAGAAGAAATTATGATTGATGCTTTAAGGCAAGGACATACTGCTATTGGTGTCATTTGTGATGCCATTGATGCGTTTAGTAAACTGGGAGGTAGCAAAGAGAAGAAATTGGACACTTTGCGAGTAACTCCTAGTGAATTATTGGACAAAATGGATAGAGAGTATGGAGATGATATGCAGAAGGCATTGAGCATTGGAGATAAGCAAAAGAGAGGTAAAGCTTGTGCTGAAGTGGAAAAGATGATTCAGAAGACTTTTGCTATTCCCGTAGGGGCTGTTTTGCCAACACCATCTCCAGTAGCTGCAACAGATAAAGGAGCAGCAGTACCAGCTAATAATCCAACTAACCCCGATGATAAGTTGACTGTGGCAGAGACAGAGGGGGACGAAGATGGCGGAGCCTCTTCGCCAGTAGTAGAAGTCAAGTCTTCTGAGGATGTAGTACTTGAAGAAGACGAAGCTTCCGAGATCAATACTGCTGCTGTTGCTGGCAGCATACCTGCCACAGCACCTATAGTGTCCAATGACATTCCGACCTATGACCCTTTAGATGTCAAGATTGCTACCAAGAAACTACTTGTACGTCGTATGCGCAAAATGGTCTTGACTACCGGTAAACGATCTGATGGTCGAGGTGTAGAGGATGTTCGTCCCATTTCTATCGACACAAGTTTGTTACCAAATGCTCATGGAAGTGCATTGTTCACTAGAGGAGAGACGCAAACGATAGCTACTGCCACGCTGGGAAGTAAAGCTATGGAGCAAAAGGTTGAGACTATTGATAAGATGACGACCAAGAGATTCTATTTGCAATATCGTTTCCCTCCTAGTTCAGTAGGGGAAGTAGGCAGAGTCGGCGGGGTGAACAGAAGAGAAGTGGGTCACGGTAATCTCGCAGAAAGAGCATTAATGGCGTGTTTGCCAGAACCAGAAGAGTTTCCATACAGTATTCGTGCCGAAAGTCTCATCACTGAGTCATGTGGCAGCTCCTCTATGGCTACAGTATGTGGTTGTTGTCTCGCCATGCTTGATGCGGGTGTACCTCTCAAATCTAGTGTCGCTGGAGTGGCCATGGGACTCATCTTAGGTGAAAACGAAGGAGATGAACCAGTCATCCTTACAGATATTCTAGGTCTAGAGGATGCTTTAGGTACTATGGATTTCAAAGTAGCGGGTGACGATTTAGGAATTAGTACTTTTCAGTTAGACATCAAGTCTGAAGGACTGACATTAAAGATCTTGGAAGATGCACTCATGCAGGCCAAGAGAGGTAGATTGGCGATATTAGATACTATGAAGCAGAGTCTGGCTAATCCCAGAGAATTGAAAAACACTATTCCTAAAATTGTGCCCATGACAGTGCCTCCTGAGTCTCTGGGGAAGATTATTGGACCTAAGGGCAAAACTGTACAGAGTTTGATTGAGGAACATGAACTCATTAACATCAATTTGGAAGATAATGGCAATGTACAGATTGAAGGATATGATATGGAAAACATCAAAAAATGTCAAGATGTCATCAGGAAAATCGTAAGTGATATGAAAGAAGATGGTGGTGGACGGAGAGGGGGTAGAGATAAGAAGGAAAAGGTAGAACTAGGTCCACCTCCTGAGATAGGTATCGTGTACAAGGATTGCGACATTAAAGGAATTCACAATTTTGGAATTTTTGTAGAAATTTTGCCAGGTTATGAGGGACTGATCCACGTGTCGGAATTAGATACCAAGAAAGTGAACTCTAACGATATACCCAACCTGTACAAGGTAGGTGAGAAGCTCGATGTCAAATTTCTAGGTAAGAACGATAAGGGTCAGATGAGATTGAGTAGAAGAGCTGTATTGATGCGTTCAGAACCTACTCCTGCCAGCGTAGCCTCGGGAGCAGGTACCTCTAGTGCATCATCTGCCAGTGCAGAAGACGCTTACTCCAGTTAAGAGTGATATTTGAGAAAAGAGTATTATATTGTCTACTGTTTCTATCCGCACGTTTATTAATTGTAAACATATTAACAAATAGAATTATTGTTGTCACGTTACCATAGATCTAATCATAATTCAGACCTTCCTCGTCTTCTTCTTCGTCGTCTCCCACCTCCATTCACTGCACTGTCATCGACACGAGGTGCACCTCTTCGTCTCCTCCGCTTTGAGCTGTCCTCTTCCTCCTCCTCATCCTCCTCATCCTCCTCCTCAATATCATCATCATCGTCGTCAGAATTGTCGGTGTCCTCAACTTCATCCTCAATCAAAGCATCAGCCTTTCCGCTACCTTTATCGTCGTTCGCTGCCTTGGCCGTATCATCTTCATCAAGCCCGAAATCTCGCAACGTCTGTTCATACTGTGCCAACTGATCTTCGTCATCCTGATACGTGTTGATCTTCCACAGAAGATCCTGCGCTTGTGTGATAGATGAGTCCAAGTGCATGATTCTGTAAGAGGTCTCCCCTTTATCCATGATAGGCAAGCAGTTCTTGTACAAGATGGCAATGGGTACGGCGAACTCCAGTTGATCAAATAAGTGCGCATAGAGTGAATCCTTTAGTACTTCTATCTTATTGGCTTTCTCCCAAGCAGGGGAGCCGTTCTTATTACGGGGCTGCAAGCCAGGTTTGCTGCCCATACTCAAAATAGGGAAGTTCAAATTAAGTTCTTTAATAAATTCAATCAATTCGCTGTCATCATTGAGCATGAATCCCTTCGGAGTGGAATGGATACCAATCACATTAAGACCTCTTTTGCGCCACTTTACGTAGATCTCATTGATCTTACGGGCAATGTCGTGACAAGAGATGCAAGTGTGGCTGAAATAGTACACCAATGTCATGGCTCCTGAGGTGAAATTTGAGGCTCCATAAGACCACCTCGCTTGATTCGCATCGATATGCTTGTTGATAAGATGATCACATTGACCTCTCTGTGTGCCAGAAGCTTCAGGCAAGGAGATAAAGTTTGTATCAGTGATGCGTTTCCTTTGCTTAGAGAAGAAGTCGAAGACTTGTTGAGGATTCAATTCCAATAACTGTGGATATTCAGTGATCACTTTGTTTAATAGCGTCTCTCCGTCGTCATAACCTAATGCATTGATCCTCAAAACTAGTAGTAGTGCTATTAGCATCATCATCATCGTTGTTGTTGTCATCTCTATGTACTTAGCAAACCATTCGATGCAAGGAATCCAAATAGCAATAGTCCCAAAACTCCAGCAGAGTACAGCCCCAACTTCAGTGCTTGTTCCAAGCCGTCACCCCGCTCACTATTATTTATAGAGTCGTCGCGCAAGTCTGATTTCAAAAAGCCTTCGTAATACTCCTTGGAACCAATCTGGGTCAATTCACTCGTTGGATCAGAATCAGGAGTAGACTTGAAGACTAGAGATGGTGCAGATCTGTGAATTCTTGGAATAAACGCTTTAACGATGACGCAAAGTGAAATCACGAGTGAGACTGACTTCATTGTAAAAATGAGACAAGTAAATATTGCCGACCCGTTAATGTCCCTTCTAGCATCCTTACGATTTACGCCGACCTTACGCCGAGTTTAGCATTCAAGACAGTAATTGGTGCTCCATAGGGCGCTCTGATACTGGTTTATTATATTTCTGTTCGAATAGTCACTAAATTCCAATTTTTTGTAGAAACGATAACTCGTCAGCTTATCTGAATCATGATTGGAGCGATTACGAGTACTTTCAGCTATTGGCTATGCCTACAAGAATACATCGTTGGTGGCAAAGGTTACAGTCAGAGCAGTTACTTCAAAGACGATGTTACTGCAAAAGTTCAAGTGTACAGCCTGAGTTTGATCTTCTTCTTGTGGTCGCATCCGCATTACCGCAGTCGCGACTTTCAGCAGGACATGATTGACAATTTACGCAATGTGGCAATCCCTGGTACGGGCATTCCTCTGTCTTTGTTTTGCTATAATTACTATGTTTGTCTTTTCTTTGTCTTGTTCATCATACCTTTCATTTGTTTCTGTGGCGCCATCAACAAGAAACGTAATGGTTTGAATCCAGAGAAAAGCGTATTCGATATCTATGAAGATCACTTGTTACACCCTACAGATTGGTTTTCATTTTGGAGACTGAACTGTCGTCTAGCATCTTTGCATTCCCTAGTCACTAAGTCCAAAGGTTACCATTTAGAGGATAAGTGGACATTCTTGCAACGCGGTAAAGAGAAGAATATCCCCATTTCTCCTTATTTGGAGTTGCCTGAATCCTTAGTGATTAAGAACAAGAACATGGAAGGAGGACTCGGTATTCACTTTTTCAAGAATGCTGTATGTGGTGGAGATTGGATCATTCAGAAGAAACTAGGTAACAGTGATTGGATGAATAGTCTATTACCAAAGTCTGCCCCATTGAGCACTATGCGTGTCATCACTAGTAGTGTTTGGACAATGAATAAATTCAATAACAGCATTCCACGTGAAAACTTTAAAGATTTCGGAAATACCAACAGAAAATGGGCTGAAATGTACGGAGAGATGAGCAATTCCGGTGAAGACACGGATGATGACGCACAGGCTTACAGTACACCCGCAACCGATCACGACACGAATTACGGTACAGATGAAACAGTATCCAATAGTACCAAGAAGGCCACAGGTATAAGCGATAAAGATGGAGAGACAGGAGGAGATATTGAAAATACGGAAGTGAAAGATGCCAAATTAAAGGAGGAAACGCAAAAGAAGACAAAGAAAATGAAGTCTGAGGCACCAAGAGAGACGTTGAAAGACAAGGTGGACAAATACATCACTCCTCTTTCCGGAGTTCTACGACTAGGCCGAGAAGGTGCCAGTACAGATCATTCTTCTGTACTTTTCGATGTAGACATCAACAAGGGAACTGTATTGGCCGGTACAAGCAATAGCCATTGGTACAAATTAGGCTTGAACAACATCTTTGGATGTCCTTGGTTGCCTCAAGACGATGGATTCGACAAGCATCCAGATGTGCCTGGCAAGGTAGTGAGCGGCTATAACATCCCCAACCTCAAGAAGGCAATTGAAGAGGTGTGCAAATCCCACTTCTCTCTACTGCCTGATGTGCCTATGGTTGGCTGGGATCTCGCCTTTTGTGATGACGGTAATGTGCTGTTAGAGGTCAATCTCAGTTGCAATTTCTTCAGAGGCACATTTGATGTAGAATCCTACATCCAGTTCGTCGATGGCCATTTCGCAGATCTGGAGACCAAAATGGCAGCCATGGCACAGGACAAGAAGAATCGTTAGATGTATTTTGATCAAGTGTAGTCGCTGTATGTAAAAAGATCATATATTGTGCTTTTCTATCTCTATCTCTGTTTATGTCCTATAATCCTACATTTTATCACAAATATTAAGATAACTACATTCACTATATATAGATATGGGATCATACTTGCGTGTCCACAATCTTGGCTATCTCAGCCGCTAATGGCAAGAAGGCTTGTCTAAGTAGCTGCACCATATCTTTCTTACTATCACTGGCGAGGGTCACGGATCCAATACTAGCGAATATCTCTCCAGCCACCTCTACACAATTGAACTCTGCAGCAATGCCTACGATAAGTTGCTGTACGATCGGCAAGGTGCCGTTTTCCAGCTCTTGTGGCACTTGTTGATTCTCCTTCGCGGCTTCCTCACACAATGCGTTGAAATCGAATTCCACTAATTCTCCCAGCAAATCCTCGATGACCTCCTTGTGAATGGTATGATATCTCAAGAGTAGTGCGCGTAGGATGGCTCCCAGCAAGTCTTGCCAGCAATTCTCGTTAAAGAACCAATACACTTTCATCAGTGTGTGCTCTTGAATGACAGTAGTGATACCTTCTAATGCAGTCAGTACGTCCTGTGGAGGAATGTCTGGTCCTAAACTAGCTACACATAGTTGAGATAATAAGACAACTAACCGTTTGACATAGACACCTCCTACAATCTCCTGGGCATCATTACCATTCTGATTATCCATAGGAATTTGCTGCTGGTGTTGAATAGGATACAGTTTCAAACCTCTGGCCAATAGATTTCCTGCTAACTTTCTTCGTTTCCAATAACATCGAATTGCGGCTGCTCCCGTGGTCAGCACATTCTCCAAGAGTTCTGCCAGAATTTTTTCATCTTTACTTAATGTGCCAGCAATAGTGCTCAGCAGTGATAGTGTCAACTGTGCTTGCATGTCGGCGTTGGGAGCGCTGCTACTTGTGCTGTCAGCCATTGTTTTGGCCAGTAACAGCATTTGTTTGCACAGATTAATGCTGATATTGGTACCATCGTTAATGTTGTGGTGAATATCACTATTCGTACCACATTCCTCTACAAACCACACACATGCTTGTAAGGCAACCGAAGCATTATTTAAAAAAGCTTTACTGCCCAAACTTTGCAATAAACTCGACGTCAGTGTCAATAAATTGATCGCTAGCAGTGCAATATTGTTGCCACTGCCTACAGGCAAGGACTTGTTGTGTAATGCTATGAGACATACCATCAGATAAGCACTGATTAGCTCAGCTGGCATCTCTACAAGTTTCTGACCTATCATACTAGGAGCAGTAGATGTGAGAATGGCTCCATTACTGTGTCGAATAATGCCAGTTAAGGTGCTCACAGTGGCTCCAAATTTGTGATAGTTGATCTGTGCTGATAGATGCTGAGTAAACAAACTGGGATCTTGTGCTAACAAGGCATTCATATCAAAGGTTTGTACTACAAAGGCTTCTCCCATCATGTCTATCCATGTTTGTGACATGTATGCAGCGCACTCGTCGACTATTCTACACGATTCGATTTGATCGACACTACAACAGAGTAGGACATGAGATTCTAGTGATAGGCCCTGTACAGATTGCGAGGCGATTCTTGATAAGCTTTGAGCAAATTGAGACAGTGCCGCAAATGCTTCTGGCGGGTCTTGTCCCTGCAAGATGGCCTCGATGACTTTTGCACCAGTCTGCAACATTTCCAAGATGACTACAAGACAAGCTGAACTCACAAATTTTGGAGGTGGGTAGACCGAGAAGTCACATGCAGACACAGCAGCTGTATTCAAATGTGGCAATACATTGATCAGCATTTGTACGAAGTTGATTGTCTCTTGCTGCTGGTTCACAGACATGCCTTTCACTATTTTGGTGATCACTTCACACAACGTCACCCACAAAATTCCATATGCTCTCG
>JACLAD010003136.1_pt1 | contig 13097 bp, 11 predicted proteins | sample 8027901 | NCBI WGS metagenome assembly JACLAD01 (sample SAMN15725071, study PRJNA655200) | protist metagenome | isolation source: fluorescence activated cell sorting (FACS) single amplified genomes of... | place: Spain: Blaines Bay Microbial Observatory, Mediterranean Sea | collected 2016-07-05
GGAATTGACCAGAATCTCATAGGAACCCAACGCTGCCACTTTCCTCGTGACCTCTACAACGGAATCTTCCCTAGTCACATCCAGATACATGATCTCGATGGAGATGCCCTGATCATTGAGTTGAGCCTGAGCTTTCTGCAAAGCGGCTTCATTCCGATCGCCAATCACGACCTGTGCTCCTGCTTGAGCAAACACCTTGGCGGTCTCCAGACCAATGCCACTAGCTCCTCCTGTGATCAATGCTGTTTTCCCATCTAGAGAAAGGCGATCGTTTGGCTTGGTTGTCATGTGTCACTCCCTAGTAGAGCAGCCAACACTGGTTCACACTAAATCGCCGGCGTCCGCTGGCATCCAGTGCGCGTCTTGATCTAACCACTTGACGTTACAACCGATCGGATTGGTCAAGGGGACACTTACCGATTGTCCAGCCGTAACTTCTGCAAGCGCCTTTTCCAGGTCATTGACCTGCATCTTTGAAGTATCGCGTGGTTGATCTACTCCACGGCCGCAGTACGCCAGCTTACGATCCGCATCAAAGACGTAAAAGTGAGGTGTCCGAAGTGCTCCATAGGCCAAAGCAACCTCCTGGGAAGCATCCCTCGCATAGATCCACGGGAAGTTGTGTTCCTTCATCCGCAAAACCATCTGGTCGAAATCATCAGTGGGATTGGTCTTCTCACTGTTGGAATTGATTCCAATAAAGGCCACTCCCTTGTGCTGAAATTTCTCAGCAGTGGCCCTTGTGACTTCATCAGATCCAACGACGAATGGACAGTGGTTGCAGGTAAAGAAGACCACGAGCGTGGAAGCAGATTCAAAGTCAGCTAGGCTGTAGTTTTTACCATCAGTACCAGCGACAGAAAAATCAGGAGCAGTTGCTCCTAGTTCAAGGGTAAAGGACATCGTCTCTCGTAAAAAATCAGGTTTTGTTAACTGTAAGGTCTCTTAGAACTGGGCCCGAAATAGGAAGCTTGTTCCTTTTGCCTTATCTTCCTCTGAAACCAAGTAATTGAAGGTCAACGAAGAAGACAGGAAGACCCAGCCACTGAGGGTGAAGCCCACTTCGTAGTATTGCATGATGTAGAGCTCTGTCCCGTAATAGCGAGTATCCAGCAAGTACGGATCAAAAGTGGCTCCGTCTCTAATAAAGCCGGTAGGGAACTGGAAGATCAGGCCATTCCGCAGAACCGTGCTCTCAATACCTGCATCAAAAGTAGTCCCTCCAACCGAAAGCGGCATCGAGCGATATTGCCCAGCCTGGTTTCCGATTCGGATTGCACCCCAGGAAGCGGTCCAATCGTAGATACTCAGCAGGGAATAGCTAGCTAGCGCTCCTCCAGAACCCAGACTTTCTGAGGCAGTCACTCCGTAATTTAGATTTGGGGAGATCTGCCAATTGGGGGTCAAGTTTTGGCGATAGTTCAAACCCAAGCCGAAGGCAATTCCTGTATTTCCATCAACATCCAGTTGTGAGATAGGTAGCCGTAGGGTCAGGCTGGGTTTGCTCTCTCCTTCAAAATTCCAACTGTAAGAAAGGGGAATGGTTATTGTGTTGACCTTGGAGTCCCCCTGATCATAGGAACTGAACCCCAGACCAATGCCAATTTTGTTCTCACGTTCGTCAATTTCGGTGCTGCTCTCTTCGTTCTCTTCGCTGCCAGCCACTTCTGGGGAAGCTGAAGAAACAGAAGAATCAGATTCATCAACGGCCATTCCTTCCGCATCTGCCATTGGCAACGCTTCGACTCCCGCAGCTCTACCTTGCAAGGCATTACCGAGCGGCAAATCCACCAGCACCGCTGAGAAATCCAGGCGCACTAGGTTGTCCATCAAACTGCTGGGATTCCCTGCTACTGGGTCATTTGAAGTATACTGTACCATCAGTGCAAGCAGGTCGTTGACCAGATCGGATTCTTAAACTAGGGCATCTGTCAATTGAGACCAACTTCCTTGCCGTGAAGCTCCTTCGTAAGACCAGTTTTTATTCAGCGTGGGGATGTTGAAGGTGACTTTGTTCCCTCCAGGATTGCCAGCTACGTTTGGATAAGCTGCCTTTAATTCGATACCTCTATAATTAAGCAAGAAATCAATTTGACCGTTGTCAAAGTCAATACCGCTAAATTGATTCTTCATTGTGTTGTAGTCTGGCAACTCATCAACAGAACTATAACTCATGGTCTTGGTCACTCCACCCTCCGTAATGGTCAGCTGAAACAGATCCGCTGCGGTCACTGATCCGACGTACAACAATAGCAGGAAGATAGCAGAGCATAGTCTGAGGGGCATACGATCTCATTTGTTTGCGAGTGAATGAAATCCAAGGAACAGAGTTTCAGAGTTATAAATACTGATACTTGGCAAAGCGTGAATCATTGAATGAAACCTGCTGATACACTCTTTAGGATTAGAGTCCAAGTCATTTGGTTTAATGGATAAAAAAACAGGTCCCTTCGGGTTACTGAGATAACATTTGCATCGAGGTTTTTGCTGAAGGAGCAAAGTAACGAATCATTAGTAATGTGTCTGAGTTCGAATACAAAAAACCAACATTCATCAAACACCCGACAACCACCCCAGATTTGTCGCCACTTTCTCCATAGAACAAACTTTTTTTTGGTCGCAATTCTAGATCTTCCAAAAACTCTGTTTTTTCAAACTCATAAATCTCCTTCAAGTTCTCTACTAACCGCTCTTTCACTTGGAGACATTTACGCTGCTGAAGGGAATGTTTCAGGCCATTGATCTCCAAGAGACTCTTGTTTTCTTTATCCAGTTTTAGCGCATATTTTTCAATCACAGGATTGGGTCGGGGAATAACCGTTGGTTCAACAATCATTACCTCATTATCCTCTGACTTGATTTTATAGCTTTGGATTTTTTCTCCAAAGTGAAAACCAAAGGCACCAGTGATTGTATTTAGCTCTTCTGGCACTTGGTGTTGCAAACTGCAGCCAATGAGTAGATTAATCAGTGTAGAATAAGCTACTAAAATGATAAGCCTTGAACTCTTCATCATTTAAAAGATTCTGAGGTAAAGATATTTCTGTGAATCATTCTCTTTGCCAAACAAAAAACTACATATATTTAGCAAATGCAGCAACTCTATCGATTTAGGAGACTATTCGGGTTTAGCATTCCCTTTTGGGTCATGAGCTTGTTTGGTTGCTTACCTGAGAAAACGAGCCGTGCTGAGAAAGCAGAGTTAAGCACCAATACGGAAAGTTCTACAAAACCTGAAATTCTTTGGAAAACTACTGCAGCTGGAAGTGGGGAAGAGTCCCATGGACATTTCCTACTGTCCTGTTCGGATGGTGGGTTCCTCCAAATTGGTGAGACCGGAAGTTTACCAACAAATGCACGAATTTTTGTCGTCAAAGTCAGTCAGGATGGAGCAATCCAGTGGAAAAAAGAATATCCTTCTGCTGGCCATAATCTTGGCAACGGTGCAATCGAAGTAGATGACGGGTACGTTGTTTTTGGTGCCATGAACCAGGACAGTGCACTGATCAAATTGAATAAGACAACTGGTGAGGTTGTCTTCAGTAAATCATATGATTTTGGGGGTGTGGACGCCATAGAGAGTATGATTCAACTGGGATCAAGTCTGGTTGCTGTCGGCTATATTAACGCACAAGATTCTGATACCACCTTCTATGCAGAAGGAGAGGGCCATCTGATGAAATTCGATATGCTGGGCAATCATCTGTCGGATTCAAGTCTAAATTTTTACACATCCCATGCTTATCGAATATACGCCTTCGAAGACAAGTTGATCATTGGAGGGCTAACCCAAGATGCCTTGGACTACTCGTTGATCAAGATGACTGGATCCGGCGAGGTGATATGGTCCAAGAAATACGGTGGGTCCGGCGCAGATCACATGTTTGCAATGGATTTGGGGCCTGATGGAAGTATTTTCTTGTCTGGTCATACCACATCTGGCACAGCGAATTGGGATACTTATACCTTGAAATTGGATCAGCTCGGAAATGTGATTTGGGAGAACAAGGTAGGTAATCCTAGGGGTTTTGATCCAAGATACATTCACGATGAAGCTTGGGGAGTAAAAGCTACACCTGATGGAGGTGCTATTGTTGTAGCTGGTACCGGGGATGAATATGAAAGTTATTCAGAATGTTCGGACCTCGATTGCTCAGATCAATGGCATGCCTTTCTAATTCGGTTTAAATCAGACGGGAACCTTCTGTGGAAGGCGACATACCCAAATCCAGAAGGCGGAGATTGGGCAGGCGAGGATATCGTGCTCACAAAGGACGGAGGGGCTTTGATGGCTGTTGATGATGGTCAATTTGCTTTTGTTCAACTCTCCTCAGTGTATTGAAGGCTTTCTCCATTACTTCGCATTCTTTTGGAGACGTTGAAGCGAAAGCAAGTGGGAGTTGATGGGTTATTTGTGCATGTTTGATTAAGGAAAACCTGACTCATTGCTGTTGGCAATTTTGTCTGAGTTACTGACGAGGTGCGGTACGAAGTTGCTTCCCACTCAACTAGGCTTCAGCTTACCACGGGCAAAGGATTGGCGCATGTGGTAGTCAGCAGCGTGGGGAACGCCAATGCCGTTTTCCATGCGGAGAAGTTCGCGCTGTCTTTGAGATAAGAGATCGTACCATTCGGCCGGGAATCCATCGTGGGGATCAACTTGGAAAATCAGGCTGGATTTTCGATAGTGTCCAAACAGGGCATGTCGGTTGACCTCTGTCTGGTTGTTTCCTCCAGCATGCCAGCACTGCCCATTGAAAACCAACACACTCCCCGCTTTTGCGGTCACTTGAAAAACATGCTGAACCGCAAATCCTTCTGGTGGACCGGCCAACCCACTCTTGTGACTGCCTGGAACAATCCGTGTTGAACCATTCCTCGGGGAAAAGTCATCCAGCATCCAGACTGTATTGCACATCACTGGCGATGCAGGATTCAGCAACTCCGCGCCAATATCAGTGTGGAAGCCCTGCTCATCATCAGCAGGACGAGCGATTCGGGCGTTTAAGCTTCCCAGGATCAGGTTCTTGCCGAGGATTGCCTCAAGGATAGGAAGTATCTTCGGATGATCCAACAGGGGAAAGAAAAGTGGATCCTGAGTCGGAAGATTGGTTACATGTCCGGCAGTCCCCATGAAGTTCTGTTCGTGGCCCGTGCGCTCATAGCAGCGAATCAGGCATTCTCTCAGGTGGGACACCTCCTCAGGATTCAAAACCTCCTCCAACAGCGTGAACCCGTAGACTTCCATCTCCAGTAGCGCTTGCTCCAGTGATTCCAAGGTCTTCTCAGTTCAATGTGGCTGATTTGGTTTCACTGCCAGTGATTTTGTTCGCTTCCATCAGCACCGCCACGAGTCGTTCCAGCCGCTCAATCCGATATTCCAGCTTTCCGATTTTTGCATTTTGGAAATCCAGTAAGTTTTCCAATTCCAGAATACGGCCTTCAGTGACTTCCATGTCGTTTCCCTTCAACAGCAAATGATGTGAGAACAAATCCATTGTTCCCCAGGGTGATCTACATTAAATGTTTGACCCTACTGCACTGGTTGTTCCAGATCTTCTTTCGTTCTGGTCTTACGTAAAAAAACCTTTCAACCAAATTTTGTCCGTCGAGAGCCTACTCCTGTCTCGTTGTCCCAGAACTGTTGACTACCAGGCATCACACACTGGCAGCAGGTGTGATCCAATCGTGCCAGGTCATCAAAATAGAGCCGATATTCATACTGCCACTCCATCTCGCATTCATTGGTGAAGTTGTGGACCCGAGGCTCTGGAGCACTGCAAGCAACCAATATCAAAACTCCTCCAACGATGAAAAGTCTTCTCTTCCACATACCCCCTCCTTGCTAAGAGATTCACTTGTTCGACTATGAGGAGTTGCGGAATTCAAACCAAATGGACCTGTGCTCCTTATTGCTCCCACTACATCCAGAAGCCAAAGGCTATCCGAACACAGCCTAATTCTCCAACTTTGACGGTTCTGGACTCAAACAAAAATTGAAGCCTCTTCCTTAGCAAGAATTCCATCCTTTGCTTCTCTGCACATGTTTGGTCTTTCAGCAATATGCAATCGAACAAAAAGTGCTCGTATCTCGATGGCTTATCTTTGCTGATCCCATAAATCTCATAATTTTTCTCGCTCATTTCCGTGAACGTCATGCCCCGTAGATCAAGATACCAGGTTCCGGTGGAGATCAGATCCTTTAGTAGATGAATATGATCCAATTTTTTTTGACGTAATCTGAATTTTTTTGATGTCTATCATTCTAGCTACCTCAGCAAATGTTACAACATAGTGTCATTAAAATTAGGCTTCATAAGTAGTTAATCGCCATTAAACTTATTATTAATCAATTTTCCTTTTATTTGTGTTTCATAGTTGTTTAATAATCAAAAAACATTATATTTGACTAATCAGATATTATTATATAATTGAAATTAAATAGAATTCTTTGTATTTTTTCCTTGCAATACGGATCATCTATTTAGTAAGAATTGGCATGGATATTTCAATTTTTTTGTTATAAATCATCTGTACAAAAAAATTTCGACTATTTCGATAATTGTCTGTTTTGAATTTTTATTAGACAGGAATGGACTCCTCTCTTGCGCTGAGCGCTCTGCTCAATGACCTATGCAGGCTCCACAAGCAATCTCTAAAAGCCTGTGGCAGCCAAGTCGATCTTCGGGTTTCCTCGACTTAAAACACCTGAGCCCTCCAACACACGAATTGATTGGCAGAGTCTGCTCTTGGTAGAGCGGACAGAACACAGATCAATGTTTTCTCCGTGGCGACCAATTTATTGAGGTAGGAGGGAAAACGGGTGAGCTTATCGTTTTCAAAAGAATCACAAAAAACTATGCGAGTGCTTTTCACCAAAGAGTGAATCAACATCTCTGCAAGAAAGAATGGAGTCAACCACCAGCCGAGTCAGATCAACTCGGCCAGTCTGCGGAGCAAATGTTCCGTCATTCTCCAAAATGCTCCGTCATTCTCCTGGACTTCAGGGCAAGTTGGACCTAAGAATAGTTTCTTATCAAAGAAGGAATTCTTGTAAGTCATTTAAAGTAAAACAATTAAAAAAGCCCCAGCATCCGGCAGGTTTGGCAACACAACGGAGTACTGGGGCCCAGCACAACCAGACAACCCATCAGTGGGCAGCCAGTTGAAGAGCTGACTATATACAACTCTTCACACACTTGTCATCCCTTTATTTAAGCAACTGCCCCCTGAAGGTTGTCTCCAGAACACAAATGGAGACGCCTGATGCGCAGTTTGTTCTTACTCTCTTTTCTGTTTTTCAGCTTTGTTTTTGTCCAAAGCGGCTGTGACCGGATTCCTGAAGAAGGCACCATTGTCTACGATGTCGACTTTCCCTCTGATGAAGTTCCCACAGGTGGTGGCTCCGGTGGTGGCGGTGGCGGTGGCGGTGGCGGTGGCAATGGCACTACTGGTTCTGGTTCTGGAAGTGGAGGCTATGATCCAGACAACTCCTCTATTGGCTACACTATCACTGAATCAGGTGGCTCTACTGATGTCATAGAAGGCGCTACCGATACCCTTGATATTGTCCTCAACTCTGCCCCAACTGATAACATCACCATCACCGTCACTACTCCCAACACAGGTGATGTCCTCATCTCCAGCACTGGCGGCGCTCTCTCTCCCGATAACACAACCCTCACTCTTACCTTCACACCAGCGAACTGGAACACCCCTCAGAGTGTTACAGTTACTGGTGTTGAAGATGCTACTGACGAAGGAGGAGGAACAACCGCAGTTAACCTGACCGTCTCTCTGACTGCTTCACTGGATACCGATTGGGTTCCTGCAGATATCCCAGATTCCACAATCACTGCAAATCTAACCGACTCTCAAGCTACTGGCCCACCTAGCAGAATAACTAACTTAGCTGCTGTAGCTGGTGTGCAGAAGAACACTCTCAGTTGGACTGCAGCCCCAACCGCAGCCAATCATATTCTATATTGGTCTACATCATCACCTGTGACCACAAGCGCAGACAACTTCACTCTCAGCGGCACTGCCACTTCTTATGTACATGGAGGATTAACGGCAGGCACTCCTTACTACTATATGATTGTCCCTATCAATGGCTTGGGTACCGCTTCGCCTTCTAACGAGGTGAGCGGAACTCCAAGCTCATTCACAGGCTGCACAACCTCTGGAACCCTAACCGATACTGATCCAGATCTTTTGGTTCACTATCCCTTTTCAAACAGCTTGGGTGATGTGAAAAACTTAGGAACCACAGGAAGCCCATACACTCTAACCAATGTCACTTCATGGAGTCGTGGCTCAGTCAGTGGATCAATCAAATATGCTCAAGGATGTGCTTACGGACAGGCAGCCTACTTTGATTCCACCACAGGGTATCTAGTCAATGAAGACTTCGATACGACAAATGTCACTGCTTTGTCTGATAACTACACAGTCTCCATGTGGCTCTATCCTGAGACTTCCAATGATCCAAGCACATCTAGACACGCCATTCTTTCGGGATATGATTCTAGTGGCCCAGACTTCCAGCTTGAGTATAGAGAAAGTACATCTGTCTTTGAGTGGAATGCAGTAGAGGAAGTCAAAAACAGTCCTTATACTGCAAATCAATGGTATCATGTTGCTCTTGTCAAGCATGACAATGGGACTGGCTCTACCTATGTGAACGGTGCATTAGCTTCTTCGATAAACAATCACTCAACGGCTTGGGATCTAATCGGCATGGGCATTTCCCGTTCAAGGGGAACAGAAGGCCACTGACAAGGCTATATCGATGAGGTCAAGGTCTACGGCAGAGCCTTCACTGCAGACAATGTCACAGATGCTTGTCTGGTCTACGAAGAATGTAAGAAGCATGTAGCACCTAAAGCAACTACTGGTCTGACGGCAACAGGAGGTTCTGGACAAGTTGCTCTCACTTGGAATGCTACAAATGGAGCAGACAACTACACTATCTACTACAGCACAGACAACTCCTCATTTACAGCCATCTCTCCTGTTGTCACAGGAACCAGCTATACGCACACGGGCTTATCTACCTCCACAACCTACTACTACTACATCAAAGCAAATAACACCGCAGGTACAAGTGGAGAGTCAAATCGTGCCAGTGATGACACTCTAGCTCCACAACCACTACGTACTCCAAATAGTATGACCTTCACCTACAGTACTGGTGATACTGATGACAATGTGACCGTCAGTTGGAATGCAGTTACCAATGCTGATCTTTATGAACTCTGGTACACCAGTGATAACATCACCACTCCATCTTCTGGAGGAACCCAGATCGATAACATCAGTGGCACATCTGTCAATATTCCAAGTGGGATTTCTGGAAACTCGAAGGGTTATTATTTTGAAGTGAGAGCCAAGAACAGCACTGGGAATTATACCCCATCAAACTACCGTAGCGCAGATACTTACACTCCCTGCCGTAGGGTTGAGGTGTCAGGGACAGGGATTGAAGGAGCCTATTCGTCCAGTGAAACAAGCGTAACCGCACTGGCAATGACAAGGGCTCCATCTGCCCAGTATGATGGCAATTACATTCCAGGTTGCTCTACTGTTCGGCTAAATGATCATGTTCTGACTCCAAAGTATAGAGTGACAACAGACATGCCGGGTTGGAACACTACTAGTGGGTATGGATTTCCTCCGGGTAGCCAACTAATTGGATTGCTCAAAGACAGTGCCGCAGCACCCTATAATGAAAGTGATTATGCATATGCATGGCTGATGAAGTACGATGATCTCAAACATGTACGTTCCGTCAGTGTGGTTGTCAATGGCGTAGTACAAGATACAAAGGAGATTTTACACTCCAGTGATGCCAATACCAGTTACGGATTGGAGCTATCTGCAGATGGATCAGAACTTTACTTTCTCATGGCTGGTGATAGACATTCTGGATTGGTGTCAGTTCATGGATCTGTTGGAAATGGAACTGAAAACGATCAAGACACTGTTCACATTGCTTATCAAGGTGCTCATCGATACTTCGATGGAATACCAGTTGTAAATCCCTCAAGTTATGCCGCAAACGCTTTTGCATTCTGGGAACTGCGAACCGTTAACATGGGTGGTACTCCAGCAAGTCTTGGCTCATTCTCCGATCCACTAAACTCAGATGCAGGTCTTATCTACCGAGCTACCGGACTTTCTCTACCAACCAACCGCTCTATCGTGATTACTGATCGAATGAATGACCAGAAAGGCCCATCAACACCGTTGGGGGGTACTTACGGTAACACTCATCCATCATTCTAATGAATGTCTCTACCAGAGCAGCCAGAGCCACAGACGGTTTCAGCAAAAGAACAGGAGTGCATTATTATCCTGCTTCCGTCATGGCTTATGCAGAACATCTGATCAAAACCGAGCCAGCGCCTTTAGAGCATCCAACTGGGCTAACAATCACAGACTCCACCCCAACCAGTGTTACCATATCTTGGACAGCAGGAGCAGTGGACAACTATACTTTGTTTTACGACAATGCCACTAGAGTTAATCGTGAAGGGTTAGGACGAGCTTCCACTCCTTTAGATGAACGACATTATGGTTGGTTTTATAGAAGCGATTCTTTTGGAACTAAAATCACACCAACAATTTGGGATTGGGATAATTCTTCTATGTATGCTGGAACCCCCAAACTTCCAAGTTGTAGAGTATCCAGCATTCCGCAGCAATGTTTTCAAAGAGATTTTGCAGATTTCAGAAGGGAAGGCATCAGCGGAACTTCTGCTACCATCACGGGTCTTTATGAGGGAGTAAGTGATTTCTTGCTAAAGAGCAATCACTCCAAACAACTTGGTTTTTGGCCCTACCCTTATTACAAACCTGCACCACATCTGTCTGGTTGGGAAAGAACTGAATTGTCTTATCAGAAGACCTTTGGAGCAGAGAGTGTAGTAGAAAAACCAACTGGTACGGCAGTGATCAAGACAAGTGGAAGTCCAACTACTACAGTCAGTTCAACTCAGGCAGAGGTGACAATCCGCTGGGACAATAGTTCTCTCTCTGGTCATCACTACTACAAGTTATATTACAAAGAAGCTACCTCTGCAGATTCGACATACAACATCGTTACCACAGACAACAGTACTTATGATGGGGTAATTACAATCAATGATGAAAGCAGTGATTCCTATGTTCACAGTGGTTTGACAGAAGGTGCTTATTATCATTACAAGCTGACTGCCAATACTATTGCTGGTGAAACTTCCGATACAACACTAGGAGGAGATGGAACTTACCACACAACACAGATCTACTCAGTAGCAAATAGTGTGACCATCACTCATTCAAATGGAAGCACAACGGTGAACGAAGCTGGTTATGGGCAAGGCTTCTATGATTGGTCAGAACTATCAACAGGTAATCAAATAAATTTAGCTGTTACTCAAGACCCTGCTGGCAATCTTTATGTCGCAGGTGGGCAATCAGGTAATAACGCTTCCGTTACAAAATACAACTCAGTCGGTACTCAACAATGGATTAGCACAGTTGGTTCAACACCAAGCTCACATATTAAAGATGTTCTAGTTGATTCCAGTGGCAATTCATATCTTATCACTGGAGAATCAAATATATATGTTTCCAAGTTCAACTCCAGTGGCACGAATCAATGGACAAAAACTTACACATCACCTGTAGGTAGCGGAAGCAATCCATCAGTTGCAACCAGTGACGCACCAAGAAGTGCTGAAATTCTCAATGATGTGATTTACATCAATGGACTTACAACTGGTACTTGGGCTACTCAGAGTAAAACAGGAAGCATTGATTCATTGTTGTTGATTTTAGATACCGATGGCAATCAGACCAGTGTTTCTCAGACAGGTGGTTCATCACCCGCATTAATGATTCCATCTTCTTTGGCCGTTGATAGTTCTGGCAATTATTATCAAGCTGGATCAATTAGTTGGACAACTGGAACAAGGACTTTAGATGGTCAGACTTGTCCAAGTTCAGCATGTGTTTTTGTTCGTAAGTTCAACAGTAGTCATTCACTTCAGTGGACAAAACTTTATGATTATACATCACCCGCACAACATGGCGGTACAATAAAGCTCAATGCCGCAGAGAATCGAATTTACTGGGTCATTACTTCAAGTCATAACACAGCAATCAACTCTCAGACTAATCCGCTTGAGCCAACTTCACAGTTTACTCCGATTGTTAACTCTCTACTGACATCAAATGGAGATTATGATTGGACAAAGTGGTTGCCATATCATACAGATTGGCTGGCAGGGCACAATTCAGGAGGCTCATTAGCAATTGATGGTTCTGACAAATTCTACATTTTGAAGCGAGTGTATGGAGCAACCAAACCAAGTTATTATGGCGATCAAGGAGATACACAAATCACAAAACTCAATTCAAGTGGAGTAGAGCAGTGGTCAAGAGTGACGGGTGGGGATACACCGTCTATGGGAGGTTCTGGTGAAACTCCGTGGGGAATTTACTCTTCCAGTGGTGGTCAACTTTATATTGTTGGAAGCTCAAACGGATATAACGGGAAGTTTCATGGTGATTCAATCTCAACAACTACGGGTTTTCTTTTCAAAGCCGATGGCACACATGCGTACATGGGTAGAGATTCATTCACCATCACACCAACAGGAACTCAACCAACTTCAAACGTCACACTGACACTGACTTCATCAGACACCAGTGAGATGATTCCGCAAATAGAATAAGGCACAAAAACAATTTTTGCCAACAGCAACTGGAATAATGCCCTGTCGATCTATGTGTCGGCTGTTCAAGACAACACAACAGACTCAAACACAACTCCAAACCTCACAATCACCACTTCTTCGAGTGATGCCGCCTGGGATAATCTGACTTTCACGGTTCCTGTAACAGTGGTCAATCAGACACAGCCGGGGCCGTATGTCATGCTTGGGTTTGACAACGGCACGATCACCGAAGGGAATTCTGGTAGTCAAACTAGGGCTCTGACGGCAGCATTGGATCGTGTTGCTTCAAGCAATGTCACAGTCAATCTGTCTCTGAACACCAGTGGTACTTGTACTGCCAATGGCAGTGACTACTCTGTTAGCTCTCCAATC
>JACLAD010007734.1_pt1 | contig 13089 bp, 6 predicted proteins | sample 8027901 | NCBI WGS metagenome assembly JACLAD01 (sample SAMN15725071, study PRJNA655200) | protist metagenome | isolation source: fluorescence activated cell sorting (FACS) single amplified genomes of... | place: Spain: Blaines Bay Microbial Observatory, Mediterranean Sea | collected 2016-07-05
TATTATTCTTGCGATTGGAGTATTGAGCATATTACCTTTAACACGAGAAGAAGTGAGTGAGAGACAGATGTTCGTGATGGGGGCCGATTCTATGCTAGGGGCTCCTATCAAAACTACTTAAAATTTAGTATAAAACTTATTATTCTTACAATTTTTAATAATTTTTAACTCACGTATATGATTTTTTTCCTGCATTAATATACTTTTCTTCATCCAAATTGCACATAATACAAACTTTGGAATATTGCCGTTCATCAACTTTGAACGGCTTGTTTTTTTTTGCATATTTTTTATTTCTGTCTGATACATAAATAATTCTCATTGGTTGGCATGCATTGCCATCACTATGAGTTCTCAAATTTTGAAACCATACGTATGTTTCATAATATTGATTTTTATATTTTTTAATTAATTTTTTTTCTTTTTTCGGGATGTAATCTGTCAAATATTCAGGTGAATATATCATTTCGTCTGATCTTTTATTATAAACAGCTTTATACCAACGCACTTTCACAACAAGCTCCTTCCATTGTAGATGATGAGATATATCATCACAACAAAATTCTTTGTCATCGTCATCATACCATATATTTAATTCATCCCCTTTTTGAATAGCTCTAGGTGCTTCTAACACTTTTGCCAAATCTATTCCTGTTTTTGTTACATCATGACCAATTTTTTCTACTTCATCACCATTACGTATGAAATAGAAACCGCCTTCAACAACTTTACGCTTCCACTTTTCAGCTCTTGCTTTTAAAGCAGCATCAGGCCCTGCAGTATTCACATTTGTAGCTGTTAAACGTTCTTCTTTTTCTTCTCCAAGTATATCTATTTTTTCACAGATTAAACATGTACTGCTACTACTACTTGTACCCATACCATGCCAATTAGTGTCACAAGGTTCACAATCACAACAACCCCATCGAAACTTTAAGTTACCAGCTATTTTATTATTACAAAATGAATGATTCCGTCGAACTTCTGATACTAAACCTTTAATTTCTGGTTTTTTTTTCCTTTCAACATTGCGTTTATCCACATAAATAAAATGACGTTCTGTAATTGAGTTTGCTTTATCCCCTTTATGTTTCAACGTCAATTTTTTGTAATTTGCAACTAAGTAATCATATACTTCTTTAGATGTATATAATTGTTTCCCACGCCGAAGTGCTTCTGTTACTGAGTGTTTTACCACTGCACCTTCTGCATCACTTGGTCCTTTACCATGACAACTGGCAAAAAATCGGTGACGTACATAAATGCCACTAGTTGTTAACTTGAAGAATTGATTTTTGTTTTTGAACTGGGATCCACATCCATCAGACCAAATTGTCAACTTTTCTATGTCATAATTTAATTCATCACGTATATGTGCCATTACTAATGCCGTTGCATGTTCTACAAAGTCATTATCATGTGTTAAATCGTTTGAAATAACAACAAAAGAATGTACTTCTCGTTTTCCATCCCTTTCAAGATATGCTATACAAGGAAATATAGTTGTTTGTTTTTTATTCCAGTGTTCAATTTGTATTGTGACATCATATGTGTGGCCTAGGTTCATTTGAAAATCCATTAACAATACTGCTTCTTTTGCTTTCACGCTCACAATATCTTTGTCAAATGCTGCGGCATTTTGTTTAGCTAAATATGCATGTGGAGAATAGATTTCTAATACAGATTTTAAAAAAACAAAGAATTGTATGTAATTGAATTTCACTTTTGCACGAAGTTTTTGTTTTTTTCCATCTGAATCTGTTGTTGTTTCAAAATCATTCACTTCCACTTCTTCATCATTGTCCTTATTACATTTACATTTCTGCAATTCTTGAAGTATCTTACATTTGTCAAATCCACATTTTTCACATTGTGAGTTTAAGCATTTAAATGTTTTATCTTCACATAAAATTTGAAGTTTTATTAATGATCGTAAATCATCTGCATTACGGATTTCATGTCTTTTAAACACATCTGTACATACACTGCATTTGCACTTTTTTGCATGCTCATATAATGCCTTAGTGGAATCATCAAATTTTAAATGATGTGCACATACACATGTATGAAAATTAGCTGGTTTAAGATACCATGGTGCTAAGGCGGTAAACATCTTTTCCGTAACCTTTTCACATGTAGTATCTATATCTGGTAAAATGTTTTTATTAAAATCTTCAGCCCCTTTCTTCCATGTTTCCTTCATGGCATATCTTGTTTGCACATCACATAGTGTTGTATGATTGCCTTCTTTGTGATATTTTACTTGATTCCCATGTTGATCAAAACACTGCTTAACAACTTCATGTGCACTTGGCTGTGAAAATGTATTTACATAATAATCACATAATGCCATATACACCTTTGGATACATTGATGTAAAAGTATCACAACGTTCCTTTCGGTTGTGATTATATACCTTTCCTGATATAACATCATCAGTTAAATCATGGTTGTAAAATCTTTTGCTTAAACCAGTTAAACTAGTAAATTGTATTTGGCTTAGAATATTATGTGCACCTGAAGTAATTGAAGCAACAACTTTACGTGTTGCATTTGCTAATACATCTCTTTTTGCATTTATTGACTGTGTAACATTACGTATATTTCTTGTGAATAATTCTCCTAACTGTGCATTTGTATTATTATTATTACTATTATTATTATTATTACGTGATATTTGCTTCTTGAAAACCAAATTAGATTTTTTCAATCTTTTGTTATGAGTTTTTTCTGCATTTAATTTTCTTTTCATGCTAGTTACTTCTTTCTTTAATGTTTGTACCTGTTCAGCTCTTCCCAGTGAAATATCTAATTGATGTTCATTAGCAATTGAAACAACCTTGTCTCGTCGTCGTGCTGGTGAAGCATCAGATGCAGCTACTTTATCAGCCCATGTAGCGGCAGGTTTATCATCTAATTTGCTATAGCAACTGAGGCACATCCAACCATCATCAGTTGGGCGTCTTCGCTGGGGTTCATATTTCTTTCTTGTTGCTGTTCTATTGCCATATGTCTGCTTAATGTATGCAGTGTTCATAATTTTCATTTGACATGTACGGTTTGCACATACACCACTCCATGCCACGTTTGGATCTGCAATACCTTTACTATTATTATTCACAGTTGCTTGTTTCTCATTGTTTACGTTAGTTACAGTTTTTTGGTTTAAATTACCTTCAGACTGTAAATCACTCAGCTTATCACTTGCATATGAGTTTAGTTCTTTCAGAAGTTGAACTTTTGCACCTGGATCATGGATGCCATCAATCCCTGCATCTAATAATGCAATTAGTTGATTTTCCGTCGCCATCATATAACACTCAACAACACCTTTCACGATAGATATCTTGAAAAATAATGAAAATCAGCAATTATTATGTTGCACTGGTGTAGTTTCTACTACCACGCTATACCACGTTAGATATATGCAAAACCTGTTACCTTTTGATGTTATTTGAAAACACAAACAGTGAATATATGTCCCGAAGTGTCCCTGACAGTGAAATTTGTCACGTAAAATCAGCTTTCCTCGATACTCTCGCGAATATATTTCGGAAACATATATATGTGTATATATGTGAGTTGCGCGGATTTATATATAAAATCCAAAAGATATAGCATTGACACAGCACCTGTTATATTGACCTTCTCGCAGCAGGAGAAATTTCTGGGCAGATTTTAAAATTTTAGGCCTATAGGGAGGAGATAGCATTGTTTTTGCTATGTTGGATCTTTCTGGCAGGGAGTGAGTGAAAAGGATCGAGTGAGACTTTATGTGAAGATTTGTGGCGATAAGCATGTAGATTTTAAGTTTTAGCATAGGTCCGATTTTCTTCGGCCCCCATCACGAACATCTGTCTCTCACTCATAATAGCTGATGGAAAATGGGCATAAAATTATATATTTTTATTTTTTTTTAAATTTTAAATTAATGATATATGATATATAAAAAATTCTCTTATTTATTATAAATTAAAGATTTTATTTAACTCAAGTTACCATAAGTATAATTAATGATATGATATATATCATTATATATATTTTATTATTAATGATATATGATAATATAAAAATTTTATATAAATCTCATGTACCATAACTTATGAACGCTTCGTATCATAGATTTTAACACCGGGCGAGTATCTGAACATGCACAGCAACGCTTTGTTTGCCACATTTGACAATTATGCCCACATTTTTTCATCCATTCTGTTGGTTCTATTTCTGATGATTCTTCCGACGAATCATCATCATCTAATGTATTTGTGTCTATTTTATTCAACTTTTTCAACAAGTCTTTTGCTTTCTTAAACATGTTTATGTCTGAATATATACAGACGACTATGTATGTTTGCTTGTGTTTGGATATATCAATAATCTTATCTTTCGAAAGTTAGTTTATTAATGTGTGTGTGTGTGTGTATTCTATTTAATACTAAGATATACAATGTTCTATATTTAATGATTGATATCATTTGCAATAAATGAATCATCTCTTTTGTGTCGTTGTACACATTATTAAATGAATATATGTGATATGTGATGTGACAAATATATATATGATATTGTCTAATTCGGTACTGATATAGTATATTTTACAAAAAAAGCCAATAGTGTGCTGTTTTATTTACATGTTAATGTGTTGTCAATACTAGTAGCGCCTATCCTAATATCCTATCTTAATCTTAAGGATTTGTCTTTCCACCCCGATACCCCGATCGACACTTTTTTTTTTTCTTCTTCTTCTTCATATAATCTATATAAAAATGCATAAGATGTGCAGATAGCTTAAAAAGATATATATAGACAACATGGCAATTATTACTATCACCAATCCCAAATAATATCCCAAAATATATAATTTACATTTTTATCAAATATATAGTTACAAATAAAATCATCAATTAATAATAACAATAAGAATATATATATATATATACACGAAGAACAGTTTCACAACGATCGTCATGGCCAAACCATCCTCGTCAGCCACAACGCTTCAAATTAATGATTTATCAAAACAAATTGAAAAACCTTTACGTAAATTAACATATAATGAATTAGAAGCATTTAAAAATGATGGTGTTGCATGTTTAAAACAGGTTTTGCCAACAAAATGGGTTAACGAATTATCCATAGCAGTTAATGCTCTCGCAAAAAAAAGAGGAGGAGGGGGCGATAAATTAACCGCCAGTGCTGCATTTTCATGGCTTGGTAATGATGATTATGCAAAAATTGTGTATAATTGTCCCACTGCGCATATTGGACAAGAAATTTTAAATCATATAAGTGATAAAAATGAAGGAGAAAACAAGCCAGTTAATTTTTTTTATGACCAAACCTTTGTAAAATTCCCTGGAAAAAAAGAGGCAATTTTAAATGCCTCTAATGTTTCAACACAAATCCCGGAAGGAACTTTGAAATATGAAGGAAACACTCCTCTTCACCAAGATATTACATTTTGGCCAGTCAAAGGGAAAGAAATAGTTTCTTTGTGGATACCTCTTGATCCAATAGGAATTGATAATGGAGCGTTGGAATTTGTTCCAGGATCTCAAAAGACTAAAAAATTGTACAAAGCATATGGCGTTGAAGGTATCGAATTCCCATCTGGAAGCTTGGAAGACTTGCCAAACTTAAAATTAGTGACGCATGGATATAAATTGGAAGATGCAACAGACGGTATTTATTTTGATGTCGTTCCAGGTGATATCATAGCGTTTGATACAACGATTTTACATGGTGCTCCAGCAAATTTCAATCCTACTGCACCGAGGAGAGCAATTGCACTTCGTTATTGTGGAAAGGATGTTGTTTTAGATAATTTAAAATATGGATTTGATACGGTATTTTCACCATTTGATGTGTTTGATACAGAGAAGACAAATGGTAGCAGAACAACAGGTTTTGTATATCCACAAGTCTTACCGAATAAAAATATGATTGAAATTAAGAAAAGGGTTGATTCTTATATTAAAGCTGATCCTACGCTAATGCAAAAATGGGCTACACGTATGAATAAAATTAATGAAAAAATAAAAGCTAATATGAATATGTTTGTAAAGAATGAGTCTGCAAAGTTGTAAAAATTTTGTATTAGAACCAAGAGTTCGTAAATAATCCCCAGTAATTACAAACCACAAAAAGAAAAAAATATACGGTATTAAAATACGAGTTCGTATTTTATCTATTTATCTATATATACACATTGCCTTCAGTTTTATTATATATCATATTATTCTTTTTGAAGAGTGTAGGAATTTGTCATGAGTAAATTAAAAAAATAAAATTAATGCACGCGTAAATTATATATGTACTCAAATTTATTAAAATATTTTTATTAATTTTTTCATGATGCATCATGTATAAATATATGCATAATATCATATATACGTTCGTACGAGTATTAAAATATTAGTAGGTTTTAAAAAAATACTGCGTACATTTCATAAAATACTGATATGATAATCATTACACAGTACAAAATAACACATCATCTCTCTCGCTAAAAACACATCTTCACATCCCAAGATTTTTTTTACCTTTTTATTCTAATATTTACACCTTTAGGTTCCGTCCAAGTAGACCGGTTACCACCTTTTTTGTGATAATATTTTTTCCCAGAAGTCACATCCAATTGTTCATGCCAGACTTCAACATTACTCATACCCATCTTCTTCTTCTTCTTCTTCTTTTTCTTCCTTTTTTCTTCGATATTTGTTACTTGAATATTTACACCTTTTGGTTCTGTCCACGTAGATCGATTTTCACCTTTCTTGTGATAATATTTTTTTCCAGAAGTCACATCCAATTGTTCATGCCAAACTTCAAAATGACTACCATCTTCATTATTTTTCTTACGGTGTCCTTGCATAGGATTATCGATAGATATCATTTCCATATCCATTTTCTTCTTTTCCTCAACTTTCAACACAGAGGAACTTCTAATTTTCTCCTTCATATTACTTTTACGTGTACTATTTTTCAACAAATTTCGAAAATACACAATTGGTAATAAGAAAAAAACAAAGCAACACAAAACCATAGTGATAAATGACATTATTGGAATGATATCATGAGCAAGTGTCTTATTGTCTTGAATTGCCAAGTTTGAACTTAAATATTGGGTCAATGCATATATAAAAGTGCAAAAAAATGTAAATAAACGAATAGGAAGTTTCCACATTTCGTCCTGAACAAATGGTTTTGCATATACATATGATATCGAGCAAAATAATGCAAGAAATATATACAAAACTAAATAGATATGTATATCATTCTCTGCGAAAATTTCATTACAAATTGCAGCAATGAAAATGACTCCCAACTCAAGTTGTCTAAAATAAAAATAATGTGGAAGATAACTATTTTTTAAAAAATATTTCCACATTGGTCGATTATCAAATGCATTCTCCTCTTTTGAATACCAATTGGATACGTATTTATGGCGGACATATATAATGACTATGCAACTGATTATCGGAAATAAAATTATATGCAATATTCCTGATACAACACCAATCATGAATGTATGCATATGAATTCCCTTGTAGCATTCAACCAAGGAGTTACTAGCAAGAACATAGGTTTTACCTACGGTCGTATTACCTTCCATATGCATTACTGGAACGCAATGTAATATTTTTACAACAAAATTACACACTAAAGTATAACTTATACAAAGTAACAATGCTCCGCCATGTCGAAACTTATTTAATATTGAAATAGAGCAACATTTACAACAAATAGAACGTACTTTCTTTACCAAGCTAATTGTTTGAAACATGATGAAAAAAATGGAAACATAAAAAACTATTTTTTCACGCCAAAATGGACTTGCCATGCATTGTGGTGAGAGAGGACCAGCCACATCAAATTGAAAAATGGCTAAAAAACCAGCTAAATCGTTCATGTAAGTCGGCAATCTGCCTAATGACGCTCGACTGACTTGTGATAATAGCGCTAACGATACACATAAATAGATCATAAATTCTTGTGCGCGGGCCCGACTTTCGCCGAATGAAATTTTTTCACCAATGCATCTATGCATACCATATGAAATCAATGTAGTCAAAAAGAACACAAACAGCAAAACACCAAATACTATAATCACAGGATACATAATAGCTTCATATGCTGAATTGTTTGTTTGTGGACACGGATAGCATTCACGCGGGCCTACAGGTTCATGATAATAACCGGAAACACAACCACCACAACGGCTTCCGCTGTAACCAATAGCACATTTTTCCCCGTTTGCTTTTTCTTGATATCCTAAGCATCTTTCCGCAGGAGTTGGGCAAGGTTCAATCACTTGCATATTCGTTTCAAAATCCATGATGCTTGCAAATCCAGGCAACGCCCATATTCTATCACCTCCAGGGCACCTCGCTCCCAATGGACATGACTTACACTGCCCTGCATGGCCATATGGGCAATTATTTGAAGGATAATCTCGATAATCATCTGGGATTTCTTTACATTTTGGATTATTGTGGCAAGAAGATTTTGTATAATGTGCACTTTGAACACTTGATGATGATATAAACGTATGAAAGTTGTTTTCAATATGTAATCTAACTTCACAATCTAATTTAGAACATATCCCCTCCGTCGGTACTATAAAAGATATGGAACGCCCATTTTCATTCAATAGAAATGTCTCATTTGATATTAATTTTCCCGATATATATATGCGCGTTATATTATTATTGAAAAAAGTTGGCCCTTCCATTTTCCCTAGCGCATTTATTTGAAATCTACGACCTGCAAATAAGAAATTACAGTCTGTTCCTGTTGTTAATATTTCAAATTCATAGAATGGAAATAAAATATCTTGATTTTCAACTAAATAAGAATGAGAAGATCCATAATTTGTCATACATTCAATACTTGCAAATTGGTTTCCATCGAGATTAATATAATCCATGACACCTGAAATTTGCAATATATATCTTGACATGTTTTTATGTACATGCCCATCGAATTTAACATAATCAACAGTAACTTCATCTGTATTATTTGACGTACATGATACTAATTCCAATGCATCTCGACATGTTTCAGATGTCAATATGTTGAAAGAATAATCAAATGGGATACGTAATTCAGAGACGATAATATTAGGATATACAGGTTTTGGCGGCACAGGTCTACTGCAGCATTCGTTACATGTTTTTCTGACCGTTTTGACTACATTGCACCAAGCAAAATTACCATTTGGGGGAAAACTTGCTCCCCAAGATTTTTGATTTACGTTATATTGACAATTCCAACATTTATTTATTTTTTTTTGAAATATTGCATTGCAAATTTCTTTCTCTTTTTTTATGCAAATAGCATCCTTTGTCTTTGTACCAGGAACTAAATTATATTGGGCTGGATTGCTACATGAAGTGGTATGTGGTTGACAACTATTTGCATTTTGTCCTTTTTTATATTTTCCATTTTCACATAATTCAGGACTTGCATATAATGGTGTACCATAAAATGTATTTACCATGACAGTTTCTATTGATAATTCACGCCCTACTCCTAAATCTCCAATTTTAACAATTGGGACAGCATCATCGTCGTCATCACTATCATCATCATTTACATTGCCACCAATAAGACTACTTGTTTTTTCCCTCCTATTATTATTATTATTTCTAGTAACATTTTTTGGTTTATCTAATAAAATATTTAATGTTTTGATATCACGATGAATAATACCCATTTCATGCAAAGCACATACACCTTTGCATATTTGTTGAAAAATTCGAAGCACAACCTTTTCTGGGTAATATTTCTGCTTCGACCGTCGTTTTAATATTTGTTTATATAAATCCCCACCAGTTGCATACTCTAATACCATGAAAAACGATCCTGATCTAGAAGTTGCACTATTTGCTCTAAAATGTCCATAACATCGTATAACGTTTGGATCTTGAACTTTTTCCAATAATTCCACTTCATGCTCCATCACTCCACGTCCACGTCCTAGTTCTGGTGCACGTCTTTCCTTCAATACAACCATTTCACCACTCCTACGAACACGTGCTTTGTATACTGCACCAGTATTGGATCGAAAAATTTCTTCTATAATATGAAAATCACTTTTACTGAATGATTCAAGATTTATCATTTTTTTTGACTATTATTATTTAAAATAAAAAAATAAATGTGGTCTTTCTTCTTTTGCAAAAATGTCTATATATATATATATATATGGTGCACAATAAAGGAAATAAAAACAAACTTTTTCTAGTGTGATTTAATGCTCTATATATCAATACTATTTCCAGATAATTCATTGAATGAATAAATGAAATGGAAGCAAGGAGCAATTTGTCTTTGAATCTATTTGTATATATTAGTTTAATTAGCACATTATAAGTTTTGAAAAAAAAATATAACTGTTTTTGTTGTTTGATTTCATTTGATGATGATAAGGTAATAAAAAGGATTTTTAGACAAGTTATTACACTATCAGATTACCTACCAGATTACATAGGAGAAAAGTAAATCTTCATTCTAGTTTCTAGTGTATTAATAATTTCATTTTAACACATGCCAGCATGATAAATGAGTGTAATTATACAATATATACAATATAGTATATATATTACAGTATTCTTATTATGAAAAAGTACACAAAACACACACACACAAACAAGCACACATCCCCAGGTTCAAATTCCTACTTTCCAACATCTATAGTTTTACAATTTTCCAAAATTTATTTTTTTTTATGAAGATTTGAACTATAAATACCTTTCTTTACAACACTATGAACGGCATATGTTTTTGGTGTGGAGGACGGTTTCAATGGTGGTCGTTCACGTAATTTTTCTGGAATTGCTTCAAATCTTTCTTTTGCTCGACCAATACGTACATCATCCATATCTTCTGGCATATGAGGCGGGAAATTTGTATGTGAACCATCGGTATTATGATGTCCAAAATAACCTTTATTTCCTTTTTTTGGTGGATTGCCAGGTACAAATGGTTTTTTATCAGTTATTTGGTCATCGTACATAATCTGTTTACGCGTTTTACCTTCATTTGGATCCGATTTTCTAGGCAAACATTCTTCATCTTCAGCATACACCACCACCCCAATTGTTTACCGTTTGTCCTTTTTTTTGTGGTGAAGTAACAAATGATTTTAAGATAACCAATTCATCATCTTTATTTCGTTTCTTTTTTGGTTTATCATATGGTTCCCCAATACATAATGGTTTTTGTGCTGAAAATAAACCAAATGTCGTTGTCATATTTTATTTATTATTGTTTTACTTTATAAAGTAATATATTACTTGTTATTTATTTTTTAATTAGGTAATCTCTTTTGTATATGTATTATTTATTACAACTGTATATTGATATATATATATATTATATTTCTTGTTGTTGTTGTTGTATATGTATTAACTATATATTTATTATTCTGATTTTATATCGTCGATATATATTTACCTATACTGTATCACACCATTGTCGCCTGTACACATTTTAATAACCTGCATATTAATACTGCTGGACTGGCATATTACGTGTCCTAAAAAGTAACAGATAAAAACTGCTTTTGATGAAAAAAAGACTATTAATCAAGTATACTTAAACTTATCATTTTGTCCATGCTATTTATATATAATGATTTCCTATAAAAATGGTGAAAAAGAAAAGAAAAGAAAAAAGTTGCAAAAGAAGAAGAAGTAAGTGTGCATGCAAGTCGTGCCGGCCAAAAAAAATCAATATTTCAAATTATATATACCGTATATATTATTAAAAAAAGATATGTTGTTGTTGTCCTCCTGTTGTTGTCGTCTGTTGTTGTTTGTTATTTCAGAAACATTGATGAAAGTATAAAAATTATATAATTGAACTGTATAAATGAATGACCTCTATAATTAAGATATTTTTGTAGCGTGAATGTATATGTAATAATACAACATGAAATATCCATTTTGTTGTTGTTTAATAATATTTTTTTTATTATGTTTACAAATCCATGCAGACGGTGATTCTGCTTCAGATGGCGACGATGATGATAACGACGACGATGATAGTACTTTACATAAAATCACTTGTACAGATAAAAATAATAATGCTTGTTATGGTAGTGGTACAGTAATTACACATGGAGGAAGACCAAATGACGATTTGCTTTTAGAGTGTAAGGGAGAAGATGTATGCAAAGATATCACATTAAAATGTCCACCAAACGCTGATTGTTTAGTCACTTGTAAAGGCAAAGTGGCATGTGGCGGAGACTTTAAAATAAATTGTGGAAATAAAGATAAACTATGCGCAATATTAGATATTGGTATAACTGATAAAGATTGGGAAGGTTCTCAGAAAAATATCAAATTTAACAATATACCACAATGCGATGATGTTGAAGTGATTTATTCATATGATGATTCACTAAATAATTATTTATGGAGTTTTGATAACAATGGAGTAGTTAAAGAAATCCAATATTGTAAAGGACAAAGTAGAAGTACAGGTGTTAATTCAATGTTTATTCCATATTGTCCATCAACATGTGATAAATGTTTTGTTCCTGCATATAGCCCTTCCAATTTTAAATGCTTTGATGAGCCCAATAGTAACCAATACAGGGAAAGTAATTGTAACAATTTCTATGAAAACAAATTGCATGTTTGGTGCGAAGCAATTACTAGTTGCAAAGATGTGAATGTGAATAATCCTTCAAACCATGGTAATACCGGTACATGTTCATCTACACTTTCTCCTGGTGGTACATGTCAACCCAATTGTAATAAAGGATATGAACCAAGTGGTGCAACAAAATGCAATGATAAAACCGAATTAATACGTACAACATGTAATGAATGTTCACCTGGTAGTTATAAGGTTGGTGTGAATGCAAATTTATGCCAGCCATGGAGTACTACAGAATGTTCTCCTGGATTTGAACTCAAAGGTGGTAGCACTACTGAAGATAAATCATGTCATAAATGTGAAAATGGAAAATATAAAAGAGGTCAAAATTCAAATAGTTGTCAATCATGGGATACAATAGCATGTGGTCCTGGGTATGAATTGATTAATGGCAATACAACACATGATAGAACTTGT
>JACLAD010000062.1_pt1 | contig 13088 bp, 16 predicted proteins | sample 8027901 | NCBI WGS metagenome assembly JACLAD01 (sample SAMN15725071, study PRJNA655200) | protist metagenome | isolation source: fluorescence activated cell sorting (FACS) single amplified genomes of... | place: Spain: Blaines Bay Microbial Observatory, Mediterranean Sea | collected 2016-07-05
TTAGATGTCGACCTATCAATCACAACTCCGTAATCTGAATGTATAAACCTATGTACTGCATTCACCTGAACACAAAAACAAAACATTGAAACGATACAAACAAAACCATTTCATTCATCATTATTTTAGTAGGTTTTGTGTAACTAATAAGATGTTTAGAAATTACTGTTTCCCAAGTAAGCCATGGAACAGGGTGAAAGACTGTAGATAAGACCATCTGCCAGGGAGTACGCTGACTTCCTTTATCAACGCGGTTCTTTTTACACAATAAGGCACAGAACGCCAAGAATGAAAGAAACCCAAAAACATAAAAAATTGGAATGTTACGCAAGCACAGTTTTATCAATGATGGTAGTAGAAATTGTTGGAAAAACGCGACGCCGCGCCACCACGCTAAATGGACGTGGACGGATCCGCGCCCCTGCCACTCATACATGCAGAATAAATCTTTCGCATGCCACTCCCAATGATCCAAAACCTTTTGCACTCGCGCTTGATGCTATGAGGGAATGTTGCTGAGAATCAAAATGATGCACCGGTTGTGCGAAATCACTGACGATAGTACAAGCTACAAATTTCCATACCACAAACCAAACAAATCTCAACAAACAAAATGAAACAACCATATAACGTACCACATGATTAACAGCGTTGTTCCACTCGTTGAAGTGCGTGTACTCCGAAACAATCGCCATAATATCCTTCATCTCCCCATTCACAAATACCTCTATCTTATACCTGTTTTACAACACAAAATTATTGAAACGATATTCAACAAAACATAACCAAAATAAAACAAAACGAATGAAATATTGTTGTTTTATTTCTTATTTTTGTTGTTGTAACTTGTTAAATTTGATATTCTTTTGTTTTGTAAAAAGTACCAAATGTTCTTAGACCCCGATTCCATACTAGTGTATAACTTTAACTCCTTACCCGCTTCAAAACTTTCAAATATACACTATTTTGTTTACAACAATCACAAAACCAAAAAATGAAAACATCAAACAAAACAAAAAATAAACATGGTTGATAAGTTACATATTGGTTTTTCTGTTTTACTTTTTGTTATGTTCAATTTTAACATTATATATGTTTTAACTTGTTTTATAGGCTTACCTCAAAGGGTGCTACAGGACCTTGTCGTACGACATCGTCTGTGGTTTCAACTTTGCCATCTTTGTTTCGCCTTTAATACAAAAATGTTTTCACAATAAAATCATACAAATTTACCATGAAAAATAATGTTTTTGTGAGTAAAGATGTACCTGAATAGTTTGCGCTTGACCTTCTCAGCTTTCTCCGCTTTCACTCTCAGCAACTTTCTTCTCAACCCCTGCTTCTTGGAAGAATCTCTACTGATATCACTTATCCCTGAACCTGTCGCTGGATTGTTTTCTTGTTGACAAAATTTACAAAAAATATTTTCAAACAACAAAATTTTGTATACACAAAAAATAACTTCTTGGTTCATAAAATTGATGTTTTTTACGAGTTCTAAGCGCGTGCCCTATTTCCGATTCTTTAGGAGAATCAGGCCAATCAGAATCGCCATCGTGCGAATGCATATTCTGTAAATCAAACCTCATGCCACTTTCACCTTTTAATGGCGTTTCAACCTACAAACCAAGCATATTTTAGTCGATACAAAAACCTTCTCGATAGAAACAAATAAAATTTGTAGTTCTGGAAAAGTTCACCTCCGCAGGGGTTGGTTCCAACTGTGGTATGTCTCCAGCATTGTCTGGATGTGGAAACAGCTGTATTTATAACGTTTTTAGAACAAAATAAAAAATGATAAAACAGTTTTGGTTGTGTTTTTTGTAAAATCAAAAAATGTTTTACCATCCCAACCCCGTCGTCGTAAATTTGTAACATAGGTACCAACATCGCCAAAGCCTCCGAATGCACCTGTTGTTCTGCTAACTCCTATAAAACAAGCAGTTTACAAAATTTTACCATCAATATATTATACCGAAAAAATCTTTGCTTGTTTGGTTTGCAAAAATTTATAAGCTACTTTGTATTCAGCAAGCTGATCCAGATCGTCTGTATGTCTGAGCCGTTGTGCACTCGCCGCTAATGCCTTGTTTTACAACAAAAAATATTACAATTTGATTTTGAAAATACAAACTACAAAATGAAAAAGTAAAACATGTTGTAGACTTTTGGTTGGTAAGGTTACTTCCGCAAATCTGTTTTCAGCCTGAAGAAACAAATGGTCGTGCAAGAGTCTAGTAGCACTGGTAAACAACCCCTCCGGGCTTTCCAAATCTTCATCTGTATCCGAAAAGGTTCTATTTATTTCCGGTAGAAATTCTGGTTTCGTTTCCGTGTTTGGAATTATACTTTCATCCCTAGCCCATACAGGCTGCGATAACAACTTAAATTCATCTGGTACCCTTGCTCTTCTTTTTTGAACAGACGGTGTAGTCGTCACACTTTCCAGATCAACCCCCGAAGGTAAAGACTGTATGTTTGTACTGTGATCGTGCGTTACAAATGTTTCATTACTATTTTCAGAATTTGGTTTTGGTAATAAGGAAACATCCCCGCATAGGTGGGAAACCGGTTGACTACATTGTTTTACTAGAAAATCAAACATTTTCTAGTAATTTCCTTTCAACTTTCTGGTAGTAATCTACGAAAATTAGTTACTTTTCAAAAATGCAATTTTTGTTGTTTTATTTGTTTGCTTTGTATTGACTTTGTTTGTCTAAAAATGTAGCAGTTAGTTTGGTACGTTTGTTGTAAGTTACTTGTATACAAAACATTCAAAATTGTAGCATAACAACCTATGTGTTGTTAGTATTTCATAGTGTAATTAGAGTATTTCCAAAAAGTCAAAAATGCTGTTATAAATTCGTGGTGGTTAGACGGCTAGTTCGCGATAGTAGCAATATAGCAAAAAAGATTATTGTTATCTGCTTGTAATAGTTGCACTTAGCAGTTAATTATATTGTATTTGTTTCTTTTGTTTGACTGTAGTTTTATTTTTTGTGGTTTTGGTTGGTTGTTAAGTTGTTTGTTGTAAGAAATAAGAAATGGCCACCCCAATGACCAGGGGATGAATTTAAATAATTGGTGTAATAGTAGCCTACTAAATCTAAATCACATAAATCTACGCTGTTTTTCTGTATAATTGTTGAAATTTGTTAGTCGTTTGTTATATTGTTTGCATGAATCACAATATGAAAAAATGATGAAGCAATTTTTTGGCTAACAAAATTGATATTAACTGGTGAAGAAGGAAATCTAAAAACATTCAAAAACTGCGTACATTTACTGCGTACAACAAATTACAACTTACAAAACATTGCTATAAGTGATCCTTAAAAAATCTTTTTTGAATCTTTGATAATGATACAGTTTCAAAAAATATGTTCAAAAAATCTAATTGAATTCAGTTATATTTCAGGACTGGTAAGAACTTCTTCGTTGAGTAGCATTTCCGCTTCTGTGAGTGCCTCTAAAAGCCTACTCCGTACCTGACTTAACCTGCCATACTTTTTAGAACTAGTGAGCGGTAGAGGTGGTGTACATCTTAGCGACGGCGCTCTTCCACCCATACTTTTTAAGAACTGATTTGCTGCAATATTTCAACAAAAAATAGTCAAAATCTATTAAAAAACTCAACAAATATCGTATTAATCATGTGTACAAAAAGGTTTTGTAAATTTGTTTTTTGAAAAAGTGGAAATGTACTGCATGAATGGGCGTGGCGAGAGCGGGCGTACATCCCCTTTTTATCTTCTCGCAGCCGCTTCCTGAATTCCTTCCCTAATGGTGTATTCTTTTTGAAATGTTCACATGCGTCTTGGGCATATCTTGGAGCCCTAGGGCCTACCGTCCTTAAGGCGAAATTGATTACAAATTGCGGTAGTAGCTTTGTGGGGAGGGATGCAAATCCGCTAATGACCTCACAAAAACAATGCAAATTTAAGTCCAAAAAAATGTTTGCTCTAGGAGACAGTTATTAAGCAAATGTATGCTTTTGCCAGGTCCTGGTGTCTGGTGTTTTTGGACTCCGGATCTGGACCCAACCCTTGCAATTTGAAATCAAAATTTTGGAATTTTTGAAAATCCAAAATTTTGATTTCAAATTGCAAGGGTTGTCTGGTGTCTGGTGTTTTTGGAAAAAGGTCCGAAATCGGCAACCCTGGCAAAAGCATACATTTGCTTAATAACTGTCTCCCTACTCATAAAAAATGTTTGCTCATATAGCAAACATTTTTTTGATAAGTAGAAAAAATGTTTGCTCAAAGCGTACAACAAGGGTAGAGGGATTCCCTGTAGAATCTATGGTAGGTACGAAGAGGCGCCCTTCTTCTGTCATTGGACTGTTTTCACAAAAAAAACATTTACTTTTGATACGGGAAATATCGTTTTGCATAGAAAAATGTTGCAGAATTTACATAAAATTGTTGGTGGTGCGCCATTTCTGTTTCTGCGCCTCGGAAACCGCTGCCGTGCTCTGTACTATAATTCCATATTGGGGATGGAAAAACGTTAACACCTGTTTCCACATCAAATTTCAAAACTTACTATTTTGCAATACAATAATGGTGTACTGTGTGAAAAATCAAAAAAAATGTTTGCTATGTACGTGGAACATCAATTCAAGCCGAATGCCAGGGAAGGGACAGCCCACCACACTAGTCATACAATGGCATGGTTTATCGAATTGCTCTTGCCCCACCTTAACCAACAAAATCATATTTATTTTGCCATCAAAAAATGTTTGGTGTGTAGAAAACGTACTTTACTCGCTGAAACGCAATCCTTCTGCCATAATGGGAAGAGATCTTGTTCGTTGAAAACTAGCATAGTCTCCTCTACTGGCGCTGGGCACATCACCTATCACAAAAAAATGTTTGCTCACCAAAAAATGTTTGCTGTGAGCAAACATTTTTTTCAACAAAATCATGCTTTCACACGAGAAAATTGAAGAAAATATTGTCAAATACCTCACAGCGGTACCAAAGATCGCTAGACCCATGAGGCATGCAATATAGTAATCGCATTTCTTTTCCTATCTCTTTACATTCGTATACTACAGTCCAGGTATTGGTATGCTGCGGACATGACGGCATAGCTAGTTGAGGAAAGAATTGTAAGCCCTGAGCTGCATCTTCTTCTAGCTTTTTTAGGTTCTGTCTAGACGACTTCTTTAGTGATAGCCGGAAGCGTTTTCTTTTTTGTGTTTTAGGTGTTTTGGGAGAATTTGGTGCACTACTACCTTTTTCAAAAGAGGAGCTAGCATTGGATTTTTGACGTCGGAATATAAACCTTTTCTTTTTATTCTTCTTTGTTCCTTCTGTATCCGTATCATTGCCAGATAGTTCGCTCCCACTTTCATGACCTGTTTTTTGCTCACCTTGGGGATAACTAATACGTATCAGATCGTCACAAAAAGCAAGCCCTTGTAGTACCTCATCTACGACACTATCATAGACCTGCTTTTTTGCAGCAGATATATACATATCTAACACTATCTTATCTCTAGTTGATTTTAATCTTTCTATGTGTATTTCGAAGGCTTGACAGAACTTCTCTTCCGTTTGTAAACACTCATAATCCTGCAGTAATACAGCATACAAAAAAAAATTTGCTCAGTATCAAATGTTTGCTCAATATCAGAAAAATGTTTGCTCAATTTCAACAGCAAACATTTTTTTGAAATCCCTACTTGCCGGCACGGCCGCGCAAGCAAGAAGAAGGCCATTACAGAAAAATGTTTGCCCTATACACAAATTTGCATTGATTTTTGTTGAAAAAGTACATAAAATTGTGTTAAACCCTGCTGCCACAGCTGCTCAGGGGTATGAATGACGATCTCCTCCTCATTTTCAGATATAGAACCACTCTCAAACCTATCATTCCTAGCCCAGCATGGAAGAGACAACAGCTTCTCAGAGGGCGTTTTCCGTATCCTAATTCGCGAACTCGCTGTTGTCGAAATATTCACCGACCCTTACATTTTTCACAACATTTCTACACAAATTGCTTTTGAAATCGACATTTTGTTGATAAATGTATTGAAAAATACCTAATGCATCAGAAATATCGCTGCAATCAGTTAGCTCGGTGACGATTTCGTTCTTGTCTCCGACAGCAAATTCACAGTGCACACATGGCGCTTGCTTACACCAGTACTCAAACATTTTTTTAGTCTTAAAAATACATTCAAATTCATCAAAAACTATAGTATTACCAGATGGTATTGTTGAAAAATAGACTAGCAGAAGTTGCGTGCTAGTGATTTGTGTATGGGGTTGTATGTCGACTTGAAGAAACTGAAAAGTCAGAATGAGGCGAGGTTTTGAGATGTAGAGACAGAGGGATTTGGCACGTACATATGATGGTAGGACAAAACAATTGCGAACAATGCACAGATAATTACATGGACAAATAATGATGAAAAAATGTACTGTGTTGATTGTATTTCTAGGCTACTGATCTTGGATTGTTCATTGTTTCTTTGTGATTTTGTGATAAATTATTAAATTGTAAGAAATACTGTTATGCCGCGTCTTAGGATTGTTGGCTGTTGGTGCTCTGCTGCTCTGCTGGAAAAAAACTTTCAAGAAGGCCCGTCACGGAAATCCCAAAAGATGGGTTTCGAAGGCGCGCATAACCCCTACTTTCGAACAATCGGCACATGGCCACCACCTTGACTTTGTAAAATCCCTCGGATTTCAAAAAACTTTCAACCTTCTCGGCAATGGTTTTCACTGCTTTCGCACGTGACTCGTTAGGGCTGTCCGTCGAAGAAAAATCATTTTTCGTATTCTTGATGAAACTTGAACTCAAATCGACCGAAATGAATGAAAACGTTTTCTTCTCATTACAAAACTGATCGATTTTTTGTCTAGCTACCTCAATGATACTTGTTACTGCCTCGTCGATGCGCTGGTCGATTCGAGCAACACGAGCAGCCTCTGGATTACCCTTGTCTTCTTCGATTTTGAGACATGTTAGGTACACTTTGTCGCGGAGACTTTCGAATGTATCTTTTTTCTTCCAGAATTTCTCCTTGAGAAGATCTTTTGCAGGCATGGTTGCTACCGTTCTTTTTACTACTTTTTCAATCTGTTGTAAATGTGGGGGTGTAAATCAATTCTGTCTGTTACAATATTTACAACAAAAAATACAGCAGTTACAACATACTTACAAACTATACCATAAATCTGATACGATACTTAATGTTTAAATGCAGGATATGAAGTTCAACTTGTTTCAGTATGATCACTTTTAAAAACTTATGGAGGGCTAGACACCTCCCCCTGTGACCTGCCACTCAAATCCGGATTAGGAATTTCTACTTTATCAGCACTACTATCTTCTTCTTTTTGTGTGGTATTTCTGTTTTTTCTGTCAGCAATCGCCTTAGCAAGCGCTCTCGCCCGATCTCTAGCCGATTTTCTATCCACGGCTGCCTTCCTCTCCCTAGCCCGCCGCTTACCTACATTTTCTGAACTTATCTGTATTGATAAAAATCAATAATTTTTATCAATTATACAAAAAAAATGTTTACTATTTGATGATAACAAAAACAATTTGTTTTAAGTTTTGTAGGAAAAACTTACCATAGCACGAGGGCGGTCGCGTTCATCACATTGCTTCTCCCACCAAGCTAGTGGCTGCTGCTTCTGTATAACATCAAATTGGAACTTCTGCCTCCACTGCTCTGGCGTGAGACTATCTACCTCACTTTTGTAGGCATTACCAATATTAACGACATCTCTAGCCTCATGCCCTATGCTAAAACCCGTACTACTACCATCTTCTTGTTTTGTAGACATATCTGTAACTTTGACAGGATCCCTGATACTAGCAGTAACATTGGATTTCTTGCGCTTACGAAAACTTTTTATACTCCCCTCTTGCTCTTGTGCTTCCTCCTTCTTCTTGAGATTTTTGACACTACCTTCATCTTCTGCTTTTTCTGCTGAAGATGAGGCTGATTCGTTTTCTGCAGTGTTATCATTACTACCTTCTTCAGATAGTAAATCGCGAACCTTGTTGGCAAATGATGGGTCAGTTCTAATCGCCTGCATGAGAGTATCTAAATTCACGTCCTCGCTAGCAGTTTGTTCTATTTCTAAAGGTGTTTGAGTAGTAATAGTATCTTCTAGAGGCACTGACGCAGGCCGTTTGCGCTCTTCTAGTTGTTCAACTTCAGGCTTCAATTTCTTAGGTGCTTCACCGCGCTGCTTTCTACGTAGTTTATCACGTTTTCCTGCTAATGCACCTTGTGACACAAACATTTTTCTTGCAAAACTCGTATGTATAAAGACAATACGTAAAATTGTAACATAGATACCTCGTAAGAAGGCGTCGCTCAGCGGCTGGTCCGTTTCGATGCCTAGCAACAATTTTGCCTGCTCTGCTGACCCAGGCCACTCCCAATCTATTCCACAACACAAAAAGTGCATCAAAAGCATATTTTCTTTGCATCGACATTTTGTTTGATGATGACTTGCTTACATTCGAGGTCGTTAGGGGTGAGATTGGGATCCCGGCGCAACCGCACTCCCGGCTCTACGTCCCCGCTCACGACCTTACATTTGACAAAAAATGTTTGCTCAAATGAATGAAATGTTTGCTCGAATAAAAAAACTGTTTGCTCAAGTGAAAAAATGTTTGCTCAAAACCTTCATTTCGTGCAAAAAAAAATTGTGATGTGTTGTTGACATGTACTGATATTGAGCCTGCTGTAGGATCGCGGGAGCGTTTCGGGATCTTGCCTTCACCGCCGTCAGCCCGAGAGGGAGGTCGGCCCTCCTCCTCGGGGTGATCTTGTTCTTGTAGGATGTTCATGGCCTTGTGCAATAGAAAAACAACGCACTGTGGGGCACGGGAATTCGGTCTACGAAAACGAATTTGCGAGGGAACTGACAGCTTTGCGGGAAACTGTTTTTCAAATTTTTGGAAAACGCCGTCCCCACAGGAAAACACAAGCCAGACGGCGCCACTGCGTGGACGCGCAAACCTCCCTTGAATTTCCAATTCTTGGATATTGTCGGTTCTTGAAGACAGCTTGCCACGGCAACGAATTGGACCACGAAAATCACAAACCGAACAAACACTTTCCGAATTTGAAACAAGAACAAACTAATATTAACAAAAAACGTACTGCACCCGCTAACCTCTCCAAAGACACCCGCGGGATCTGCCCCTCTCCTCTTTCTTCACCTTCACTAGCCGTCGCCGCCCCATCAAAACCCATTGCCCTAGGTATAGATCCCTCCTGCGATATACTCCCAAGCAAAAAGTCATCAAAATCGTTTAATTCCTTCTCTTTGCGCTCTGCCCGCCCCTTACTCGATTGACTCCTCTTCGCCATCGCCCCTCTATCTCTCCCACGATTCTGTGTACAAAAACATTAAAAAAAACAAAATTACACGAAAACAATCAAATTTGTTTGGTTTTGGTTATGTTTTAGACGTACAGACATGAGAAAATCGTCGAATTCGTCCTCCTCGAGCTCCTCGTCTTCATTACTAACATTTTCTTCGTCTATACTATCAATTTCTGGAACTAGATGAGATAATGTAGGTGGTGATTCTGGAGATAGCAAATTTCCTAAATTTGCAAGCTTTTCTCTAAAAGCAGCTTCGCATCTATTTAGTAATAATAGTTCTTCTGTAGCGAAACGGTTGATCCATGCGCCTACAGTACCATTTTCCGCATCGATTAGATCATCGGCTTGTGCTAGGGCAGTTTGGTATTGTTGGCGGACTGTCATACAGGCCATGCCAAGATCCCAGTAAACCCTTCTATATATAGGCGCTGACAGCAACACCGAATCACTACTCTTTTCAGCATTATGAATTGCTAATGTGACCATTTCTGTCAACAACCGTACCCTACAATCTACGGTTTTAGCAGCGAATCCGTCAATTTCTTCATACTGTAATAAGGGTGTTATTAGTCTACCCTTGGAACAACCTGCTTTTGCAAGTTTTTGTAGTACACTCGTCACGTCACCAGTAGATAAGCGTAGGTCTTTTTGTATGCTAGATACGCTGATTTTCAAAGGCGGGCCGAAGGTCTTGTTAGAGTCTACTTTCCCATGGCGGGCTAGTAGTTGTAAGCCTCCATGTGGGCCTAGGAACCCTTTTAGCGGCCAGCCGTCCGTACCTGGTTTCGCAGCCGCCAGGCCCGCACCTTCGCTTGGCCTCATCGGTCTTGTATTGACCTGTCGTATATCTGGTTCATGATCCAACAACGGTATTAAAGGAACCACACGTAGTCCTTCAGCAGTATCCATGCTATATGCAAGTACTATGGCTAATGCCAACGACCTATCATGTTCACTTTCATCCGGCCGTCTTAATGCTAGGTCACTAGTATATGTAATCCACTCCCCTCCTAGTATGTGGTGAAAAGCAGCTTGGTATGACTTAGGCCAGAACATAAATCCTTGTAGTAAAACCTCGCTATTCCAACAACTAGCCCTGTGCTGTGGTTCATGGGCGTCTAACAATCGTTCCGCTAATGACAAGACATCACTACCTTCAAATACGTAATTGGGCGGGCAATAGATCATAGGGTCGTTTTGCAAAAAATCCTTGTTCGATACTAATTCACCATGTTCGTCGCATCTCACATGTGTAGTACATGAGGGGTAATGGTGTTGGCGGCATTGTAGTATGTCGCATGATCTTTTTTCGATGGCCTGTGGTTTTGGGGCCGGTTTGCCTATACTCCCCCAGCCATTTTTTAGGAGTGGTATCAGGATAGAACCTGACAACGCCGTGAAGAACCCCACAACTCCTAATAGCAGATACGACATCCTTACTGCCTTTTTACTTCTTACAACTTCTTTGAAAATTGAATCAATCAAAAAACAAATCTGCCAATCTATGTGAACCATGATATTGTATACATATACGCATTTTTAACAACACTACAGCAATTTGTTTTTACATGAACCACGATGTTGGAATACGAAAACTTTAAACTTGTGAGTAGTTATTGGGAAATCTATCTGTTTCATTGTGTTGGCATATATCAGATGGTGCATGGTTTTCTGTGCTGCATCATCGTGAACGTTTTACTGTCAAGAAATGCTTCTGGGGTTTTTGGTTGGTGGCTTTTAGCTTAGCGTTGAGGTTGTAAAAAGCTTCAGTGAGGCCGGTACTCTCGGATGAAGCAGAAGACTCCGTAATGATGGTGGTGGCATCTTCGAATAGATATCCCTGTAAGAGGCCGTTACCAGTTTGGGGATCGTCTTGGACTAGTGCGTCTAGTACGTAAGGATACATGCAGGACCGGCCGGATGAAAAACAGGCGAGGCGGCCTTTCCTTGATGCGTACTGGAAATAGGATTCACTATCTTGCTTGAATAGGGCCGCTTCTTCCAGGTTGCTAGGCATTTTGTACTTTACATGGTAGCCGAACGCCAAATGGCGATTACACTCAATAACAAAAGGATTGTATAATTTGTGAAATACACTAGGATATATCGGCGATGCGTCCGACGCCAAATATTCTTCGAGACCGAAAAACTTGTGGATGAGGTAGGTAGGGCATGCGCCACTGTGGATTAGGAATTCAGCTACGTCGTAATGTTCCCTTAAAATGGCCAAGGATAGCGCAGTGCAGCCTTGTGCATCAGGTAAATCTAGATCACAACCTAAAGATGCTAGATACCTAACTGTTTCTAGGTTGCCTGCGTTGGCGGCCTCATGAACAGGTGGTGCAACAGGTAAACCATATTTGTTTGTAGGATTTAATTTCTCCATATCGTCGACCTCTTGAATCTTGGTGCATAGATATCTAACAATGTCCGTACCCGACTGCTCTTTGAAACCTGCGGCTATACCAAGAGGCGTTTGACCACAGTTTTCAGTGTCCATGATGTGCCGCCTTCGGCCATAACGCTCATACAGTTCAGCCACGCACATCACCATATCTAGACTTTGAGAGTATACTGCGAAATACATGATCGAGCCTACGGATTCGCTAAATATGAAATCTTGCAGGGCTGTAGGATTGTTGGAAAACATTGCATGGTCCTCACTAAACTCTACCAAATACTCAAATAACTCAACATTTCCAGAGTCAGCGGCAGAATGAAGAATTGTGTCTCCATAGCGGCCTTTGGAGAAAATAAACTCGTCCCTGCCATATCTTACAAAACATTGTATTAGGTACTGTACGAGCTCTAGCGATCCAGATTTGGCTGCCGCAGGTACAACTGTTTCATTATCTTCGTCTCTTTTGTAGATGTGATGACGCAAATCATGCTCTTCACAGTAGGCGACGATAAACTTCAACATCTCCAACTCGCCTCTTCTAGCTACATAGGGAATCAACGACATGTATTCGTTTATTATTTTGTAATCATCATCGCGACATATATCACTCTTTGACACAAGATCAAGGACAACCGGACGTCTCGCACGAACAACCACCTTCAACTTTTCATACCTATAATCATACCAAACAAAACCAATCAAAATAAGAATAATTAATCATATTTAAAATTGTAATTTAAAAAATTAAATTAAATATCAAAATTGTTGTATCGTACTGTTCGTCAAAGCTATTGGCGTTGGACAAATCAACAATCCCATGAATCTTTTTCCTATACGCCTTGATCATCTTTTGGTTACGTTCCCTTTCTACACGGTTCTTGGGCCGCGGGTTCAGTACAGGTTTAGGTACCGCACTGCGAAGATTATTTCTGACCATCATGATTTCAGCGAAGTGTTCTTTGGCAGCTTCGGAAATATCACTATTACCGTCACTCGAATAGATATAGGCACTACTAGAAGAATCCGAATCACTACCTAAATGGCTGGATAAATTGGAACTGTCCACATCGCTCGCCACAGATAGTCCCCACACCACACCAGGCATTGCCACCAATAACCGCCACCACATCATGGTTATTATTCGTTTTGCGTTGTTTTCTAGACTTATCAATTGTTACAAATTTTCCGCCTGTTTTGTCAATTAAAATTTTGCATTTTTGGAAATGTGTTGTTCAAGAAAAAATGAGGTTGTGAGTAATCATAGAAAAGTGGTGGAACGACCAGATTCGACACAAATGTTTCACAAACTTACAATTCTAC
>JACLAD010003335.1_pt1 | contig 13077 bp, 13 predicted proteins | sample 8027901 | NCBI WGS metagenome assembly JACLAD01 (sample SAMN15725071, study PRJNA655200) | protist metagenome | isolation source: fluorescence activated cell sorting (FACS) single amplified genomes of... | place: Spain: Blaines Bay Microbial Observatory, Mediterranean Sea | collected 2016-07-05
CTGTTCCCGTTGCTAGTGAGCTGATTGCCCGAATCGCACCGCTTCTAGGGGTGCGCCCGCAGATTGAAACCCAGCCGCGGGCTGCTATAATCTTTGCATCCAGTAATTAAGGGAGGGCGCAGACCTATGGCCCGGTGTTTTGGCTTTAAAACCCGACGATGTCTTCGGATGCTGAGGGCGCCGCGTTGAAACCCCTAGCTGAGCTGGGCCTCACAGCTTTAAGACCATTTTCAAAGCCACTGTCTGGGCTGTTCATTGACAGCCGGCTGGTGCAAGAAGGGGGCCTGTTCATCGCTTTGCCTGGCACGCAAAGACACGGGGCTGAATTTGCAGCGCAAGCGATTGAGAATGGAGCAGCTGCGGTTCTGACCGACCAAGACGGGCACGCTCTTATGCGCCAATCTTTGGCTGAGATATCGGTCGCGCTGGTGGTTGTTGAGGATCCGGCCGCGGCGCTTGCATCGGCCGCAGCCCTTTGGTTTGAGGCGCAGCCAAAAAAAATTGTTGCGGTGACGGGCACCAATGGAAAAACTTCAGTGACGCATTTTTGCCAACAAATTTGGATAGAGCTTGAGTATCAGGCGATCAATCTGGGCACCAATGGTGTGCAAGGTGCGTTTACGGCGCCTTTATCTTATACCACCCCGGGTGCACTTCTTTTGCATTCGCTTTTGGCAAAAGCGGCTTCGGCCGGGGTGACGCATGCGGCAATCGAAGCCTCCAGCCATGGTTTGCAACAGCGCCGGTTAGACGGGGTGAAACTTTGCGCTGCAGGCTTTACCAATTTCACGCAAGATCATTTGGATTATCACAAAGATTTTGAGGATTATTTTCGCGCCAAAGCGGGCTTATTCGATCGATTGTTACTGCCAGCTCAGCCCGCTGTTTTAAATATTGATGATCCTAAGCTGGCTGAGCTGGCAGCCCGGCTTGAACAATCAGATCAAACGATAATCACGATTGGTCACAGTCCCGAGGCTGATATCCGCATTGATAATTTGCGCTTTACCGCCACCGGGCAGGAGATGCGATTTACGTATAAGGATATGCCGCGGCTTGTTAAACTGCCGCTGCGTGGAAAGTTTCAAGCTGAAAATGTTCTGATGGCCGCGGCCTTGGTGATTGCTGCCGGCGCAAAGCCCGCGGCGGTGTTTGATACTTTAGAGCACCTCACGACCGTGCGGGGCCGGATGGAATTGGCGGCGCAGCGTGAAAATGGGGCTTTGGTCTTTGTTGATTATGCGCATACACCCGATGCGCTTGAAAAGGCCATCTCAGCTTTACGGCCGCATGTTTTGGGGCGTTTGGTGGCGGTGATCGGGGCTGGCGGGGATCGCGATCCTTTCAAACGCCCGTTGATGGGGGCTGCGGCGGCGGGCGCGGCTGATTTTGTGTTTGTGACCGATGATAATCCGCGCAGCGAAGATCCAAGCGAAATTCGCAAAATGGTGATCAGCGGCATGCCAGAGCCAGCGCATGTAAAAGAGGTGGGGGATCGCGCAGAAGCTATTTTACGCGCGATTGATATGCTTGAGCCGGGTGATGCGCTGTTGATTGCTGGCAAAGGACATGAAACCGGTCAGGTGATTGGGGATGATATTCTGCCTTTTGATGATGTTGAGCAGGCCAGTTTGGCCGTGGCTGCGCTGTATGGAGGGCTTTTATGAACTTATGGAGCGCGCAAGAAGCAGCTTTGGCCACAGGCGGAGAGACTGCTGGAGATTGGCAGGCAGAGGGCGTTTCGATTGACACCCGCACCCTTCAGGCAGGGGATTTGTTTGTGGCGCTTACGGATCAGCGCGATGGCCATGATTTCGTTGCCGATGCGCTGCAAAAAGGCGCTTCAGCAGCGCTGGTCTCGCGTCGACCTACAGATGTTTTGAGCGATGAAAACCTTCTCTATGTTAAGGAAGTTGAAACTGCGTTTGAAGGTTTGGCACGCGCGGCGCGCCACCGCAGCGCGGCGCAGGTGATCGCGATCACTGGCTCAGCGGGAAAAACATCTACCAAAGAAATGCTGCGCGTGATGCTGCAAGCTCAGGGCAAAACTCATGCCTCTTACGCCAGTTGCAATAATCATTGGGGCGTGCCCTTAACTTTGGCCAGTTTGCCGCGCGATGCGGCTTTCGCAGTGGTTGAAATTGGTATGAGCAATCCAGGTGAAATTGCGCCTTTGGCGCGCTTGGTGCGCCCGGATGCCGCTTTAATCACCATAGTGGCGCCGGCGCATTTGGCGGCTTTTGATAACCTTGAGGGTATCGCGCGTGAAAAAGCTGCGATCGTGCAGGGCCTTTCTGCGCAGGGCTATGCGGTTTTAAATGCCGAAGCGCCCTGTATATCGGTGATGGAGCAGGCGGTTGCAGCGCAGGGATGCCAAAGCCTCTGGTTTGGCAACGGTGCTGCGCAGGCCAGTATAACCAAGCTGAGCTTAGAAGATGGTCTGACGCAGGTGCTGGCCAATATTGGTGATTTATCCCTAAAATTTGAACTGCATACGGTGGGGCGGCATTTTGCCTTAAATGCGCTGGGTGCATTGGCGCTCTTGTCTAAACTGAACGCGGATGTTGAAAAAGCAGCGCGAACGCTGACGCAGTGGCAGCCCGCAGAAGGTCGGGGGGTGCGCCACCGGTTGAACACGTTCTTTGGCGCGGTTGAATTGATCGATGATGCCTATAATGCAAATCCTGTCTCGATGCAGGCGGCGCTGGATGTTTTGGCGCAAGCCAAGTCATCCCGGCGGGTGGCTTTTTTAGGGGATATGAAAGAATTGGGGCCGGATGAGCAGGCGCATCACAGCGCCTTGGCGCAGCTGCCCGCCATAAAAAATCTTGACCTCATCCATACGGCAGGCTCGTTGATGGTGGCCTTGCATCGCAGCTTGCCGGTGGAAAAGCGCGGGCAGCATTTTTCCAATGCGAAAGAGATGGCGGCCTGTGTTGAAGATTTGCTGCGAGCTGAAGATTGCATTTTGGTAAAGGCCTCTTTGAGCAGTGGTTTGCGGCAAGTGGTTGACGCGATCAAAATAATCAGCCACTTGCAACCCGATTGTGCGGCGCGCCCGGTGGAAAGGAAACGATAATGCTGTATTGGCTAACAGCTCTGTCAGACGGGGGAGATGCTTTTAACCTTTTCCGCTATATTACCTTTCGCGCCGGAGGGGCGTTTTTCACCGCGCTGATATTTGGCTTTTTATTTGGTCCGCCTTTGATCAATGTGTTGCGACGCCGTCAGGGCAAAGGCCAGCCTATTCGCGCCGATGGTCCGGAGGGGCATTTTGCCAAAGCGGGCACGCCCACGATGGGGGGCTTGTTGATCCTTTTGGCCGTGCTGAGCTCTACCCTGCTTTGGGCGCGGCTTGACAACGGGTTTGTTTGGATCGTGCTTTTCGTAACCTTCTCTTTCGGGTTGATTGGTTTTGCTGATGATTATGCAAAAGTCAGCCGGCAAACCGCGGCAGGCGTTCCGAGCAGGTTGCGGTTGGCTTTGGGCTTTGCGATCGCGGCGATCACGGCCTATCTCTCCACCTCTTTTCATCCTGATCCGCTTCAACATCAGATTGCCCTGCCGGTTTTTAAAAATCTTTTGCTGAATTTCAGCTTCTTATTCTTACCCTTTGCGATTCTAGTGATCGTCGGTTCGGCGAATGCGGTCAATCTAACCGATGGGTTGGACGGGCTTGCGATTATGCCCGTTATGATCGCCGCAGGGGCGCTTGGCGTGATTTCCTACGCTGTTGGTCGGGTCGATTTTACCAGTTATCTTGATGTTCATTATGTGCCCGGAACCAGCGAAATTCTGATTTTTTGCGCAGGATTGATTGGCGGTGGTATGGGGTTTTTGTGGTATAATGCTCCGCCTGCAGCGGTGTTTATGGGCGATACTGGATCTTTGGCCTTGGGCGGCGCGTTGGGCAGTATCGCGGTGATCACCAAACATGAAATAGTCTGGGCGATTATTGGTGGTTTATTCGTGTTCGAGGCGCTGTCAGTGATCATTCAGGTTTTGTCGTTCAAACTTACGGGTCGGCGGGTGTTCCTAATGGCGCCCATTCATCACCATTACGAAAAAAAGGGTTGGGCTGAGCCTACAATCGTGATCCGGTTTTGGATTATCGCACTGATCCTTGCGATGATTGGTTTGGCGACCTTAAAGGTGCGCTAACGCTTTTGCCGGGGGCCTGTTTGTAAGAGGGCTGCCGTGCGTTTTAACCGCTTGTCAGATCACGCTCGGACGATAATTATGGGCATAATTGCCAGTGAGAAGGGTGTAATATGATTTCAGCGCAGGGTGTGACGGGCAAAAACGTAGCGGTGCTCGGGCTGGGCCGTTCGGGTTTAACCGCAGCGCTAGCCTTGCGCGCAGGCGGAGCTGAAGTGTGCGTGTGGGATGATCAAGAGCCAGCGCGGCAAGCCGCTGAGGCGCAAAATCTTATCTTAGAAGATTTGGGCGCGCGTGCAGATTGGACGCAGATTGATCTGTTGATCGTTAGTCCGAGCATTGCGCATCTATATCCAAAGCCACATCCGGTGATCGCTGCGGCGCAGGCTTCAGGTGTGACCATTGATAATGATATCGGTTTGTTTTTTCGCTCTTTTGCAACGCGTGATTGGGATGAGTTTGATCGCCCTGCCAAAATTGTTGCGGTGACAGGCTCTAACGGAAAATCCACTACATGCGCGCTGATCCATCACATTCTAGATCAAAACGTCATGCTTACCCAGCTGGCAGGGAATATCGGTCGGGGCGTTATGGATCTTGAGCCGGCGCGCTCAGGCGAAGTAATCGTTTTGGAGCTAAGCAGCTATCAAACCGAACTTGCGTGCAGCTTAACGCCCGATATTGCAGTTTTTACGAATTTATCGCCTGATCATCTTGATCGCCATGGGGGGCTTGGCGGATATTTTGCGGCAAAGCGCCGGCTTTTCGTAGAGGGCGGGCCGGATCGGGCTGTGATCGGCATTGATGATGCTGAGGGCCGTTTTTTGGCGGCGCAACTGCAACAAGGGCGCAATGATGACAGCGTGCTTCAAGTATCGGCCTGCAGAAAATTAACCGGGGCGGGATGGATGGTGTTTGCCCGCAAAGGGTTCTTGTCAGAATATCGTAAAGGTCGGCAGGTTGCCGCTTTTGATTTGCGCCAGCATGCGGCGCTTCCTGGAGCGCATAATCATCAAAATGCCTGCGCGGCCTATGCGGTTTGCCGAGCGCTGGGCCTTTCGCCAAAAAACATTGAAACCGCGATGGCAAGTTTCTCTGGTTTGCCCCATCGCTCACAGTTGGTTGCCGAAATTAATCAGGTGCGGTTTGTAAATGACAGCAAAGCCACCAATGTTGAGAGTGCAAAAAAAGCATTGATGGCTTTTTCAAATATACGTTGGATTTGCGGCGGTGCAGAAAAAGAAGGCGGCTTAGACGCGTTGCAAGGCGTAGCAAACGCTGTGAGCAAAGCCTATGTCATTGGCGCCGAGGCGGCGGCCTTCGCAGCCCAGTTGCAATGTCCTTTTGAAATTTGTGAGACAATGGATGTGGCTGTAAAGGCCGCCAATGCCCAAGCGCAACCGGGGGATGTGGTTTTGCTAGCGCCGGCCGCGGCCAGCTTCGATCAATATAAAAGTTTTGAGCAGCGCGGCGAAGATTTTATAGCACAGGTTGCGGCGTTGTAACATAGGTCAAAGCCGAACTTAGCGGGGCGCTTCGAGCTGATGTGCAATTGCTTGCCCTGCGGTCCATCCTGAAGACTAGGCCCATTGGAATTATATCCGCTCAGCCAGTCCGTGACATCCACAGCCTCTCCTATGAAATAAAGCCCGGATATGGTTTTGCTCATCATGGTTTTTGAAGACAAACCGTTTGTATCCACGTGGATAATTTTCGCGCGCCTTTCTGTTGGCGCTGCGCGCGCAACGCTTCATAGATCGAGCTATTGGGAAAGAGATTGATTTCAAACGTTTCGGTTTTTTCCCAATAAGAGGAAAGTTGTAATATTGCCGGCCCAGACAGGCCGCGATGGGTAAAAAGAACCGCTTCGTCAAAGCTGGTCTTTTTGTTTGAAGCGCTCTGACTCAAAGGTTAATGGAACCAGCGCAGGGCGTGTTTTGGTCACATCCATTTGAAATTGTGCGGCAATGTCATAAGCCAGACCGGTTGCGCCCATTTTGGGAATAGATTTACCACCGCAGGCAATCATCAAATTTCGGCAGCTTATGGCGTTCCGTTGTCCCTCGTGCTCAAGGTTTAACGCAAACTCCTGATCGGTTTTGTTAAGAGCTGTTAGGCGCGTGTTTACCTACAACTCTGCGCCGCGCGCATTCAGCTCATTCAGAAGCATTGTGATAATTTGTTTAGCGCTGATGCCGCAAAACGGCTGGCCCAACGTTTTTTCATGATAGGCAATTTTATGTTTTTCGACTAAATTGATGAAATCCCATTGCGCCTAACGGCTGAGCGCGCTTTTGTGGAAATGGGGATTATTGGATAAAAAACAATCGGATTGAATGTTGAGATTGGTAAAGTTGCAGCGGCCACCGCCCAAAATGCGAATTTCCTCGCCGAGCGCTTTGGCGTGATCGATCACCAAAACCCGCCCCTGCGTCTGCGTTGCGCACATCAGGCCGGCCGCACCTGCCCCAATTATAAGTGTATCAAATTGCATAGATGATCCGATGCAGGGTTTTACTCGGTTTGACAAGAGTGAAGCTTTTATCTGGTCTTGAGACAATATATTGCCTATGTTTGGTGCAAGATCTAACAAATGGGTCAGAGAAGGTTTGAACAAGCAGGTTAGGCGCGTCGTATGACAGAAATGGTCTATGGATCAGCCCCGGTGCATCGGGATGAGCCGTTACTTTCAAAATGGTGGAGAACGATTGATAAATGGAGCTTATCCGCTGTACTGATCTTGTTTGGCATAGGGATATTGCTTGGCTTTGCAGCCTCTCCTCCGCTGGCAGAGAAAAACGGTTTTCAGCCGTTTCATTATGTCTACCGGCAAACAATTTTCGGCGGATTGTCCCTTTTGGCAATGCTGATCACCTCGATGATGTCGACGCGTTTGGTGCGGCGCTTGGCCGTTTTGGGGTTTATTGGAACTTTTGTGGCTCTTTTGTTGCTGCCTCATTTTGGAACAGATTTTGGCAAAGGTGCCGTGCGCTGGTATGCACTTGGATTTGCAAGCGTGCAACCCTCAGAGTTTTTGAAACCCGGTTTCATCGTCGTGACAGCCTGGTTGATTTCTGCGGCCGATGAAATCAACGGCCCCCCTGGGCGGCTTTGGTCTTTTATCTTGGCGATTACAGTGGCGGCTTTATTGGTAATGCAGCCAGATTTTGGGCAAGCCTGTCTAATTTTATTCGGCTGGGGCGTTGTTTATTTTATTGGCGGTGCACCGCTTTCACTTTTATTGGTATTGGCCAGCCTTGTCAGCGCGGCGGGGGCAGTCGCCTATAATATGTCAGAACATTTTGCGCGCAGAATTGATGGGTTTCTGTCGGCGGATATCGATCCGTGGACCCAATTGGGCTATGCCGCCAATGCCATTCAAGAGGGCGGGATCTTTGGGGTTGGGCCTGGAGAAGGGCAGGTTAAATGGTCATTACCTGATGCGCATACGGATTTTATCATCGCGGTCGCCGCCGAAGAATATGGCTTTGTTATGGTTGTGCTGATCATCTCTATCTTTGCCAGTATTGTGATCAATTCCTTATTTCGCTTGCTGCGTGAGCGCGACGCGTTCAACCGATTGGCGGGTGCTGGTTTGGTCTGCATGTTTGGCGTGCAAGCAATGATTAATATTGGAGTGGCTGTGCGCCTTTTACCCGCAAAAGGCATGACTTTGCCTTTTGTAAGTTACGGAGGGTCGTCCTTGATCGCAGGCGGTATTGCGATTGGTATGGTACTGGCTTTTACGCGAAAGCGGCCGCAGAAAGATGTTTCTGATCTGCTTGGAGCCCGGCCATGAGCCGCAAACCGCTTTTGGTTCTGGCTGCAGGGGGCACCGGTGGGCATATGTTCCCTGCACAGGCCCTTGCAGAGCATATGCTGGCGCAGGGCTGGCGTGTGAAACTGGCAACGGATTGGCGCGGAGCGCGCTATGCAAATGGTTTTCCTTCCGAAGTGAAACGGGTTGTCCTTTCCTCTTCAACATTTGCCCGCGGGGGCGTTTTTGCAAAATTGATTGTACCTTTTCAGATCTTTTTTGGAATTTTATCGGCGCTGCTCACAATGCTGATCGACCGACCTACGGTGGTGATTGGCTTTGGTGGATATCCCAGTATTCCCACGCTTAGCGCCGCATGGGTGTTAAGATGTCCACGTTTGCTGCATGAACAAAATGGTGTTTTGGGGCGGGTTAACCAGATTTTCGCCAAACGTGTGGATGCGGTTGCCTGTGGTTTATGGCCCACTGCGCTTCCGGAAGGTGTTAATGTTCATCACACTGGCAATCCAGTGCGTGCGGCTGTTAGAGCTCGCGCCAAGGCGCATTATATCGTGCCCGGGGATTACCCGTTATCGGTTTTGGTGATCGGAGGCAGCCAAGGGGCGCGCATATTATCGGATGTGGTGCCGCCGGCTTTGGCGGATTTGCCTTGGAATGTGGTGCAAAACCTTAGGGTCAGCCATCAAGCGCGGATTGAAGACCAGCCCCGCGTGTCTCAGTTTTACGCTGAGAATGGGATCACGGCAGAGGTTGAAACATTTTTTGAGGATATCGCTACGCGGATGAGCGAAGCGCAGTTGGTGATCAGTCGGGCAGGGGCGTCTTCGGTTGCGGATATTGCGGTGATTGGACGACCGTCTATATTGGTGCCCTTGGCGATTGCGCTGCGCGATGAGCAAAGTTCCAATGCTTCCGTTCTGGTCCAAGCAGGGGCGGCTATTTTGTGTAAGGAAGCTGATTTTAAAGTCGGGCCTTTGAATGCAATCCTGACCGATTTTTTTGACAAGCCAGAGACTGCCTTGAAAATGGCTCAATCGGCGGGCAAGTCAGGGATTGAAAACGCCACCAACCAACTGGCGGCGTTGATGCATAAGGTGATTGAGGCGGCGAAGTCATGAGCGCGATGACCAAATTGCCGATCGATATCGCGCCCATTCATTTTATTGGCATTGGTGGCATCGGCATGTCAGGGATTGCGGAGGTTTTGCTTAATCTGGGCTATCAAGTGCAGGGCTCAGATTTGAAGGAAAGCAAAATCACGGCGCGGCTTGAGGCGCTTGGAGCAACGATTTTTATCGGGCAAAGCGCAGATAATTTGGGCGCTGCAGCGGTGATTGTGATTTCCTCGGCGATCAAAGCGGGCAACCCAGAACTGCACGCGGCGCGGGTTGCCAGCTTGCCGATTGTGCGGCGTGCCGAGATGCTGGCCGAATTGATGCGGCTCAAATCCAACGTGGCGATTGCGGGCACGCATGGCAAAACCACAACCACAACGATGGTTGCCGCGCTTTTGGATGGGGGAGGTCTTGACCCTACGGTCATTAACGGGGGGATTATCCACGCTTATGGGTCAAACGCACGATTGGGGCAGGGCGAATGGATGGTGGTGGAAGCAGATGAAAGCGATGGTACCTTTACCCGCTTGCCAGCGACCATCGCCATCGTGACTAATATTGATCCCGAGCATATGGAGCATTGGGGAGATTTTGAGGCGCTGAAAGCTGGGTTTTTGAACTTTATCTCCAACATCCCTTTCTATGGGGTGGCGGTATGCTGCATGGATCACGCCGAAGTGCAGGCATTGGTTGGAAAAATAACTGACCGAAAAGTGATTACCTATGGGTTTAATGCTCAAGCTGATGTGCGCTGTCTGAATCTGCAGTATAAGGACGGATCGGCCTTTTTTGACGTGGCCTTGCAAAGTGAAGGCACCCAAATCACAGGCTGCCATTTGCCGATGCCTGGGAATCATAATGTATCAAATGCACTATCTGCGATTGCTGTGGCGCGGCATTTGGGGCTCTGCGCTGCCGAAATTCGCGCGGCGTTAAGCGGCTTTAAAGGAGTGAACCGGCGCTTTACGAAAGTTGGTAAGGTCAATGGCGTTACCATCATTGATGATTATGGGCATCATCCGGTTGAAATTGCTGCTGTATTAAAAGCAGCTCGACAAAGCTGCTCTGGAAAAGTAATCGCCGTGCACCAGCCGCATCGATACACCCGTTTGCACAGTTTGTTTGATGATTTTTGCACCTGTTTTAATGATGCGGATGTTGTAGCCATTGGTGATATTTTTGCCGCTGGTGAGGCGCCGATTGCGGGGGCAAGCCGCGATGATTTGGTGGACGGACTTTTGCGCCATGGGCATCGGCATGCCCGGGCTTTAGCATCAGAAGATGAGCTTGAGGCCTTGGTGCGGACGCAGGCGGCGGCAGGCGATATTGTCGTATGCCTTGGCGCGGGCACGATCAGCGCTTGGGCCAATCGCTTGCCTGAACGTTTATCCGGTTCCCATCTTTAAGGTTTTTAAAAGACCGCGCTAAAGCGGCTGACCCCAGTGATCAGAATAACAGTGGCTGTGATCCGAAATATATGATGTACGGTGATCAATGTCGGGCTGGTTTGCAGACTAAGAGCGATCCCTGCGAAAATCTGATCAGCAAAACGTCAAACGGCAAACCGATATAAAGCGAGAGCAGCGCGCTGAGGGTAAGCGCCATGCCCAGCATGGCTAGAGCGCTCAACAAGCCTAGGCTGGCACTGCGCCTTAGCGCGGCATAGCCAAACCTAACAAAGCGGCTTCTCAAGCTGACCGGCTGGCAGTTTGAACTGCCGCCCCAAATATAAACCAATCAAACCAATCAAACCAACCAAAAGTGTGAGTAAGAGGTTTTGGTTCGTAAACAGCGAAGGGTCAGATCCAGGTAGAGCAAAGCCGGTAGCGCTGCCTACAGGGCTTCCCATCCAAAGCGACAAACCGCTTGGAACCAGGATGATAACAAAAATTACCCTAAGAAATTGCTGCAGGGTTAAAATACGGCTGTTACAGCCATAAGTTTCCCTAAGCGCGATGCTTTCCAACAACCCGCCTGGGGCGCTGCAAAAAACGCCGTTGTAGGATCATACCGGCCCAACCGTGTGAAAATCAGAAAGTTGACGCCCAAAGCCAGGCCGATAAACGGGATTGAACCAAGCAAGCTGGGCAGAATATTGGGCACGTGTTGTGTCACTTTCTAGCTGATCTGGCTGCCAATCATCACGCCAATGAAAAGTATGCGAAATCTATGCGGGAATTCGATAAGAAGAAGGAATATCTCCCCATCCCACAATACTGATCAGAGCCGTTGCTGCTAACGAGCCCAGCATCCATGGCAATGGCAAAAAGGTTTTGCTGCAGATAAAAGCCGGCAAGCGCCCCCAGGCCAATCAGCGCGGCTGCTGTTTTTAAAATCATTGCTTTTTAGCACTCGTCTCACTTAGGCTGTGCTGCCGGAATGCTGCAAAGCCAGAGGCTTGCCAAATCGCTTAGGCGTCACGCCGGTTTTGTACCAAAAACGCATGCAGTTGTTCGGCCAGAGTGTGGTTGCTTTCAAGCGTAAAAATATAGGCTTGAGTTGCAAAAAAACATTGCTCATCAAGCGTTTGTGCCGCGGCATCTTGGCGGGCATGCGTCGCGTGCACTTGAATTTCGAGCTGCGTCACGGGGCAGGGGCGGGCAGATGATGCGCCGGTTGGTTTTGAGCTTCTGTCAGCGTCTTAGCGACCCACGCGTGAAAGCAATGCGTTAGAGCATCCATCGCGGGAGAAAACCGCTCTTCGTCAAACCCTGGTTCATAGCGCCCGCGTTGCATTCTATCGACGACAAAAACATCTTCTTCCAAGACCGATTTCCACTGCGCAGTGTTTTTTGCCCGTAAGCTTGGCTCGGTTGCTTCCGCGTTATAATATAAATGCATATGCTCGGTATTTTTTTCGGGTCCTGAGGGCGCGATAATAATCGCAAAGGCGTGATCACGATGGGTGCCAAGTAGCACATTGGGATAAATGGCTAGATATTCAGCAGCTTGGTTCCATTTGGTGTTCAGGTTTTTGAAATCAGGAAATTTTTCGGCGCGATTTCCAGTCAATTGCCGGTAGACGATGGTGTCTTGGCTGGAATAACATCCTGCAGATTGAATGTCGTAATGATCTTCGAGCCGCGAATAGCTGTTCAATCCGGGATGCACCCACGGCAAGTGATAGCTTTCGCAATAATTCTCAACCGCTAATTTCTAGTTGGTGTTCAATTCAAGCTCAAATCGGCTATCGGCGCCACCATGAAAAAGCGGTTGATCAAACTCAGACTAGCGTTCTATCGGCTTGGCTATGGCTGTTTCAAACGCGGGTGCTGTGCCGGAGAGATTGATCCATACAATATCGTGCCAAATATAACTCGCAACTTCGATTAGCCCCAGCGCGTCTCGATCTATATCTTCATGCGTATTCTTAACCTGTTCGCCCACATGAGGGGTGCCGATCAAACGACCATCTGTGGCATAGCACCAACTATGATAGGGCATCTTATTTCCCCTTCAATTTTTTTAGGCGCGTCGATCAAGATCATACCACGATGCCTGCAGATGTTTTAAACACCCTGACGCGATGTGAGCGATCGCGTATTATCACCGGTAGTACGCCTAAGAAATCAACCGGCTTTGTATCCCTATCTGCGGCAACGCCTAAGCCCGCCCATTGGCGGAACAACAGGGCATCTTTTTCAATTTCATAGACTGACAGGTCGGCATAATGCGCGTTTGCAAGCCCTCTGGCCCATGCAACGGAGTTTTGGACCGCCTTTAAATCAGAAAATGGTTCCATCTTTTGCCTCACCGGTTTGCTTGGAGCCTCTAGGCAGTCAAGTCTCCAAATCTGGTTCCGTGCGCGTCAATTCGCGACCTGTCGATGCCGTAACTCGCCCAATTTAGGAAAAGCCGCCCTCGGGTTTGAGCAAAGTTTTGTGGTAGAGAACCAAATCATCGGCTTCGCAAAACCCTGCATTGCGCGCGGTTGAAGAGATTGCGGATTGGTTTTGTCCAAGATGCTCATAAACCAACTGGGTGACCCGATCTCCGGTTGGTTTCTCTTGCACGGTGCGGGTGCTA
>JACLAD010000063.1_pt1 | contig 13076 bp, 14 predicted proteins | sample 8027901 | NCBI WGS metagenome assembly JACLAD01 (sample SAMN15725071, study PRJNA655200) | protist metagenome | isolation source: fluorescence activated cell sorting (FACS) single amplified genomes of... | place: Spain: Blaines Bay Microbial Observatory, Mediterranean Sea | collected 2016-07-05
TTTTGTGACATACTGAATTGACGGTTCCATCACAAGATCCGGAATCGGCACTGGGATCGTAGAGGACCACGTCGGACCATTCCAAGTCACCATCCTGCAGACGGCGGGGGGACATGTCACCAAACGCCTTTTTGTATTACAAAAACCATTACTTTGTTACTACAAAACTTACAAAATGACAGTAGAATTCATAAATTTTGATGGGTGTGAATGATTACCTTTCGGAGGGGGGCGTCCTCGCGCTTCAAATAGCGGAGGGGGGAGTTAGTGGACAATCTCCTTCCATCCGGGACCTTTGTTTTGTTCAACCAAAAATACGTTTTCTTACAAAAAACGATAGATTTTTTGGTGTTTTGTGAGGAAATCGTACGGAATCAGGGCAGATGGTGGCGAAGACGGGGTCGGCAGCCATATTGTCAGCGAGGGCGGCACAGGTGGTGGCGGTCAAACCGACGAGGGAGGCCAGGCGAGCTGCTGCCGCATCATTGTCACCATCAGCCTAAATACATATCAAAAACAAAATATTTTTACATACTTTTCATTTTTTGTTGAAATTTTTGTTGTTGTAAGCGTATTGTTATTTTTTTAAATATACTTGAGGAGCAGAGCAGGCGCAGCCGCAAAGAGCGGATTGGAGGGGATCGGAACAGTAGCCCGCGTCCGCAGATTGAGCGCAAATGTTAGGGTTGTACTGACCACTGCAGGAGGCGCCACTGCATGAAGAAGTAGATTCAGATGCTCGGCCGAGGCCGAACAAGAAATTCGCCTCCGCTGTGTGATCCTGACATACATCACCCTCTTCTCCTTGTTCCTCGATGACCTCGCAAGTCCGCAACTTCCACTGGCACGAATCCCATTCGATACGGCAACAATCCTATTGGAAAAATTACCAACAAATTCAAATTTTGACAAAACGTTAGCTAATCTTAAAAAACATACGATATTGTATAAAAGTTTTATATTTTTTCATGTTTGTGTTGATAAAAAGTTAAAATATAATTACAAGCCCCTCGCTCGTGAAGATGGAAGGAACGTCGGATTTCGTGTACACGCCATTGCAGCCATACACGTCAAGCGGTACATTTACCTAGTACAAAAAACACCCAAAAGTTAAAATATTTATACAAAAACATTTATTTTTGCATGAAAGTGATGTTTTTGTAGCTACTTCGACGTAGTATCCCATGGGACAAGAATCCGGGCCATCCACGGCGGCTACAGCCCCTACTAGGGCGGGAAAAACCTTCCACATTTTGCTTTTAAAAAAACTACTTGTTTTCTAGTAATAATATCGACTGAATCTAAATTATATTTGTAATTATTTTATGACCGCGGCCCTCCTGTATGTATAAATTACGTTTTTGAAAAGTTTGTAAATTTAGTTAGTATTTGTGGGTTATTATGACAGACAACAAAAAGTTAGTATATCCATAAGTCTGATCGTGGTTTGTTAAGAAACACCACGCTTTTAGCTTTTCTAATGCGTTATTCGTACAATTTGTTGTTTGTTAACATAAACATTTCAATTTTTTGGTAAAAAGCCAATATGTTTTGTGGATCATTGCACAACACGAAAAAAACAAATCTGCCTGGTGAACTTGTTAGCACTTATCTTATTTTGCCACACTTGTACGTTTTTCTGTCATAGCCATTGTGATACAATTACTTCCACTTTGCTTACAACAATACAAATTTACAACAAACAACTTCAAAACAATGTATAAACTTGCGATGACTTATCAATCGACAATAGTAATATTTTGGATAGATGGTGTGTGATCGAATCTACGGCGAAACGTGGATTCGTGCGGCAGTAGGTAGAATATTTTGAAATGTTTGTAAAATGTTAGTAAAATATGTTAGGACAGGTGGATTGAATTGTGCTGCTTAAAGTAGAGTGAGTAGTAAATTTTTGGTGGAGTGTCGATTGTTGGTGTAAAATACGTCTTTTGTGTAGAGCTACCAGCTGGCCGCGGCGGCTTGGATGTTCTCACGCGTCTTTTCGAGGTCGCTGATCTTCTGGTCGAGGTCGACGATTCTCTGCTGAAATTCCTCCTCGGAAGAGAGAACTTGCTGTGCTGGCTGCTTGCCCTTCTCGATCTCGACCAAAGCGTCCGCAAATTTCATGCCATTAGCAATAAGCTCATAGCATTGATGTTTTACTGGATCATACAAGCCAAAATGTCGGGTGCACTTAGCCGAATCAGATAAAACGAAAAATACGATGTAACAGCCGTAAAATGCGAACAGACCGCCAGCGATGGTGTAATTACGTATGAAGGACTTCCGGAACCAGCGCGTGGAGGGATTGACGATGCGGTGTCGTACACGTGACGAGAACCAGCCAGGTTTAGAGGTTTTCTTGATATACTCGTCTTCAGCGATATCCCACTCTTTGCAGATTGATCCAAAAATCCATCCGAAAAAGACGCCGATTGAGATGCCAAGTACCAAACCACAGCCCGCCCAGTGTTCAGCATCATCATACCAGTGGCTGACCATCACGACATATGAGATCAAAACAGGAATCGTTAGGAGTTCGAAGCTGCTTGCACTGACCATCCATACAAACAACAGGATGGGCGTGAAAATAGGAACCCAGATGATAGGAGCGTAGATGAGCCAAATGAGATAGCGCCACCATCCTTGCGTGGCTTGATGCCCAAACCAAACGGGTTTCTTCTGTACGAAATCTTCTGGAATGGTCGACAGCTCGGTTTTAGGTTTCCTCTTGGTGACAGCGCGTCCCTTCCTGATGGATGGATCACGAACCAAAAACTGCGGTCTTGTCATAGTGCCAGTAGACTTGGGATGGAGCGGCTCACAAATTGGCACTTCTGTGTCCATATCCTCCCTGACGGGCAGGCCCGCATCTTGCTTGACGGGTCGACCCACTGGTACGCGTTTCCTCAGACCAGCGGGCTGGTTGTCTTCGTCCTTCTTGCCTGGGAGCTCACGGATTACGAAATTGGGCGGCGACATGGTGCTATCTTAGCAAAAAAATGTTTGCTATAATGTAATGTGATGTTAGTAGAAATTAGTAGGAATTAGGTAATGTAGAAGTTCGAAGGGGTTGACTGAATCTTTTTACTTCTGTCTGTGTTTTACAAGGGGTAAACAACAATTACGAATACATGATAAAACATTTGATTGTGTGACAATACAACTAACTTTCATAAAGCCTACTCTACACCTGAGATTATGATATCAATCGACACCTGTATTTTTGGATTTATGGATATTGTTTTTGTAATTATGATTCGAATCTACGACAAAACGCAAATTCGCGCGGCTTGTGGTAAAATATGCGATGTATTAGTCAATGGTAAAAATATCGGTAAAATATGTTAGAATTTTGATGGATTGTTAATGTGGTGCCGCGTAAGGTAGAATGAGAAGTGGATTTTTATTGTTGTGTCAATTGAAATTCCTTCGCCAAATTGTGAATTTGATGATATAATATAAGTTCGACCAAGCATCCCAAAATTGTGCTTTCGTATTTTCTTGCCAAATGGCTAGCGGAAAGGTAGAAGATAACTTGCAACACGTTTTCACCATTGGTGCAAGGTTGGAAAAGGACTCGGTAAACAACATCCCACCAAGACTCGTACGCAGGACATGTGCGTTTCGGTGAAGTTGTTTGAATCTTCTCGTCCGTGGATTCCACTTGGAATGGTTCGGAACCTAGACCATCTTCTGATTCTTCGCTGTAGACGGTGGAAGGTTCGTGTGTGATTGGGCGTGGCTGTGGTTGCTGACGCTCGCCGAGTTTAATACGAACGGTATCAATGGGCTGGCCGGCGCGCACCATCTGAACACATCGGGTGGTTGTCGCGACGTCATTTTCGAAACGACACCGTGAATGAATACCGACGACAAAAAAATTCACCCAAGCGAAAAATGCGACGATACATCCAAGAATGGTGAAATTGCGAACGAATGACTTTCGAAACCAACGTGTCAACGGTTCAACGACGGAACGTCGAACGCCTGGCCAAAACCAACCTCGCTGCTCGGTTTTCTGAATGTAGGTGTCCTCGGAAAGATCACGCTGTTTACATCTCTCACTACACATCCATGCGGCAAACCCACCCAATGCCATTGCCATGAGGAAATGCTCGCCGAGCTCGTGGTACCCAAAACCTTGATACAACTGTATGGCAATCAAAATACCAGGAACCATAACCGATAAAGTTAGGTATTCAAAGCTGCTTGCACTGATAGTCCAGATAACCAGCATCATTGGCAAAATAAGAGGTATGATTAAGAGCGGGACGTATAAGATCCAAATGAAACAACGCTTGAGCCCCTGAGTAGTATGAAGCCCAAACCAATGATCGTACTGCTCTTCGCCCTGGTCCGCTGGAACTTCCGCTTTGGAAGGCTGTTTCTTCTTCTTTCTTGAACGCACTACAACTTGAGACTGCGCCATGGTGCTATCGTACTAAAAAAATGTTTGCTTACGAAATGATAGATGATATATTGTACTGTGATTTTAGTAGAAATTAATGTAGAAGTTCAAAGGGGTTGACTGAATCGTTTTACTTCTGTCTGCATTTTACACGGGGTAAACAACATGCACGCATACATAATACAAAATACGATTCGTACAACAATACAAAATACTTGCTCAACATGACAAACTATGTGATATAATCGACTGTTTGAGATAATCATTTAGGCCATGGCTAAAATGATGATATGCGGCTTGGTGAGAAAGAAAGAGAAACTTAAAAAATTACAATAAAAATACAATGGCTTTGCCGCTTAGAGAAAAAATATAATGTACTTTTGTAATACACATAACGTCGATTGTTTAGTAATGATAGTAAAAATGTTGTAATTACTGCTGTACATGTTTCTTGGATTTACAAGATTGAATACTCATAAAAGGAAAATGTAGATGTTACGTGACACTGTTGTGTTGTCACTTTAGTTTTACAAGGTAATTGTTTAGGTACGGGCGCGGGCAAGTTGGTCCTCATGGTCAAGCTCTTTGGTGGACGTCTTAGTAAACATCTTTCTGTCATCATTTGAATAAAAAATACAGAAAAAATAAACAAAATAACGACGTTTGCGTGTACTTTTTAAAGTTTTTTTGATTTGTTGTGTAGAAAAGCTACCTCAAACCGGCACGGATTCCCGTAGTTTTGCGACCCTTGGCATCATAACTGGCCGTGCTCGTGTTGGACAACCTTTTACCAGCAGTCTGTAACATTGACACAAAAATTCAAAACATATGAAAAATCATAAAAAGAAAATGTTTTTACTAAAATTTTGTATGATTTTGTGAAAATTAATATAGTTTTTTAAGAAGGAATTACGCGGCCAACGGGGGCACCCTGATCGTCCGGGTGGTCCACCTGATGGGCGGTGGCTGCCGTGGCATCACTAAATTAGTACATCCAAAAAACATTAACAAATTTACGTTTTTGATGGTAAAATCTTGCAATTTTGTATGTTTTGTAACGTGAATTACCTGTGGCGGCGAGGGGAAACAGGTTTGGAACTGCGGGGCGATTGGAGGCCTCCCTTGATTCTCGAAGGAGAGCGTGCCCTTGGCGATGCAGCTTTGGCAGTAGTGGTCTCGCCCTATAAAAACATTCAAACAACAATATTTTCGTAGTTTTTGATGATTTCGACATGTTTTGATTATGTTTTTCAACTTTTTGTATAATTTTTTCTTGTTTATGAATCGACCTGTAAATGCTTCTCTTTGATAGGAGAAGATCCACGGGCCAGGGAGCGCTCGCCGCTGACAAAACAAATTAAAAAAATCAAAATCATTAGTTTTCTATATAAAATTTTACGTTTTTGCTAATACAAATCTTTATTTTTCTTGATGTTATTGTGTTTTAGTTAAATGTTGTATTTTTTATTGAAAAGTACCTGGAGAAATGGTGAGCAAGCAAAAGTGGAGCGATGGCCAGTGCACCCATCCAAACCTGTTTTTAAAAAATTGACAAATTTTTAACAAAAACAACGAAAAAACAACGAATACAACAAAATTTCAATTTATTTTTGCAGTTTTTAACGTTTTTGTAGTTCAAAAGTACTTTCATGTAGATCTCAACAATAGTGCCATTGGCGAAAGCCTGAATTGGCGCAACAATACCTAACCATAAAAAAAATGAAAAATGTATGTATAAACAATTATATTTTTGTGGTGTTTTGGCAATATTTTTTAAACTTTTGTTTGAAATTTTGATTGTTTTTATGGTTTTGTAAATACCGCCAAAATAGACAATAGGGCCAAATAGCATGGCAGCGGCGATTCCGATGGGGCCGTGGCGGAGGTGCATGTGCGACATAAACCTGTTTTACAAAATTTAACAGAACACATATGAAAACGTTTACAAAAACTTCAAAACTAACAGATTTTATATAAATTTTGCAATAAATCGCGTAAATTTTTGAATATTTTGTAAGTTGGTTAAAATTACCAAAGGCCAGTAGGCAACACGAACATAGCTGAGAAGAGACCAGGGTTGTAGATGTCACTCAGGAATCCAAGCTATATTTGTAAAAATAAAACAAAAAATGCAGAAAGCGCAAGAACACAAAGGCTTTTTACTTTTTTCAATAAAGTAAACCATTGCTGTGCATTTTTTAAATTGAATTTTTGATGTAAAATAAATACGGGGTTGGAAACGATGTAAGAAAGGGCGCCGTCGCCAATATGCTGGCTCTTGTTGTAGACGTCGACGAATTGATTGCATAGCGGTACAATCTACAACATTTTTAATTAATAAAAAAAAATATGAAAAAATACATACAAAACAGCAAATGTTACACCAAAAACAAAATGTTTTGTATGAAACGCATTAGTTTTTGGAATTTACGTTCTCGATGGTGATGACGGCAATGATTGTGCCCCAGGCCCAGGCAGTAGACAGGATGTTACCGCTTCTCCAGTACATCATCATAGCTACAAACGCTTGCAACTTGATGAAAAAATAGGTTAACGTAACGGTAAGGGGCGAATGATAAATTCCCAAAAGGTCAGACAGATTTCCATTGAAAAAGTTGAGAATCGAATACTGTTCGCCATTTAGATCCATTCTTTTTTCGTGTGAAAACAACAAAAATACTTTACAAAACAACAATTTTTATAACAAAACAAATTCGAACTTATGCTTTTTCAATTGTTTTTAACGTTTTTACCATATTTTCAGTAAGTTTAAATTTACCCAGTTTTTTCGAAGATATGGAGGCCGACCAACGGTGCAGCAGCCATAGCGACAAATCTTGCGGGGTACCTTTTTTAACAAATTTACAAAATTTATGACAAAAACATTATTTTTACAACAAACATAATGTTTTTTGTTTTAAGTTTAATGTTTGTATAGTAAAACATTGATCTACCGTTTTGCATGAGGGAAGGCGAGGTGGGTGACGAGAAGGAAGAGGAGAGGCGTGACCGCGGCATTGATCCATGGTGCATACTGCACAATCCTTTTTCCAACACAACACAAAAAAGCATCAAAATATACAACAAAACAACAAAAAATCTCGTGGTTCAAACATTATTTGTTAGTTTTTGTTAGTTTCATTTTTTTGTCAAGTAAATACCAAGGTTGGTCCTTCAAGGGGTGGAAGCTAATGCCCGGGATACCGAAAAGTCCGTTAACGCCCATGATTACCAGCTATTTCTCTCAACTTTTTTTGTTTTGCTAGTATGAAATATTTTTGAAACGAGTTTTGACTTTTGAGTCGTCGCTAAAGAAAGATGATGAAATACGAAAATCACGTGGTATAATCTTTTCAACAAATTGCCATTTGAAAAAACAAAAACGACAAAGTAACAATTTTTCACAAAATAAAAAACAAAACAAAAAACCATTCACATTACGTGTTATTTTCATGTTACGTACGCGTGGGGTCATTATATTTACATTTTGTTATCATCGGGAGGGCAACATATGATATCAGTAATCACTTCAAAAACTTTTGGTTATACACTTTACATACATATTTATACTCACGAGTTACGCATGGTTTTGTACAAATTACGACAATGAGTATGTTTTCAAACATTCAACTTTCAAATGTTAATATTCATTTATGCGCTGATGTATTTCTTCAAGAATATTTTCAGCGCGTCGATTATGGTTTGATAGGCCTCAAAAAAGTCTAACTTGTGTTGAGAAAACTTTTGGACCTCAAATTCTTGCCGACGGTCGGACATCCTGTCAAACAGTCTAGATCTCAAAAACTTTTGCTGGTCTAGCAAATTCTTACATGCAACTTTTGATAGTTCCTGCGCGGTTTCAATCTTTTCCCTTACCAGACGATTCTGCCCTATAATAGTAACTATTTTTGACATAGTTTTGACATGAACATTCCAATCGTCACTACAAAACCGCATCTTGTCAATATCAAACTCCAAACTAACCTGATAGATTTTGAAATTTTCAAATTCACAAATCTTGTCTACCAACCAATTTACCTTCTTTGCTTCTTTGTGGACGACTTCTGGATCTGCACAAACATACGGCTTTTCTAAGCTTAACGGTTGGTCGTTGTTTTCTTGTTCTTGATAATAAGGTACTTCCAAACTCAATTTATGTTCTTCTTGTTGGTCGTATGCTTGAGATTGCTGACTATAAGGCACTTCCAAGCTGATATATTCTTCTTCATCTTGATTATGATGTTGTTTGACTTCTTCAGATATTTGTTTTTGATCAGGTATTGGCTTCTGTGTAAAATGTTCGAAACTACTTTTAGATTGCAAACTCTCCACACTCAGAGAGTACTTATAAGGGTTTTTACTTTCACACTGCTCTTCGCAAAACGACTGCGCTTTTTGTAGGGGTGATAACTTCTTTTTAGTGCTGCCACTAGAAGTACTTGTGACGCTACTATTACGTGTAGCAGTACTACTACCACTGCTACTAACGGTGCTAGAGGAACTTACAGTGCTTTGCGTCTCGTCACTAATAGTAGTAGGCTTCTTTTTCCCACTACGCGGTTTACCTTGTTTCTTTTTCGTGCCTTTTGTACTACCTTTCTTTTTTGATTTCTTTGAAACATCTTGTTTTGCAAGATTTTTGTCGCTTTGTGCGTCAATTTTGTTGTCAATTTGTTTGTCGCTTCTTGCTGTTTCATCGCCTAGAGAAGCTTCGGAGTGCTTCCGGACGAATTCTTTAATTACCTTGTCGTGTTGGCGGAGTTGTGTTTTATCTACGCCAGAATTTTTACGGCGTAACTTTTTTAGTACAAACATTTTCTTTGAAGTAAATATTTACTGTAAATTAATTGAAAATCTTGGATAATTGATTGGATATCTTGACAATGTAGAAAAAATGATTTCTTGAAAATTCGTGTAAGGTAGAAAAAATGTTTGCAATGCTGTTTGCAATTGTAATTCTGCAATTTTGAAAATGGTAGGAATACAAGCATAAAACGTAAGAATATGAAAACATATCGGATTTGTTTAGAAAATGAAACAAAAAACGTATTAGACAGTTTGATAGTTAATAAAACACAAACCACATTTTTGTTCTTGACAACAAAAGCTTTGAGAAAATTTCGAATTTACAACTGAAATAACATATTTTTGGATTTTTAGTATTTTTACTGGAATAAATCAAATCTCTGAGGTGATACATAAGAAGAATAGATAACAAAAAGCCCGCAAGAAGTTGCAATGCAAACATCATAATTCTCCTTGTATTTTTGAACCTTTGGATTTTTTTCTGGTAACTTTTCTAACATCTCTTAATAACATATGAAATCTTTGAATACATTTACTTTTTAACAAATATAAAAGGACTTTACGTACACACATGCTGCGAAATGAAAACATAATGACATTAGCCAGTTTTCGATTTTGTGCGTAATGATTTTTTGTTTTGATGCAACGTATTTTTTATTATCCTAGACTGTTTTAGAATGATTACAAGGCGCTATGCTATACACTTGATCAAAAAAATTGTATGATACAAAGACTTACGCTTATGTTAGTTCATTTTGCTTATGAATTCTTCTTCCTTGGACTCGTGGTAGCACATGATGATCTCGTGTTGTTCTAGGCCGCGGACTGCTAGACAATGGTAGCCCAGTTCTTGGTGGTGGAATGCGCAACAAAAAATCAATGAAGGGGGTACGTTGGGTCGAGAGTCCGCGCAAAGGTAAGCGAAGCCGAGCCCTGGGGCGGGGTAGAATAGTTTGGCGCGCCCTACAGAAAGAGGGCGTTAGGGAATCAGGCGATAGTCAAGCTTTCCCCTGAAGGACTTCTTTGGCCTCCCAAAGCGGCCAGGCCAAGTAACAGGCTGGGCGGGCGCGACCTGGCGGCGCATGATATTGTACAAAAACTTTTGCATGAGCGAGCCAGAAGCGATACACTCATCGAAAGAACCGGGCTCACAGGGGGTAGTGCCAACTGGGGAGAAGCCAAAAGGATCAAGGCCCTTGGCTAGGTCACCGTCAGGGCTACGGTGTAGATGATTATCCTTCCTTACGTACTTGGATTCTGACGGCCACCGGAAAAATGTGGCGGCAACCGCGTAACTGGAGCAATACACATTGCTTTTCGGATCCTCGACAAATAGCTCGACCGACAACCATAGTACCATGAGCTACGCACAAAACCACTATAAAAAATTTGCGGCGGAACATCTTGTTGATGCTGTCCATAATCGCCTGGATTACAGATCAACCAGAATCATATAAAATAAAAAAAATTGAATCGCACCTGCGGCAGCATTCGCAAAACTCAAATCCCGCGGCTCATCAAAAAACGGTTGATTCTCTACATACAAATACCTTACAACAAAAAACAAATTCACACAAAAATCTAACAAAACATAATAAAATTTAAACTTATGTTAAATTGTGAAGACGTACGGCCTGTCCCGCGCAATCATATTCTTAGCCCCTGCTAACACCTCCAACTCCATCCCTCATTTTTTTTTACAAAATTATACAAAAAAATGTTTGCACATCAAAAACATTATTCTCTATCTAAAAATGAATGTTTTTGTATGTAAAAATGTGATATTGGCTACCTTCAGTGTCGATTTTGAAGAAGTTGATTGGACGGTCGAAATACACGTCATCCATCGCTTTCACCTCGACCCGCTCTAGTTTTTCTTCGTATGGCAAATTCGCCTTTTTAAACAACAAAAATTCAAAAAATAAAATAAAAACTATGATTTGTGTATAAACATTTTTGCTTCTGGTGTGTTTGTTAAATAGATTTAGTTGTTACAACGTGTGATTCCTGCTGGTAGAAAATCCTTGCGGTGCCTAGGTTTGACATGTCATCAAACGCTGGGGCGCGTACTTCAACGAACTGGCTCTTATTCCCTGCTCCTGCCTATATATAAAAGCAAACAACTTTTTACCACAAAATTGCAATTTTTTCGTGCGAATGTGTTAGTGTTTTTGTTTTTACAAATACTTTTGACAGTTTTTAAGATTTAGATGAATTACCTGGTATGTCTGGACGTTAGACAACCCATTCAAAGCGACGTTGGCTGTCATGATTTGGAAGATCTTTCGAAATGGCTCAAATGCATACCTTAGAATAAAAATGAAGGCAAAAATTAATACAAAACGATGAAAAATAATGTTTTTGGTGTAATATTTTTGTTGTTTTTGATGTTTTTGTTTAGTAGTAATTAAATACACAAAACCACCAGGGCCAACGGCATCGGCGAGGACTACTGTGTAGGTGCCGATGTTGGCACCGACCTCGTGTTTTTTTAGAAAATGGATAGTCGACATACTGTACTTTTAGGTAGAACTTTACGTATGCGTTGGCTCTCGCCATGTTTGTGTTATTCTCATTTTATGTTTTGGAAAAGCGCGCGCCGCCAGGATCATTGCCACGAGATTTCTCTATTGGCGACGGAACTCTGCGCGGGAGGTTTACCGCGTTTGCCCTTGATTCCTGCGCGCAGAAATCCATGTACAGACATTTCAGGCTTTTAATTTTCAAGAGATGTCCACCCACATCACTACAAACATCACAGACCAATCTTTCCTCTTACCAAAATAAAACTTGTCAAACAAAAGCCTACCTCTAAGACGACGTCATCAAAATGCACAAAATGCTGTAGTATCGACCTCTCCAACTCATCATACGTACCTGACAACGTAGTGAATTCAAAAATTGCTAAAACAAACGCATTGAAAAAAAGTTTGCTTGTTGCTTACACAAAATACAACAATGTTTAAATTTTTTTTATGGATCATTTGTTGAATGTATACCGACAAACTTCACAAAAGCGCCGACGACGAAATCGAAAGCAGGTGTTAGAAAATATGCCGAATTTTCATCTGGCCCAAGTAAGAGGTTTGCTTGCTGTTTTCCCACAGGCACGCCAGGGACGGTGCCAGGATCGCTATAGTGCCGCCGTTTCCACTTCCGTAACCGGTGTACGCACTTAATGTACCATAGATGCTCCATCTCTGCTGTTTTATTCTCACTCATATCCGACCTTCTCAAAACCTATTCACAAAATTACAAACTTAAAACTCAAAACTAATTGTTTTTTACGTTTTGATGATTTTTGTAAGACTGAAAAATACAGATTGACCGCCATGTTCAGGTTCTTCCAGCCACATTCCAAATGTGAATTCTGATACATGCTTCGTACATGCTTCCGCCTCACATATTACATCAAAAATGTTAAAAATTTTGTGAAATGGTGGAGAAATTAATGGTTTTGGTGTGCTGATACTTCTGCGAGGTCGTCTATGCCAAAGGGGGTGAATTGTTGCCGCGTGAATTCCGATTGGGCGCTGACGCTACTACTTGCCGCCGTTATTACTATTCCTATTGCCTGCCTCATTTTTGTTTCTTACTTTTTAGTATTTACGTACTCTATAGTTTATACAGCAGTTGTAAACTGTAAATTAGTAGTTGTACAAGTAATGCAAACAAAATTTATATGGCAAGACTTTTGAACAAACTGTTGATAACAAAATCTGTGGAACCATGTTGATAAAAATGTATACATAAAATTCTAGACAAGAACGACGACATAGTAATACATGCACTACAAAGACAACAAATACAGCGTGTTATGAGTTACCATTTTTCATGTTGTTGTAGGTATGGATTAAGC
>JACLAD010012547.1_pt1:0-5000 | contig 13075 bp, 11 predicted proteins | sample 8027901 | NCBI WGS metagenome assembly JACLAD01 (sample SAMN15725071, study PRJNA655200) | protist metagenome | isolation source: fluorescence activated cell sorting (FACS) single amplified genomes of... | place: Spain: Blaines Bay Microbial Observatory, Mediterranean Sea | collected...
ACAAAAAGTAATAGTCAGAAAATTAATTATTTTGCTTCGTCCCCATAGTCTCCTCCTACATCCTGGGGTAGCGCGCTTGTTATTGACGCCGCGTGTTCCGCGATGATCGAAGACAGCGCTTTGGGAATGAGCCACTTTGGTGTCGCGGCCCCCACCCGCTTGGCCCGTTCGGTCCACCGGCTAATGGTTTTCAAATTAGAAGAAAGCAAGGCGACTTCTGCCGCGACTCGCGTCCAAGACTGGTGCGCAATGTGGTGCGCAATGCGCGACCAGATCGGCCCCATTTTGGCCCACGCGCTCTTTTTCTTGGCGCGCAAAGAGGCCGCCTCCACCTCCCGTGCGACTCGCAGCCACTGCTTCTTCCACAGCGCCTGGAACTGCTTGCCGCGCTTGGGGATCGTCTTGAGCACGCCGAGGATGATCTGGAGCTGCTCCCCGTTCGGGTTGAGGGTGTCGGATAGTTTCTGGAAAGTCGCCATGAAAGAGCTGCCGTCCTTTTGGCTGCCGATGACCGCGTCGGCCAGCTTGTCCACCGTCGCACGCCACTCCCCGTTGCGCAGCTGGGACGGCCGGGTCTTGGCAGCGACCAGGACGGCTTTGAGGGCGGTAATGCAAATCCGCAACAGAGAGGGTTCGTTTGAGGACTCGTTCATCAGCATCAGGCGCAGGATGGAAAACCCGTTCTCCTCTTCGCCAAAGAGCAGCATGCGGATGAAAGAAATGCCCGGGCCGCCCTCCTCCTCGCCGAGCATCATCCACTGCATGAGCGACACCCCGTTCTCGTTCCCAGATTTTAGAGTCGCTCCGAGCTTGAGGTAGCCCTCGTTAAAATCAACGCAAGTGCCCAGCATGAGCCGCGCGAGCGAATCCTCGCCTTCGAGCTCGCCTTTGAAAAACAGGTCTGCAATCGATGGCTTGCCAGCCGTGAGGAGATCCATGAGCGAGCGCCGCGGCTTTTTCCCCACGACGTCATCGGCCGCAGCCGGCTTTTCCGGCTGCTTGGCTCGAAAAGAAGAGCCCATCCGTACGAGCGCGCCGCGGCTCTTGGGCGTGTACTTGAAAAACAAGAGGCGCATCAGAGACAGCTGATTCGGGCGAGCCTCGGCCGCGATCATCATCCGCAGCAACGAGACCCTACCTCCGCCGAATATGTAGGTGGATAACGCAGGACGGTAGCCTTTGTGGTTTTCAAAGCTTGTCAAGCACATGCGTGCGATGGAGAGGCCATTGTTGTACTTGTCTTGGGCGATGCGTCGAACGATCGAGCCCTGGCCGTCGCGTTCTCCCTCTAACAAAAGGCCCAGCAAACTTGGTTGGTCTGGCCCCTGGCTCTTGAGCATCAAACGCATCAATGACACGGGAACTCTTGCCATGCGTTCGTCCTCTTCATCGTCATCATCATCTTCTTCTTCCTCTTCATCATCGAGACCACTAACCTTGTCATCTTTAGATGCCGTGTCAGCGAAATACTGCTCTCCGTCGAGCATGGCCTCAAGCACGCTCGGGTGCACCACGCCGTCAATCTCGTCGCGCCGGGTCAAAAGCAACGTGAGCGACGGATAACCGTTCACTTGGTCATTCTCAAACATCATTTGCACAAGGGGCTTGAGGGGGCAAGCCTTTTTGCCAAAAAATTGGCGCGCCACTGAAGGGTTGCCCGACAAAAGCAGCTGGGCCAGAGACTTGGAGCGTTTGTCACGCGGGTCTCGCATCATCATCATCTGCATCGCAGATAGTTCGCCAGAACTGTTCGGAGTGCACATTTGGCGAAACAGCGAACGCGGATGGGCGCGGTCTTGCTCCCCGTCAAGGATCAGCCTCAGAAAACAAGGGTTTCCGCGCAGCATAACCCGGAGCATTATGGCTCGTCGCGCGAGCATGAGCCGCAGCGCTGATGGCCTTCCTTGCAACGCCAGCCTGACGAGTGAGGGGTTACCCCCAAAGGAGAGCACACGGACGTTCTTTTGCAAAAGCAAGCGGAGCAGGGAAATGCGAGGGAGCGGGCAAGGTTTGGGCGCCAGCTGGAGGCCACGCAGTTTTGGGCAGAACGACATTTGCTCCTCCACATTCAAACCTACAATCATAAAACCTGGATCTGCGCGCATCGTAAAAGGCTGCCCGCCACTTCCGCCATACCACGGACTCGTGCGGCCAAGATTGGTCACAAACTGAATCCCATCCAGATGCTTGTGTTGACGAAACTCGACGCGCACCAAAAACTCGCGAGCGTCTACATCAAGCTCGAACACTTGCTGCGCTTCGCCGCCTTGCGCGTCACCGTACTCTTCAACCGAGTCGTCATGAAACACCAGTTCGACGCAATCAACGTGTCTACCGGTTCGCACGTGCACGCAGCGCACTAGTCTTTTCGTAACGGCGCCTTGGGCGGCAGGGAAAGAGTGTTGAAATTGGTCTTTCTTGCGACCGCCACCCATTCTATTTTAAAAGAGCGAGGCACGCAAAGAAAGAGAGAAAGAAAGAAAGAGAGATAGAAAGAAAGAAAGGTCTTTCTTCTTCTTTCGTACAAGGTTCACACCTGCTTGACCTTACTGTACGAAAAGCACGCGCCATTTTTGAGCACGGTGCCTGCTGTGAAAAAAACAGACGGTTTTCGGTTTTTCAAAACTTTTTCTCATCCTCCTTTCTTTTTTCTTTCTTTTTTTCTTTCTTTCTTTCTTTCTTTCTTGTTTGTTATTTTCAAGTCTCTCTCTCTCTCTCTCTCTTCCGTCTCTCACTCTCTCAATGTGTCTCCCTGACGGCCCCTCCCTGACTCTCCCTCTCCTCTCTCTCCTTCAACTCTGTGTGCATTGAGGAGCCTCCGTCTTCCTCCTCCGTCCTCTTGAAAAACGTTCCTGCTTCGGAGAGGAGGAGAAAGGGAATCCGAAAGGATCTGAACCAAAATCAATGCTCCGATTCAGCCTTTCGTGTGAGAGAGGCGGGGGAGGGCGAGCCTTTGCGCCATGGGAGGGGCGTCGTCCACGCGCAAAAGCAAGACCGGTTCGGGCAAGCGGTTGGAAGACACTGTCCTGCCTTATGAATCACCGGCCTCCTTCAAGCTGCGCTCCAAGTTCCTTCAAGGAAGAAAATGCGGCCTCTTGATTGAGGACGAGTTGGCGATTTGGCTTGACCGAGGCAAGCCGGTCGAGTTGCAAGCTGTTATTAAGACTCTGCAAGAGCAGATGAACATTATTGTCTCCAGCGACGTGCTGAAAACCGTGTTCGGGGTCGGGCCGATCTTGAGCTGGGAGGAGTTGAGCAACGTCGTCCTCGGCCTGTGGTACAACCCCGCGATCGGAGGGCTGTACCAGGCACTATTAAACGATCGCGAAGAGCTCACTCCAGATCTCTGGCGCGAGTTTCTGTCCGAATTTCAAGGCTACCCTGACGAATGTATTGAAGGCGCGAATGAAGAGTTTATTACGTTTGGGAGCCGCAAAGCGATCCCATCCGACGCAGGCACGTTTGCAGAGGCATTGCTCGGCCCAGCCAACTGTGCCTTTTCTCCTATTTTGGGCGCGATGCAGCGCTTTGATCGCCCGATCACCGAGTACTTTTTTAGCATAGCCAAGGTGCGACATTTTGATGACTGTAGCTCGCCTTTGCAAAAATTAAAAAAGCTGATGGACACTGTGCGAAACAACGCAGCTCGCGTAATCGAGTTTGAATGCTCGGGCGACAGCGTCGAAGAAGCAGATGGTGTACAGGCAGAGTCAAAAGAAGAAGAAGAAGAAGAAGAAGAAGAAGACGACACAGGCTCCGAGCCGCGCGTGTTTGGCGACATATACCCTGATGGCACGCCAAGCAGCGCGTTGCCGACGCTGCGGGAGGCTCTCAAAATGATGCTAGACGCTATGGAAGACGTGTGGCTGGACACGTCAGGGCCGCACGCCCCTCTTTGCTCCCAGACGGGCGAGCGCCTGGAAGGCGGCCCGCTGTTCATGCTCATTATTTCCGTCAACAACAAGTGCTCGGACGCCACCCAGCGGCGCATAGGCGCCGTCATCAAGCAAGTGCTCGGGTCCCGCATTGATTGCCCGCCTCCAAACACGGACGGCACAGTGTGGAGCCCGCTGCAGCTTGCCGGCAAAGTATTATTGGTGGTCTCCAACAAAACCACGGATTCTTCTTCCACCACGCCTCCTGCTCCTCCGGCTCGCACCTCTTTTTCCTCCGATGCCACGAATGCCAGCCAAGATTCAAGCGCGAGCGGAAAGCTGCGCCCTGTGGTGCAAGAACTACTAGACATGGCGCACATGCACATGCTGTGCGTGTCCGACATCCGCCCAATCCTCGACCAGGCAAAGTCGAGGAGCGAGCTGCGGCAGCTGTTGCAGAGGGTTGTGTTGACGCTGACACAGGCGGAACTGTGCGCCCACATCATGGAGCTCACCTCTATCACAAGTATGCTAATGGTCCACGTGCAGAGCAAAAAGCGGCTCGTGTACGAAGAAAAGAAAGCCAACCTCTTGTTCGCCAATAAAGGGTCCGAGTACGTTGTGCACGGAGGCGAGGAAGACAAGCGCACAAAAGTGCAGTTTAGCGAGCTGCCCCTGAACGACTGGAACACGTGCGAAGCGCGCTTTGAAACAGAAAAGGTCTTAGTGGAGACGAACGAGTCGGTAGACCCATTGCGAGGGTGGCGCTTTGGCGCTCAAATGGTTCCCGCAGACTACGGCTGTGCCGACAAAGACCCGTCCTTGCATGCGATGTGCCTCTTCAAGCAGCACGGTGGCCTTGGCTTTGTACCGCGACTTCCGCGAGACGTCTTTCGCAGCCTCCCGGGCTACGTAGATCAGTATTTCGGCTTTCCTACAGAGTACGCCACTTCCCTGTTCGTAACTGTGCTATCCGCCTCGCGCATCCCGCGCTTGGAAACGATTCAAGAACCTTTTATGCGCGTGCACTGCAACAATGGCACAGGCCTGAAACAGATAGCCCTGACATCAACGGTGCGAGACAATGGTTTCAATTGTGTGTGGGAGGAGGACTTTGAGTTCAAA
>JACLAD010012547.1_pt1:7500-13075 | contig 13075 bp, 11 predicted proteins | sample 8027901 | NCBI WGS metagenome assembly JACLAD01 (sample SAMN15725071, study PRJNA655200) | protist metagenome | isolation source: fluorescence activated cell sorting (FACS) single amplified genomes of... | place: Spain: Blaines Bay Microbial Observatory, Mediterranean Sea | collected...
GCATCAAGTATCAGAGCAGCCCTCATCCATCGAGGCCCTTCTCCCGGCAAGGGACGCTCCGCTTGGGTCGGGTTTGGGGATCGCGTGTGGACAGTTGGCTTTCCCAAAGGGAAAACGGCCCAAGACAGTGTTGCTGAACAAACGAAAAAGTCGCTCAATACAATTGATGAGAGGCTCCAGGCCGCTGGCTCGGACAAGAGCCGAATCCTAGAGGCTACCGTGTTCCTCAAAGATATGTCGGCAAAAGAGGAAATGGATGCCGTGTGGCGTGAATGGGTCCCTGAGAATTGCGGGATTTCAAGGGCTGCTTTGAGCTGCGACCTTGCCCCAGGTGATCTTGTGGAACTAAAGGTGACAGCTGCGGCAGGACAAGACCAAGTGACCCGCGGACCTTCACCAGGTCGAGGGCGGTCTGCCTTTGTTTCACATAAAGGCACTGTGTCAACAGTCGGTTTTCCGAAAGGCCTGCTACCCGAAGACGACATCAAGGAGCAAATGATAAAGTCTTTACGAACAGTGGATGAACGCCTCGAAGCTGCGGGGTCGAACAAGTCGAAAATCCTCGAAGCGACTGTTTACCTTGAGGATATGTCTGTGAAAGACCAGATGGATGCAGTTTGGCGCGACTGGGTGCCGGAAGGATGCGGAATATCCCGCGCCTGCGTTGGTAAGTTTGTTTGAGACACTCCACAACTTTTTTTTCCCCTTTTCCTTGGCTTATCTGTATGTGTGTTTTCGTTTTCGTTTTTGACAAAAACTTTTCACAGGAGCCAAACTTGGTGGAGGTTTCTTAGTTGAGATCAAATTGACAGCTGCAATTGATGAAACCCCAATCGTGCGGGGACCGTCTCCTGGGAAAGGTCGCTCGGCTTTTGTCAAACACGGCGACTTTGTATGGACTGTTGGGTTTCCAAAGGGTAAAACGGCAAAAGAGTCTGTGGCAGAGCAAACACAAGTATGTCTCGATATTATTGACGAACGACTACAAGCCGCCGGTACAGACAAGTCGCAAATTCTTGAAGCCACAGTATTCCTCCAAGATATGTCTACAAAAGAAGACATGGATGCTGTATGGCGTGAATGGGTGCCTGAAAGCTGCGGTATATCTCGTGCTTGTGTCGGTAAGTTTGTCCTCAAGAAAGAAAGAAAGAAAGAGAGGAGGAAACAAGGATTTTTTTTCTGACTAACTGTTGTCGTTTTCTATTGCAAGGTGCTGACCTCGCTCCAGAATTTCTCGTTGAGATTAAAGTCACAGCTGCGCTCTCGTCTCCTCAAGCAGACCAACTTGAACAAGCCAATTCAAAGGTTCCAAAAGAACAATAAACTAGTCTTTTTTTTTTTAATTAACGTCATTCCCCTATCTACAACTACTCTCTCAGACTTGTTATATTTGTCGCCGAATGGTGTTGACAAGCGAGGTATATTCTTCGGCGCTTATCATATTTTTAGTGGCCACAAATCGCATCAACGATTCAAGCGCGAGGTCGCATGTTTTTTGTGCGTCATTTGACTCAAGAGGCAACCGCCCAAGTCTCTTCCCCTTTTCCAGCCATGCGGACAGCAAACAGGCAGTAAAAACCTGCCATTCACTCACTGAAAAAGAAGGAACCGGTCGCGAAAAATTAAACTTTGAACAGATCGTTGCCAGTGCGTCTAGCAACGTCGGCTTGGCTAGCAGTTTGTTTGGGCTCGATGAAGCTAGAGCAATAACAGACACGGCACCAGACAGGTAACTGAAAAGAACTTGGAACCGACTCGCGCTTGTTGCATCAATCAGATCTGGATCATTGTTCTCCTCCTTGACTTTTGGTTCCTTTAGCTGGTTGATGGTGTCCAACATGCGCATCAGAAGGCTTGGTTGGTATGCTTTCAACGCCTCTTTCATATCGGAAAGATCAAGGAAACTAATCTGGTCTTGTATTCCGGCAAACTCGTCCTCTTGCTCTTGCGACAACACAGCATCAAAGTCGACCTCACTACATTCCAACTCCTTATCGTCGTATTGGTCATCATCATCATCATCATCATCCCTGCTGCTGGTGGTGATGACGGTGTTGTCAACTTTTTCCGCGCTAGGGGTCAGAAACGCAGCGTTCTCGACATCGGAGGCGTTGAGTCCACTTGGATCGATTCCAAGCTCGCGGAGCTGTTCCGCCATTTGATTAGCAATTGCCACACTTTCAGGCGAAGCCGATCCAGACTGCAAAGCTCCTGTCGTTTTTTCACCACCAGGCACGCTTGCGTGTTTGCCATTTTGAGCATCGGTCATAAGAGTCTGACGATAACCTTCCACATTCAATGTTGACGCCGTCGAGCCAGGTAATGGAAAATCGAATTTGATCGGGCCATTATTCTGCTTTTCAACAATAGGTCTATGGTTCCCCAACGGAAGAGCGGCAGCTTTTTCACCCTCGGTTGATTCTATTGTTTTGGGCCCGTTTTTCTCCCTTGATTCCGCATCATTGACAAGAGGAATGTCCAACTCTGACCCTTGGAGCTTTGACACTGGGAGTTGCACTTTCAACAGCTCCAAGCGGTCGAAACAAGCCAGGTCACAAAATCGACCCACGAACTCTGCGTTCAAAATTCGCGTCCTCTTTGCGTCTACCACTTTGGTTTGCCGTCCAAGCGTTACTGGCACTTTGTTGCAGAGTGGGTACCCGCACCGGTTATTCAAACGCCTCTCTTCAGCAACTTCATCGAGGTGGACAGACTGAAAGTGCTGACAAGCACCAGACAGCTGTTCCACACTCACCCTCTCTTGATTGACCAGAGACATTTGCAAGCGAAAAAGCGCCGCGTGCCGTTTGAAAGCAGCTTGCGCTTCTGCAACCCTCCTGCCTTGCTCCGTTTGGCTCATGATGCGTGCGACCCGAGAGCCCTCTCTCCTCTCACAAAATGACTCGAGAGTGAATGAGTGAGTGAGGGCGTGAGTGAGTGAGGGCGTGAGTGAGTGAGTGAGTGAGTGAGTGAGAGTGAGTTAGTGAGTTCCGCCGCATGAGAGTTTCCCTCCTTTTTAAAAAAATTCATTTCTCCAAAGAGATCTTTTTTGAATCTGCATCAGGAAGAAGAGAAAAAAAAGAAAAGAGGGAGAGCGCGCGATGTACATCGGTCCGTGGCAAGAGTTCCGCCTCTCGCAGGCGGTAGGGGGTCAACGGCGGAGGAGATTCAACGCTCCCACCGTACTAGACTACCCTGCGAAGAAACGGCTGCCCAAAGAGAGCGATCAAGCCAGTGAAAGCGCTCGTAGTGCGGCTAGTATTACTCCCCGTTCTGCATCGACGTTCTCGGTTGCGTCAGATAGCACTTATGCGGACCTATTGAGTAAAATAAACCCTGGGGCCATCGAGCAGTTGGTCAATGTATTAAGTCAAGCTACCAAAGGAGGTGAAGAGCAAAGGGACATTCTTGAGCAGTTTTTGTCAGAGCAACGTGAGCAGCAGGCAGGCAGGTCTAGTTTTGAGCTCGACCCATTCCGCGCGCGTATGATTGAAGAAAAAAACAAAGAGCGGCGTCTTGTGCAGATCCGCCGAGAGCGCGTCCCTCCCAAGCTTGGCCAACTTGAACGGCGGCGCGCCGACTTTGCAAAGCACTTGCGTGAGAGGCGAGACCCTGAACAAGGGCCAGAAAGCGAGCTGGGCAGATCTGATCGGAGTCAAGCACACTCCACAAGTCAAAATAATGCGGTCGAAAAGGAGGAGGAACAAAAGTTGATTCGTTGCCAAGTAGACATGGGTGGGAGTGTTTGTCAGGATGACTCGGCTTCGCCAGGCATTCTACCAACCCAACCAGCACTTTTATTAAATTCGTTTCTACCGGCGGCAGCAAAAGCATCTTGTTATGATCGTTGCTCCAAGACACGATCCCCGAAAATGGAGCATGTTGGTTTTTCCCATGATCGTCTTGGTATACCTTTTCTGTCAAACGAAAAGGAGGACATGAAACGATATTACGGCCAAGAGCCTCTAACCCGGCTGCCTAATTTTCCTTGTATTGCTTCGACGAATGCAAGCGCTGTGAGCAAAGGAGTCAAGGATTATGATGGTTTGGTCAGGGTATCGCAGCAGCGGCAGCAGCAGCAACAACAACAACGGCAACAACAACAAGCACTTGAAAAGCAAGGCGAGTTGGTATTACCAAACCAGCAAGCAACACTAAATGACTGTCTGCCATCACCCCTTGCAACGCTTATGGACGACGATGTTGATGACCTTGTCAACTGGAGCAAACAACTTGGCATTAGTGAATTTGATGATTACTTGTTCCATGAAGATTGATATTATTCCCAAGTCAGGGAGGTGGGAAAAAGAAGGGTGGAACCCTTTTCTTCTTAGACGTGTGTGTGTGTGTGTGTGTATGTGTGTGTGTGTGTGTGTGTGTGTGTGTGTGTGTGTGTGGTGTAGGATTGCTTGAAATGTTTGGGCAGACAATCAATCAATCACAAATAGTTTAGATGTAAATATAATTTTAAAAATGCTTTCCTTCGTACTCGGATTTCTCCTCGTGCCATGATGAAGCTCGCTGCTGCTGCTGCTGCTGTTCCTCCCCCTTTCTCTTTTCTTTGGCCATGCTGTGGTTTTCGATCCAGCGGCGGGCCACAAAGCCGCGAAAGAGCGTCTGGATTCGCATGGCCGCGGTATCATGCTCCAAATTAGTGATGGTCGCCGTGGCATACAATTTGGTCAGCCCACTCCCAGACTTGGACATGCTAATGAGGTGCCCCAAAACCCCGCCAGCGACAATCGCTTGCTTGACAGCCGTATCTGTGGACACGTTTGCGAGACAGCGCACCGCTTCTCGCCGAACTTCTGCGCTCTTTGAACGCGGGGAAACCATAAAGAGCAACGCTTGGAGCCCACCTACATCCACTATTGCGTCAAAGTGCGCGGTTTGCCCGGACAGCTCTGCCAGCAGCATGGCAACCCACAGGTTGACCTCTTCGTCGTGTGGATTGCAGAGAGAGACGATCTCGCGCAGGATTTCGCGCTGCCTCGAAAGCTCGGCTTGGACTTTGTCGGACACCGATATATTTGCCGTTATCTGTGCGGCCATTATGCTGAGGTCAAAGTCCGCGTGCCTTAAAAACGTGCGAATAGGGTACAGGATGCCGCACTCGAGTAGCTTGACGTGGCGATCGCACCGTTTGCCATCGGCATGGGAGAGCTTGACGAGGATCTTTGCTGCGGCGCGGCGGATGCGCTTGTCATGCGACTGGAGGATGGATTCTTCAAACAAGCGCGGGACAATCCCACGGTCCAGCAGCACATTGCGCAGCGGCGCAAATGAGGCCACGTTGAGTAAAGTATAAAGGCCGTTGCGCAATGTGTCGTCCTCGAGCTCTGCCATAGTTTTGTTCTTTAGTGTTTTTTTGTTGCTGTTGTTGTCTGCTGGGCCAGGCGCCCCCGAGGCCCCTTCCAGGGCGTGCTCGTCGTACCCCTCCTTGGTTTCCCGCTCACCCGGGCCGCGGCTGTCTTTCGACGCGATCGCTCGACTCCTTGCTTCGTGCGCGCGTCTACTACGCCGCTGCGCCTGCTTGGCCCTGCTGATCGCACGGTACTCGCGTATCTCCGCGAGC
>JACLAD010005118.1_pt1 | contig 13069 bp, 12 predicted proteins | sample 8027901 | NCBI WGS metagenome assembly JACLAD01 (sample SAMN15725071, study PRJNA655200) | protist metagenome | isolation source: fluorescence activated cell sorting (FACS) single amplified genomes of... | place: Spain: Blaines Bay Microbial Observatory, Mediterranean Sea | collected 2016-07-05
GCGTGTTTGCGAAAATTCCAAAAAACTCAATTTCAGAAAATCTTTTTCTGTATCGCAAAATCTATTCAATTTCAGAATTCTGAAAGTGAGTTTTTTAGAATTTTCGAAAACACGCCACTACATAAATATTACGGATTTCCGATTTCCCATATATAACACAGGGCCGGTGAAAAAATTTCGAAACAAAATCCAAAAAAAACACACTGATAAATCTCGTAAGGTGATTTCGACAGCAGTACCATCAAGAAAAGCGGGAAAAAAATATTTACAAAAAAAAACACTCCACGGTTGAAATGAGCATTCAACAGTTCAGGGGGAAATATACTTCAATCACTTAACAATGCTTCGCCTGCTCAGTCTCCTGTCTTGGAGTTGCATGATCCTTGCACTCAAATTGCCGACTCCATCTCAGTTTGTTTATCAGTTTCAATATTTTGTCAGAGGGACTCCTGTATTCAATATTGCAGAGAAAGCCTACACATTCTTTTATTGGTTCCCTCGTAAAAATTTGCCTGACGATTCTCCTCCAATATTCCTAAAGAATTCCTCCGTAGATTTTTTATCATGGTATCAAATACCACACAACTTGCCGCCCTATGACTTCCTGGTGAGTTGAAACTCTTCATCATATGTAAATCACTGTGCTTCTATTCTTTTTGAAGACAACTTCCTTTCATCCTCAATAGGACGAGGGTTATCCAGCAGACTTTTTCTGTTATGGTATGCCGGGGAACACGTTACCTCTACGTAACTGGGATCCCTGGGGATTACACCAAGTTTCCCCGGAAATTGTTCGTAAATATCGGGAGTCGGAGATAAAGCATGGAAGATTGGCTATGCTTGGGGTGACAGGATTTATTTTACAAGAGCAGTGCCATCCCTATCATCAAGATTTGGGAGGTCTTGTCATCACACATATGGAACAGTTGTCCTGGGACGTACTATCCTTTGGGGGTTTATCAACGGAGATGAAAAACGTAGTAACAGAGGAGATTGATTTCGTAATGATCTTGATATCGCTTTGTTCGTTCGAAGTCTTCGCACTGTTCAGAAATTGGGATGTACAAAGTGGTTGCAGATATCATGATCAATTTGATGATGTATTTGGTATTGGGCTATTAAAATCGGTAGAATTTAGCTTCATGATTGTCCATTCGTCGTGAATTTATTTTAATTTCAATGCAATCTTTCTGTATGTTCTTATCAAAAATACGAAGAGTTACGCCAGTGGAGATTATGGATTTGATCCTTTGAAATTGAAACCATCTAAAGATGAGGATTTCCGAGAATTTCTGGAAGCTGAATTGAATCATGGTAGACTGGCGATGATTTCTTTCATCGTGATTTTGTGTCAAGAATACTTCTTTGGAGAACCAGTATCACGTATACTGGATTACTTCGTGCCGTCATTGTAGTCTTTTATTTTATATGTTCTCATTGTTTATGATATATGAATATCGGTTGATATAAAATGATGGAGCATCCCATGATGTAGTATATCGAACATGTATCCACGCAAGAAGACAAGCATGTGTTCGGACTACTGCTGGACAGCGAGGCAGCGAAAAAAGCATCCTACTTTTTTTCGTCGAAATTAATATCACTAGAGTCTAATCAGGCCATTTCTTCTGTTCTCCCAGTGTGATAAACATTGTGTTCAGCACAATGGGCATGCGTGAAGAAAAGAAAGGAATGGACTGCAGGTTTTAAGTTCTTGCCGGAAAGAGAATTTATATTGATGGTGGCTAGTGGTCTTGTTCTATGGTGTCCAAGTGATTACATTTTGTCAACGATTTTTTTTTTTTTTACATCGGAGGCTGCGGTGAAAAATGCAGAAGACAATAATATTCACTGTGCAGCTTCTTTTGATATTTCACGTACGTGCATATTTTCTTCGCCCTTTTCATGACGCGGCACATCCTCATCTTTTTCCTTTGCGGTAATATGGATCTTATTGGCAAAGTGCAACACTGACGAGCACCCTATGCTAGTCATTACTAGACGTATTGTATCCACCTAATAAAGGTGCTATAAAGCTCGCAACTCCTTCCATGATCATGTCGATGAGGACTACGGAAAATCATGGGAAAGAAATGCATGCAAGTTTGTGGTGTTCTGAATAGCAGTATGCAGTATCAATGAGTGATTACAATGGAGAAAATTGTGTCCGGAGAAAAACGAGATTAGTTTAAGGAACAGTCCATGAATGTTCAGGAAACACTTGAAGTCGGTACGAAACTTTTCAGAGATGTATTAAAAAGGGTTGAAATCCGTACTGCACAAGTTAAGATTCCTTCTGCATGGAAACTAGAGAGATTTGATAACGAAGAGAGCGAAAATTACAATAATGATGTACAAGCACACGACTTTCAATTTTGTGTAGTAATAGAATTTTGGGTCAGAGGGGAATTTGAGGCGAAAACTTAACAGTGACGACGACAGTTATGACCAGTAGAATTAAGCAGTCATCAATGAGAGAACATAAATGGAGGTAAGGGAATGAAAAGAAAGGAAATACTTAGGTGACAAAGATCAGCATATCTCGGTGTTGCATCGTTCCTTACCCTTTTTTTGGCAGGGAAAGAAACAAAGAAAGAAACCCTCTGATAAGATCAAGATTTAAACGAGCAGAGACACGTCGATGGCACATAACCCAATGTGATGCAAAACGCAAACACTACCTTCCACCAACCATAGGATTGATACCACATTTGAACTTATTTCTCAACGAAACTCAAACGTGAGTAATTTTTTGAATACAGACTGGAGTATTCCACTTCCAAATGTGAAAAATTCTGGGAAATTTGCGAAGACAAGGGAGACATTACGTTTTTCGGGCAGTAGCATCTGCATTTTTTCATCTAGGACGTCAATTTCTGATGAATCGGGGAGATCTGGTCTTCTCTAATTTGGATGGCGATGAAATAAATCTTGCCTCGCAGCAGATAGATATGCTTGAAGACGAAGGATGCGAAAAATTGTGAGATAACGACAACTAGATTCGGAATCGAGCGCATTGGTTCGGTATGGACAAGTATTTATGAATTATATCTGTACAGATATCAAGATCTGCTACGTTATGTGATCTTCGCTCTCATCTTCTTCCTCGATCTTTTTCAAGCTTACCATGTTCCACGTAACCCTCATCATCACCCTCCTCACCATCGAATACTTCATCAAAGGATCCCCCCTCGACATCCAAGTATGTCAAATACGATCGAAAGTTATACCTATTAACTTTGAGATCATGAAGTTTCGAGTCCAGCTTGGCTTCAGGCTTTTTGCGGACTTCTTGAATTTTATCGCCGTCGCGACTGGTGCCAGCGTCTATGAAAGATGTAGTGATGCTTCATTTCATTTTGTCTGTGCTCATACCATTCTCACTATTTTCAAATAAGGCGAAGAGCTGCTTCATGGGCTTTTGGCGCTGTAGGCTTTAATGACATTGTGTTCCTCTCGTCTTCCCTGGTAAACTTGTACCTATAGATCCCAATGACCATGGTGATTTCCAAAAAAAATAGTAACCTCGAAGATCCAAGGAACTTGAGAGATGGTCATGGTCCCTTCAGAGCCTTGTCACAAGATCCACACAAACCTTCATACTATCAATTTGTGATATCCTTGTCACTCTCTTCAAGGCCGATCATGTCATCCTAATTTTGGTACATTTTCATTACTTCCTTGATACTTTCACTGTTCCAACCTGGTAACTATCACGGAAATAGCAATGTATCATAATGTTTAGACCACATCATTTTCATGAGCGCTTCATGCCTGTTTTCGTCTTAGATGCCATATAATATGCTTGCTTCATATATGTCAGAACAGGCAGCTCAGTCGTCCTATAGCTTTCGAATGGTTAGGTACTTGACATATTCTCCTATGAAAAAATATACAAACTGGATACTACGCAGGAGAATTCATACTTACTAAATGATTCGTGATTTTCGGTGAAATATAATCGTACATAAAGTATTGTAATATATTTGATGAATAGTTATGGTGGATTGTACGAAAGTCGTCTCGATATTGAGCACTCACAGATATCGATCTCACAGAAAATAGAGGCCAAAAGAAGCGTTTTGTAAATCAATGCACGAAGCCTGCTTGATGATTTCCAGCTGTTTCTGGTGACCAATATATCATCAGAAGTGTGTAGAATATGAATTACACGACAAAGACATTAAGAAACGACATTTCTATTGTTTCTTAGTGATTGCGAGTTGTGCTCATTTGGTTGCATCATAGAAATATGGTGAAGAGGATTACGAGTAGTACTTCACAGATCAGGCTTATTTATGGGATGATATAGCAATACATTACTGGGAACTGCCTCAAGTACCGCCACAAGGCTTTCGAGTTAGAGACTTCCAGAGAATATAGAGTAGATTGCCATTTATTTCAGCCAAACGGTCGCACATAGAAAGGTCTGTATCACGATGTGTATGATGGTCGTAAATTCGACTCAAATACATTATTTTTAACTGTTGACGAAAACATTTGACCACTCAAAGACTAATAGTATGATACTTTGCTCCGTTGGATATGGCGACGACAGCGAAATGATAATTTCCATGCATCATATACACATGGAATGATCACAGTGTGACATCATATACGTTTCTCGCGCATGAATAATCAATGTTAATTAGAATTCATAATAATGATAATGATAACGTTTAATGTGACAATTGTGGAATCGCGGTGTATGAGACGGGCGTGTCTAGGACATGAGTTTAATGAAAAAAAAAAACTCTTAAATGCGATAGTCGACGGCAAAAATTAAGTCTGAATATTATTGGGATTAATTATGTAGTGCAATTCCATTATGAAGCAAATTTGAGCTTCAAAGAGTGAAATTTCCTATATGCGAGTGAGATCTTATGTGCCCCGACCGATGGCTTCCACTGCGACCCTGGCAAAAGAAAGTTACAGATTCAAAGGTGTATAACCAGAAGAATAAAAAAGGTTTATCATTATCATTCGAAGGAATATGTCTTAGCAGTGAGTCGAAGCATGGGCGTCGATCATTTTCGTAATTTTGCACAGGATATTTCTACCAGTAGCGGTAGGGGGTCAGGGGTTTTTTCAACGATTGCGAGTTTAAGTTTAGACCTGAAAGCTTGTGAGCGTATGTGCTTCTAGTTCTAGTTTTCTCTTCTAATTAAGGGTCACCTTATACCAAAAAAACGACATCCAAAAAAAGCAGAAGTGGCTTTTTGTCGTTTTGCCGTAGAAGTAGAAGGTCTTATTTCAGTTCTCATCGCTATCCCTACTCCTGCTACCCTACGTATGAAAGAACGAATTAATGATTTTCTGTACGGGTACACAATTATAAAAAAGTTTGAAATATAGAAATCCTACACTTACCATTACCATGGTTTGATCAGGTCTTTTTCTGTGTTCTCTTTTTTCCTTGTTCAGTGGGACTTCGTAACGCAAGGAGGAACGGAGTTTTTTTTTGCTATAAACTATAAATTTGCTATTAGACTATTAGTAATCTATGATGGGCATAATTAAAAAACATACTCATCGGCGATTAGCGTTAGCGCTGGACTTTCTAAAACAGCTCATTAGCAATTAGCGTTAGCAGGGTCTTTAGAAAACAGCTCATTAGCAATAGGCATTTTCGCGAGATTTTTTTTTTGGATTTCCAAAAAGTGCTAGTATTTCTTCCCGCCCATAAGCATATTTTCTTTAATAGATAGCTTCATATATATAGTATACAATCACCCAAAGACATTGAGAGGTCACATGAGCTGTGTGCTGTCCCTCGCCGCCAGGCGTTAGATCATTTTGACTCTCCACATTCTCTCCACCTTCTACCCAACAAATTCCACCTCGTCATGACGTCTTACCGAGGATCTCATATTATCCAGCATACTTATCAGCACATTTAGTCTATCTGGTATCGATTTCTCTTCAGAATATGACAAAACCAAGGCGTATAAGAACAAAAAGATTAGGATACTTTACTGCGAAGTTCGGGTAAGCAGCGCACAATCTTCAAGGAGGAGCAGAGTTTTTTTCGCTATGAAGCTTCTATAAGTAAAATTTCAGAGACGAGTTGGAATTCTCTATTTTATCTATTAGTAAAAATTGAAAATCCAAAAAAAAAATTTTTGTAAATTCCATTTTTTTTTTTGTAAATTCCAAAAAAATTTGCCACTAATACTAATAGAGACCGATTTCTTTCCTCTCTCGATCGACTGAAGGAGGGGTGGAGGGGTATAGGATAGGCATAATATATATGAATATAGTAGTATGGTATAGTGCCGCTACTCGTTAGCGCTAACGGCCAAAAACACGTTCATTAGCGTTAGCAGGGTCTTTTTTAAAAAGCTCATTAGCGATTAGCGTTAGCAGGGTCTTTCGAAAACAGCTCATTGTCGCGTCCTAGTCAAAAGCGATTGCAGCGTTTTTCGGGGACAGAGCTGAAAGAATTCATCACTGCGTGTTATTTAACTGTATAGATAATGATTGTTGAGTATAGGAGGGTAAAATTTAGGATAAAAAATCGTTATTGAATCGTCATAATCACTGAAAATGTCGATTTTTGATAAAACTCGCCCTGTTCAACGGATCTTTTATTGAGGTAATCTCATATAGGAAATTCAAGGGTAGCAAGCATGGATTAGAAAATGATAAATTGTATTATCAAAAACATAGGCATACCTTTTATTCTTCTAGGATATTCCTTGATCGTAAGATGCTTCATCACAAAGCGCGATTTTCGCTACTTCAACATGGCGCCTTTAAGAGATATTTGGGATACTCGGTCATATTTTTGGTATGCCACAAATGTATCGAATGTTCAGTTTAAGACAAGGGATAGGTAGTACATAGGATTCTCCACAAATAATCTTCCTCGGGGCGCCTATGGATCAATGGGCGTAGAGATATGCGCGCAGGAATTCCGTTGAATTTTTTTTCGTCGCGCCAAAAAAAACCGTTAGAGCGTACTTTCGAGGACTTAATGGTCGAATTAGCTAGTGATCTTTTAATTGAATCTGTAGATCTTTGAACGCTTTATCTACTGGTGTATTTATCTCCTCAAACGGACCTTTCCTTGATTTTTAAAATTTTTTTCCGTTCTTTTTTTTTGGCGTCCGGGCTTAGTGTCCGGGCTAGCTTCACATTATGACTGAAAAACCATTGAAACATTTATCTACGATATAAAATGGGGAATCTTCATAGGAACTACTGTTGGATAGTTCCGTTGCATAGCTCCGTTGGATAAGAGAAGTAATTGATTGCAGATGATCTCTCCGTCATCTGTCTCATCCACACTTGGGATTTTTGAACCCCCAAACAAGAGTATCTTTCATTTTCTAACATTTCTATCCATGTTGTCTACTTCTGTCTGCTACTTGTTGAAAGGTTTGCAGTTGAAATCCATACATCCAGTAACTATACCATCAAGTTCAAAACAAAGTCAACATTCATGTTAATATATTGGACGCCTTAAAGACTTAAAGAAGGACAGAAAGCATACTAATTGATTATCATTACAATTCTCTCCTCGAAAAGTGTCTTCTCTGTCTGGTTTCATCCTTATCGGAATAGTTGGAGTAACGAGTCATCAATCGAAATTGAAAGTATCAATTGATCAGTTATAGCGTAGGTTCCTGTACCAATACTTTGTCATACTCCTTGCCCCAAGCTTTTCCAGGCAAATATCTGTGAATATTATGATTCGACTCGTTAGCTATGATCCGAGCTGAACGAATAAACATTCCATTCAGTATGGCATCAACGCCGTCCTCAAACGGTGGGTCCCACCTTGTTTGATCTTTTCTATTCTCCAAAAATTTTAACGGTGGTACTGAATACTGCATCATGGGTGCAAGCTTCGCGATCAAAGCTTGCTTCTTCTTCACTACTTCAGGTTTGACATTTCTGAGTACATCCATAAATTTGACAGCTCCAGATCGAAGAGCTCCTCCAGGAATATACACACTTATATCTCTGGCGTTGTTCTCCCCTAAATTGTATGGATACTGGTTGTACAAAGTGTTCAGCTCGAATATAACAGGTATACATCCTGAAAGTATAGAATCGAAAACCGCCTTTCGGGCGGGGTCGTCACCTGGTGGACATAAACAAAATATGCTTCTTCTGTAATGGCCGAGGTAATCTGCTATTTGGTTATCGACAGATGAGTGGGCTATTTGATACCAATGACAATCTAAAAAATTGACTTTACATTCCTCCGTCATAGCCCTCCTAATTTTTGTATGCGTTGGGTTGAGCGTTTGAATTCCTCCAAGATACATTGCTGTTTGATTCCTACGAGGACTGTTGCTCACCGACCAAGGCAAGTTCTCGATGTTGTCGTGATAATGATATGCTGATGGAAATGGGACTGAAATGAACCTATTATTTTGCTTGGTAGCATCCATCCAATAGGAAGTAATGGTACATCGCCTACAAAATTCTCTCATCAGAACATCACATTGTTCATGAGGCCATGGGTGATACTGTCCTAAAGACCATAGTAAAACATGATCGGCTCCCTGATGTCTTTGCCAGTAAGGAGACGCTGCGACAACACCCTCCAACTTTTTGGCAAGACCTTTTGTACATGACCGTCTCATAGAACAACGCATGGGGTTCACATATCCATCTAATGCAAGGTCATAGGGAATAATGAAAAGTGAAGCTTTAGAAGGATCCAATGTACGCCGTGAACTCCTGATCATTCTGTTGTATAATGATGAGAAGAGACTGAAGTGCCACGTGAGGAATAATCCATCACTACTATTCAAAAGGCGACCTATCCTGGGTACATGAAAAAAAAGGGGGGAATATAAACACTACAGCGACGAGAGCCAATCAAGAAGTGAATGAAGTATGAAGACCAGAGCTGATTTTCTGCTGAAGAAATCACTTACCCCGATAACTCACTATGCTCATACCCTATATAGCCATTGTCATTAGTGTCACAACCACTAACGTTCGTAGGCCATCTCCACCAAAACTCTTCTTCAAGAGGATAAACATAGTACAATTTCTCGTAGGAAGCTGGTCTTGGTGGGGGCAACTGTGACCTCAAATCGGGACGAGGATGGAAGGAACTACTCAAAATTTCATGCTTCAGTGATGAAGACAACATTGTACGATCAATAATTGAGGAAGACACAATGGTATTCACATATGACGCAGAGGTACTTGACTTTGCCACATCCGTTGAGATTTGAGGCCCCATTATAGAAGTTCCGGGAGGCAGCTTATCATTAAATGATTTATCCTTATGATCAATCCTTTCATCCAGTTTATTATCATCAGAAATTCCAATCTTTTCCCTTGTCCCATATTCTTTACATTTTTGTACCTCCTGCTCCAACAGGTTTATCTTTATCTTGTTCTCGTGAATTTCATCGAGCAAACGTTTATGTACGTTATAATAATTCTTTTCGGGATTCACAAGCTTGTGAATTCCTAAACACAATAAAGGATATCACGGGTGAATGTAGCCAGAAATGTGGTGTCATCGATTTCAAAGGATTTTAGGGACCATTCTATAAATAAGAGTTCTTTGCTCACCCGCGTTGACCTCATCCTGGGTTAAAGTCCCATCAGAGTCGCTGTCAAAGAGCCGGAATGTCACCAAATAAGAGAGATAGCTCCCCGAAAACAGGAACACGAGAACAACAAGCAAATAGGTTGACTTCATCAAAGTAAGAGCGTTCAAGTTGAAAGGGTGACATGTGAAGATTATGGAAGCTCTTTCTATCTTTTCTTCTTTCTGATCGCAGCAGCACTTGTAAAGTGAACGTAACCCATCGTGACCCTCAAATAGGTAAACTTGGGCATAAAATGATGGATTTTTGCCTAGAGCGCCAAAATACTTATATACCAGGGGTGTGCAAAACCTGGAACGGTGCAAATCCTGGAACGGTGCAAAACTAGTCTCGTTAACGCGCGAAAACTTTTTTGGAAAAGTTTTGCTCAGACCCTCACCACTTGAATCCTCGACACGAAGTGGAGAGGGTCTGGGGAATCACCGCGACCCCTAAGGAACCAAGTAGAGAGGAGACATTGTTCAAGATTGGCTGCGAGTGTAAAGGTGATTTTGGGTGCGTTGAAATTGTCTTGTCGCAATTAGGTAGGACATGCGCGATGGGACCTTTTGCTTCGATTTCTCCTACTCTTTTTTTCCCCCTTCAACTTACTAATTGATTTGCATGTGTCCAACCTAGGTAAAGCTAAGGAGATCAAGGTTGTATTATAAACATCAAGAAAATTATCAGATAGAAAGTCTCGAAGATATTGGTAAATAAGATATTTCACCTTTTTTCTATCCTTTCTTCTTTTTTCAAAACATTCAATTAGAAGACTGTTGTAATTTTATACCCTTGCATTATCGCATTTATCCAAATCCCTAAGGATCTTCAGGTATCGACTTTAATAGAAAAAGACGTTAAGAAATCCATAGTTCATACAATAACAAACAACTTGATCGTGCAGGTTTTTGATCAAACAGGTAAGTCTTACTTTGCGAGGACCCAAAGATATACGTTTTTTTTTCTTCAAGACATCGATTTTGAAGCTTCTCACTGACCTATATTGCGATTCATAGAGTCTATTGACTGAATTTTTCAAATTTTAGCGACTTTAAGGTACACTATAAGACAATCTGAATTTAAATTTGGCAACAGGTGCGAATTTTTGATTGAAATATGCATATACTATATTTTGCATCAAGGCGTTAACTGCGCGTCGCTGCATTTATCCAAATCCCTAAGGATCTTCAGGTATTGACTGTAAGAGCTAAAGACGTTAAGAAATCCTTAGTTCATACAATAACAAACAACTTGATCGTGCAGATTTTTGATCAAAGGGGTAAGTCTTACTTTGTGAGGACCCAAAGATTTGAATATAATTGTCCATATTTTGATGATTCTAATTTCATTCTCTCATGATGGAGAGGTCGGAAATGGATGTGGTTTTATTTAAAATTTGTAGCTAGAAATCATAGTTCAGATGTTTTATAGTAGATTAATTGACATTTTATGCATTTCAGGTACATGAATCACGTCATAGCTATGGAAAAAGTACTTCTTCCCGCACTAGCGCTGACGCACCCACGGCGATAAATCCGCAAATGTGAACATCAATTACCGCTTAAATTCCACCAGAGCCTGCAATATACCAGGAGCACTATATTCAATGAACATTACGGGTAATTTCCTGGGATCTCATGCATATTTGTACTCACATCAGTTTTGATACGGTCCATGAATACGAAAGTGCATCAGGCGAAAAGCTCTCTTCTGTAACTGTCGTAGCAAAATTTTTGCAACTAAGCATTATTCAATACGCAGTCATTATATCAAATTAATTAATATACTAAATATGCCAGAGAGAAAGGCTTTGGAGTGATACTCCAAGAAATGAAAGGTCCAGATTTCCTGAACGTTCACTGGAGATTGAAACATGAAGATTTCAACGATATCCGAGTAGAGGGGAACGAAAACGATGTCGAATTCCTGGAAACTTTTGTATTCATGATATTTCAAGAACTTAAAATTAGGAAACAATCGTCTTATATGAAAAGTCGCATAGTAGGAGGGAGTGCCTTCGGAATAGATATGACTCAAGTGGGAAATTAATCCTGTTGGAAGAAATAGGGTGGATATGTAAGGAAGGGAGCTGAGGAAAATAGGATTGGAAGGATGTGCATGATTATCCACCTATTCAGAATTGATTTAAGGGAGTGCAGTGTTACGTATTCTCAAGAATATGTTAAGGAAGGTAATGTTGAAGAAGGAAGGGTCATTTGTCCTTCTGAACTTGTTTCCTACCTCCGCTCCATAACCCTTTGGATTTACTTACAGCACCACCTTCCTTCACTCGCTGCTGTGCTATATATTATATATAGGTATTTTTTGACAAAATGCAGTAATTTTTTTGCAATCAGCAGCAACGCGGTGATTCCCCAGCCTCTCAAAGGTATGTCTATCATAGCTTTCGAGAGAAGCTGGTTAACGAGCCTAGTGCAAAACCTGGAACGATAATTAATGCAAAAAAAAGGCACATTGCACACTTCCTTCATACATTATCTTACTCCCAGTGCTCCGATCGAGACAGATGAAGTCACACTTCACTCCGTGCTACTCTTAGGTCTCTATATGTGTAGAGAATGTTTTCAGGGAGTCTTTGTTTTTTCTCTTTTACATGATGTTTCTGAGTGGCGCGTCTTCGCCAAATATCAACACTTCACCTCCAATAGGAATGAGCCAGAGAGCTCTTCAGTACATCAAGAGTTAGTACTCTGCACCACAGTACCTAAAGGGACAACATGCAATCCCCTTTCTGTTGACTGAATGTCCAGAGTTATGTTTGCTGGTGCAGACTAGTTTTTCGCCGTCGCTGCGCGCAGGTTTCGAAGATGGTTTTGTATAGCGAACTCTAGTTCGACTGGACCAGGCGATGTCTTTAGCATTCAAACTTCTTGTATGAGTCTATGTTGAACATCTGGTGTATTGTTTTTTCATGGAGTTCATGTAGTCTTTAGCTGCGAGAAGAAAGGAGGCGGTCTTTCTGAAACTGGGCCAAAAGAAGCATTTTGGGACGTAGATTTGAGAAGCCCATGTGGTCATTTCTAGCTGTTTTTGATATTTATGAGGTGTAAAGGGTTTAAAGAATACGTGTTAAGCGCTGGATACATCAATACAGGGCTGCTAAATTGTTTTACAGCGAGCACAGTTTATGCGTACATTTTTCCTTGTTTGGGCGCACCCTGGAAATTCAAAGAAGACGATAGTAACGAGGCGTATATCATGGATCAAGCTGATGGATAGCGCAATCAGGGAGTATATGAATATAATAGTTATAATCTGATAGTCTGTATCTCCAGTGAATTCGTCAAAGTAGCTATTATGAGAGCTCGCCCAGTCGAATTTATTTTATTTTGGCGAAAAATTCGACTTTATCTGCGGCTGCGAGGCACAAATAGCTACAGTAACTAATAAATTTTCGGACGTATGTATAATTACATCGCCAGTCAGGAACTTGTTATGCTTCTTTTCCTACTTTTATGCTACAAAGGTCTCTACGCACATGA
>JACLAD010008424.1_pt1 | contig 13064 bp, 12 predicted proteins | sample 8027901 | NCBI WGS metagenome assembly JACLAD01 (sample SAMN15725071, study PRJNA655200) | protist metagenome | isolation source: fluorescence activated cell sorting (FACS) single amplified genomes of... | place: Spain: Blaines Bay Microbial Observatory, Mediterranean Sea | collected 2016-07-05
CGGCCCGCTCAATCTCAGCAATGCCCGTTTCGCCGATGACGAGAGCCCGCTGGACCCCGATTCGGATTGCCCCGCCTCGCGCGATTACTCCAAGGCCTATCTGCATCACCTCTTCCGTGCCGGAGAGTATCTCGCGGCGACCCTGCTCACCTGGCACAATCTCGATTTCTACCAGCGCATGATGCGCGCCATGCGCTACGCTATCGCCGAAGACCGCTTCGCCGACTGGGCAGCGGAATTTCGGGAAAATCATATCGAAAGGCGGGCGAAAAGCGCGTCCTGACCTGTTGACGCTGCCGCCTCGCGCCTCTACTTCGCAGCCCGAGTGGGCCCGTAGCTCAGTTGGTAGAGCAGCTGACTTTTAATCAGCGGGTCACAGGTTCGAATCCTGTCGGGCTCACCATTCCTTTCCCAGATGCTACCCGGGCACCAGGGCGCCGGCGCTGTTCCATCGGGCGGTGCTCGTTGTTATCTGGGCAGTCCATGGCGGGTAGGGTTCTTCGATGCCAGTGAGTGTACCGCGAAGCGGCAGCGAAGCCGATCATCTGCGTTTCGTGCTGGAGCATTCCGGCATCGGTGCTTGGGAACTCGACATCAGGAACGGCTCGGCCTGGCGCAATCGGCGACATGACGAGATCTTCGGCTACCCCGAAGGCTTGGAGGAGTGGACCTACGACATGTTCGTGGACCATGTCGTCGAGGCCGACCGGCCGGCAGTGCGCGAACGCTATGGCCGCTCTTTAGCGGAAGGCGAGCCCTGGTCCTTCCAATGCCGGATCCGGCGGCCCGATGGCGAGGAACGGTGGATCTCTGTCCGCGGAACGCCTCTGCGCGATGAGGAGGGAGAGGTCGAGAAGTTCATCGGCCATGTCCTCGACATCACCGATCTGAAGCGAGACGAGGAGCGCCTCCGGACGATTTCGCACGAGCTGAATCACCGCGTCCGGAACACGCTCACGATCGTGCAGTCGCTCGCCACCCGCTCCTTTCCCGATGACAGGAGCGTTGCAGAGGGCCGCAGGGCCTTCATCGAACGCATCGAGGCGTTGGCCAGCGCGCACTCGATCCTCACCGATGAAAGCGGGATCGGGGCGCCGATTCCGGCCGTCGTCCGCTCGGCGCTCCTGCCGTTCTGCGGAGACGGGGAAGGGCGTTGCAGCATCGAAGGGCCCGATGCGTGGCTGCCGGCCAAGACGGCCGTGAGCCTCACCATGGCCCTTCACGAGCTGGCGACGAACGCGCTCAAGCACGGTGCGCTGAGCACGCAGGAGGGGCGGATCGCGATAAGCTGGGCCTGCTCGCCGCACGAGGAGGGTCAACTGTGCGAGATGACATGGATCGAGACCGGCGGTCCGGCCGTTCGGGAACCTGAAGGAACGGGCTTCGGCATGACCCTCATCAAGGGCCTCATGCCGACAGAGCCCGAAGGGAAAGCCGAAATCTCCTTTCCCGCGGAAGGCGTGAAAGTCCGGCTGACCTTCCTCGCCAAAAGCGGGCACGCCGCTGTCTGAGGAGCTGACGGAGTGACTGGAAGGGAAACCACCGAATTGCACGCGCTGCTCATCGAGGACGAGTTCGTCGTCGCGATGCTGGTCGAGGGGTATCTGCACGATTTAGGCGTCAAGCGGATCACCCGGAGCGCCAACCTGAAAGATGGCCTTGCTCATGCGCGGAAGGGTGATTTCGACTTCGCCATCCTTGATGTCCGGCTGAATCAGGATCTATCGTTTCCGATCGCCGAAGTGCTTCGGCAACGCGGTATCCCGCTAACTTTCCAGACCGGGTATGGTGGCGACGGGATCGAGAGCCGCTTCGCGGACTGCCCCGTTCTGACCAAACCCTACACCTTCGAGAAACTTCGCGAGATCCTGCCCTGCCTGCTCAATGGCGCACGTCCCGCTGCCGACGAGCAGGACGAGGTGGAGGGCGCGGATCGGCATCCAGGGGTCACATCGGTGTGAGAGAGGCAACCGCACCATTGGTTAATCCGTCCTTAATGTGACGGGCCCGTTCCGAGGGAGGGGCGCGCCGCGCGGCCTGCGCGGCGATACGGCTCGTAACAAGGAGCCTCTTATGACTCTTCTCAAGACACTTGCCGCAAGCGCCGCGGTGGCCGCGCTCTCCTTCGGCACCGCGAATGCCGCTCACATGGCCTTCAGCCTCGGCGACAACGGCAACACGCTCGTCCAGTTCGCGCCCGACGGCACCGGCTTTACGGGCGTCGACCTCTCCGGCGATGCTGAGTCCCTGGACACCATCACCTATCGCCCTGAAACGGGTCAGCTTTATGGCTACTCGCAGGATTCGGACAGCTTCTTCCTGATCGATCCGATGACTGGCGCCACCAGCCTGGTCTTCGAAAGCTCGATCGATGTCGATACGGATATTGTCGGACTGGACTTCAACCCGACGCTTGACGCTGTCCGCCTGGTCAGCGTTGCCGGCGACAATATCGTCTATGACCCGAACGGCGGCACGGTCACGCGTGTCACGGATATCTTCTATGACGAAGGCTATTCGTCCGAGCTGGTCGGCCCGAACGTGATCGGCAACGCCTACACCAATCAGGTTCCCGAGGCGGAAGCCGATGTTCTCGGCACGACGCAATACGTGCTCGACAGCCAGACCGACACGCTGGGCATTCTCGGCAACAACAATGGCGACATCGACCGCGTCGGCGCGCTGACCATGATGAGCAGCGGCGAAGAGATCGATTTCGCCTCCGTCGGCGGTTTCGACATCTTCACGTCGCCTGACGGCGAAAACATCGCTTATGCCCTGCTGACCACAGTCAATGGCACCGCCTTCTACGAGATCGACCTCGGTCTCGCGGTGGCCAGCATGATCAGCACGGTCAGCGGTGAGTTCGGTCCGCTCCAGGGCCTCGCCGTCTTCGTGCCGACCGATCCCATTCCGCTTCCCGCCGCGGGCGTGCTGTTCCTGACCGGCGCCGGCGCGATCGGCGCCATGCGCAGGCGCAAACGCGCGGCCTGATTGCGGTTAGGCTGGGGGGAGGCCGAGGGCGCCGTCAGGCGCCCCCGCGTCCCGTTTGAAAGCAATGAGCGGGACGCTTCGCAGAGGCGAAACACAATCGAGAATTGTTTTTCCTACGCACCTGCGCCATTCCGCATTTCGCGGCATGGCGAGGGAGCAAAGCACTTTCTACCCGTCCCTCCATTTTACGATCATGAACAAAGTCCTTGACCCGTTGCGTCGATTTCTGCGACCTGCCCGCCGTGGAACCGAACTCGCCTGATCCTTCTCTCGATGAGCTTCTCGCCAAGGTCGGGCTAGAGGACCGCCGCGCATTCGATCGCCTCTACGCATTGGCGTCGCCGCAGCTCTATGGCGTCGCCTATGCCGTGCTGGGGGATGCCGACGAAGCGCAGGATGTGGTGCAGGAAGCTTTCATCAGCATCTGGCGGCGCGCCTCCACGCAGAACGCCGCCTCGTCGCGCGCGATCTCGTGGATGGTGATCATCGTCAGGAACGCAGCCGTCGACCGCCGCAGGCGTCGGCGCAATGTCAGCGTCGACCCTGCTCATCTGGAACGGGTGTGCGACGCCCCCACTCCCGAAGAGAACGCGGTGAAGGGCAGTGAGGCGGCGCATCTGCACCGCTGCCTTCAGCTGCTCGAAGCAGGCCATGCCAAGCTCGTCCGGCGGGCATTCTTCTTCGGGCAGAGCTATGCCGAAATCGCTTCCGATATCGAGGCGCCGCTTAGTACCGTCAAAAGCCGCATGCGGCGCAGCTTCGAGAAGCTGCGCGAGTGCCTGATCGCCGAAGCGAGCGGTCTAGGACCTGGAAAGGCGCCGCTGCCGCCCGCAGATAAGTCGTGATGGAAGAAGACCGGAACATCCTGGCAGCGGAGTATGTCCTGGATCTCCTCGACGAGGAGGGGCGGGAGGAGGCGCGGCGCGCACTCGAGAGGGACTCCGGCTTCCGCGCCGCCGTGGCGGAGTGGGAGGACGATCTCGCGGGGCTGACCCGCCATCTCGCACGCACCCCGCCGCCGACGCTCAAGCGCCGGCTCGATGCCGCCCTTTTCGGCGAAGAGCCCCTTGCCGCCCGGTCGCGGCCAGCCGGTATCGGTTTCTGGCGGGCGCTGACGGGTGTATTTGTCGCCTTGTCGCTGGTGCTCCTCGCCGCCGTCCTGCTCCGACCCGAGCCGGCTCCCGGCCCGACGCCCATCCGCTTCGTTGCGCCGATCTCTTCGGAGGCCGGGGAGGGGCCGCCGGTGATGGTGGAGATCTATCCTGACGGCCGCATCCGTGTGCCCGCCTTCGATCCGGCGGTCTTCGGCGAAGAGCCGGGCGAGCGGGTGGTCCAGCTCTGGGCCATCCCGCCGGACGGCGCGCCGGTCTCGATCGGCCTCGTCAGCCCCGACCGGCCGGCCGACAGCGATACGCCGTCGGAGTTCGAGAACATGACCTTCGCCTTCAGCCTCGAGCCGCCGGGCGGGTCGCCGACCGGCCAGCCGACGGGGCCGGTGATCGCGACGGGGCCCGTAATCGAACTGTCGCCGGTCAGGGACTAGGCGCTCAGCGCCGCAGCACCGCTATCGCGTCGTCCAGTCCCTCGAGGGTGAGGGGGAACATGCGGTCGTCGATCAGCTCCCGCGTCATCTGGATCGACGGGGTGTAGCTCCAGCGGTCCTTCGGGATCGGGTTGAGCCAGATCGTCCGCGCATAGATGTCCGTCAGGCGCTGCATCCACAGCGCGCCCGGTTCCTCGTTCAGATATTCGACCGAGCCGCCGGGCATGGTGATCTCGTAGGGGCTCATCGAGGCGTCGCCGACGAAGATGACGACATAGTCCGAGCCGTAAGTGTGCAGCACGTCCCAGGTCTGGGTCCTGTCGTTCCAGCGCCGCGCACTGTCCTTCCACACATAGTCGTAGAGAAAATTGTGGAAGTAGAAGAATTCGAGGTGCTTGAACTCCGCCCGCGCCGCCGAGAAGAGCTCCTCGCAAAGGCGGATATAGGGGTTCATCGACCCGCCGATATCGAAGAAAAGCAGCACCTTGATCGTGTTGCGCCGCTCGGGCCGCATCTTCACGTCGAGATAGCCCGACCGCGCCGTGCCCTTGATCGTCCCGTCGAGGTCGAATTCGTCGGGCGCGCCCTCGCGGGCGAAGCGACGCAGCTTGCGCAGGGCGAGCTTGATGTTCCGGGTACCGAGGGCGCCGTCGTCCGACAGGTTCTTGAACTCGCGCTTCTCCCAGACTTTCACCGCGCGCTTGTTGCGCGACTGCCCGCCGATGCGGACGCCCTCGGGGTGATAGCCGGAATTGCCGAAGGGCGAGGTGCCGCCCGTGCCGATCCATTTCGATCCGCCCTGATGGCGCTCCTTCTGCTCCTTGAGGCGCTCTTCGAGCGTCTTCATCAGCTCGTCCCAGCCGCCGAGCTTCTCGATCTCGGCCTTCTCCTTTTCGGAGAGGTATTTCTGCGTCATCGCCCGTAGCCAGTCCTCGGGCAGCTCGGTCTCGCCGACAACGCCCTCGGCGAGGCTCTCAATGCCCTTGAAGACCTCGGCGAAGACGCGGTCGAAGCGGTCGATGTGACGCTCGTCCTTCACCAGCGCGGAACGCGAGAGATAGTAGAAATGCTCGACCTTCATGTCGGCGAGATCTGCCTTCATGGCTTCGAGCAGGGTAAGGTATTCGCGCAGCGAGACGGGCACTTCTGCGGCTTTGAGGTCGAGGAGGAAGCGCGTGAACATGCCCGCCCCTTAGCGTGCCGGGACCGGTCTTGCACCCAGGGCCGGGTTCAGGCTCGTCCAGGCGAGAAGCGCCATGACCAGCGCCACGCCCGCGCCCAGAAGGAACGGACCGTGCGGCGTCAGCTCGTACAAGGTGAAGGCGATGACCGGCGCCACGATGAAGCCGGAGGCGCCCGCCGCCGTGGCGAGGCCCGCCGCGCCGCCTTGCTCCTCCGGCGTCACGCTGAGCGATGCGGCCGCATTGAAGGCGGGCATGCTCATGCCGAGCCCGAGGCCCGCGAAGACGAGGCCCACCAGGATCAGGGGCAGGGTGCCGCCGAGGACGACGCCGACATAGCCGACGGCGCAGAGCAGGGGGGCGCTGCGCATCATGCCGCGAGGCGTGGGGCGCAGACGCCGCACGAGGACGAGCTGGGCGAAGAGCGACGCCGCCGACATCGTCATCAGCGCCGTTCCGACGCTGGCGAGGGCACGGTCCTCCGTAAGGTCGAGCGTGTCGAGCAGGTAGAAGCCCAGGACCTGGAGCGGCACGGCATTCAGGATGCCCGACAACAGGCCATAGAGGAGGACGACGCGCAGCCGCTCATCGAGAGCGCCGAGCCTGACCGGCGAACGGCGCCGCTCGGCGGGCGGCGTCGCCTCCGGCAGAAGCCGCCAGATCAGCACGAAGGCCACGGCGCCCACCGCGGCGACGAGGATCAGGGGGACGAGCGCGCCGACAAGCGCGCCGACCGCGCCGACACCGGGGCCTGCGACCGCGCCCAGGCCATAGGCCGCCGCATAGTTCGACATGGCCGAGGTACGTTCCGCAGGGCTGCTGCGATCCGCGATATAGGCCTGCGAGGCGGCGGGCCCCGCGCTGCCGAATGCGCCATGCACGCATCGCGCTGCGGTCATCAGCGCGAAGGCCCCGAGCACGGACAGGGCGCCGGACATCGCGATGCCGATCGCGGCGGACAGAGCCAGCATGGCGAGGACGAAGGCGCCGACCCCGATCAGCGCCACCGGACGGCGGCCCAGCCGGTCGCTGAGGCGCCCCCAGCGCGGGCTCGTCAGAACCCAGAACGCCGCCGAGACCGTGAAGATGAGGCCGACCTGCATTTCGGACATGCCGATATCCCGCGCGATCGGCGGCAGGATCGCGAAGAGCACGGTCTGGCCGAGCCCGAGGCAGAAGGCCGTGAGCAGCAGCACGCCGATGCCGAGCCGGCGCTTGAGCGGCGGGGTCGGCGAGCGCTCGAAGTCAGGCTTCCGTCCGCCGCGCCGGAGGGGCGCGGCCGGCGCCGCTGCGAGCGTGCGCGAGGTTTGAGGGTCGGGATGTTCCACAGGCGCGTGTAACCGAAGATCGGCCTAGCTCAACTCATTTGTGCGCTGCAAGACGAACGGGCCCCGGTGCCGGGCGGCGGCGCCGGTTGTCGGGAGCGCGTCGAAGAAGCCATAAGGGGGTATGCTGCTTCCATATCTTCGTCACCGGTCCGGTTTTCGCGGCGCGGGAGAGGCTCCGGCGACGATCCCTCGTCGCGAAGGGCTCAAGTCGCACAATCTATCTTGTCGCAAATTCCGTGACGGTTCCGGATGCGGCAGGTCCGTCGCATGAGCGAAGCCGCACCCGCGCAAGCCCCGCGGACGCTCGTCCTGATGGGTCCGTCCGGCGCCGGCAAGAGCACTGTCGGCGCGCGCGCGGCGAAGCTCGCTCACGTGCCGTTCTTCGAAGGCGATGCCTTCCATCCGCCTTCGAACGTCGAGAAGATCCGCGGCGGCGGCTCACTGAGCAATGAGGACCGCATGCCCTGGATCGCCGCGATCGGCCGCGGCATCGCCGACGCTGCGCCGCCCAAGGCCCTTTTGGCCTGCTCGGCGCTCAACCAGGACATTCGCGACGCGCTCCGCGCCGCACTGCCCGGTCCTTGTGCCTTCGCGCTCCTGGTCGTGCCAGCCGACGAACTCCGCCGGCGTCTCGAAGCCCGCAAGGACCATTTCGCCGGACCCGCCCTCCTGGAAAGTCAGATCGCCGCAATGGACGACGCCGTCGGCGTGGTGCGGCTTGACGGGACGCAGCCGATCGGCCGGGTCGCCCACCACGCGGCGCAGCTCGTCAAGACGCTCTGACGCGCGACTGCGGGCGGGCCATGCGCTTCTCCACCTCGTGCTCTAAGACCGGAGACGAAGCCAAGACCGAACGAGGATACGCCATGCCCGCCCGAACGCTGCTCGGCCTTCTTGCCCTGCTCCCCGTGACCGCGACGGCGCAGAACGCCTCCGATGACACCGGCGAGGAAAAGGAATTCCGTCGCTTCACCGCCGAACATGTCTTCGACCTCGAATATGCCGACGATCCGCAAGTGTCTCCGGACGGCAAGACCATTGTCTATGTCCGCCGCTCCATGGACCGGCGCACCGACCAGATCCGCGGCGACCTCTGGATCTACGACCTCGAAACCGATGCGCATCGTCCGCTCGTCACCGGCGGCGCATCCGCGGGATCGCCGCGCTGGTCGCCGGACGGCAGCCGCCTCCTCTACACGACCGCAGCCGGCGGCAAGCCCGAGCTGCGCGTCCACTACATGGACAGCGGGGAAAGCTTCGTTCTGTCCCAGCTCGAACAGGCCCCTCGCGGGCCGGTCTGGTCCCCCGATGGCAGCACCATCGCCTTCACCATGTTCACGCCCGGCGAGACGCCGTCCTTCGCCAAGAGCACGGTCAAGGCGCCCGAAGGCGCGGAATGGTCGGAACCGGTGCGCGTCTTCGACGACATCACCTTCCGCTTCGACGGACAGGGCTATCTGAGCGAGGGGGCCGATCACGTCTACACGGTGCCCGCCGAAGGCGGATCGCCGCGGCAGATCACGCAGGGCGAAGCCGATTTCACCGGGGCGGCCTGGCTCGGCGACGAGACGCTGCTCGTCGTGGGCAACGAAGCGGAAGACCGCGACCTCGACCCGATCGAAAGCGAGATCTACGCAGTCTCCCTGTCGAACCTCGAACGCCGTGCGCTGACGGATCGCGACGGCCCGGACGCCAGCCCCAAGGTTTCGCCGGACGGGCGCCGCATCGCCTATGTCGGCTATGACGACGAGCGCCTCTCCTATCAGCAGACGCAGCTCTACGTCATGGAGGCCGAGGGCGGCGAGCCGAAGCTGCTGACGGACGGGCTCGACCGCTCGGTCGGGGATTTCGCCTGGTCGCCCGACGGGCGCAGCCTCATCGTGCAGGTCGAGGATGCCGGCGACATCACGCTGCGGCAGGTCAGCCTGTCGGGCCGGATGCAAACGCTCGGCGGGGGCTTGGGCGGCACCTCGATCGGCCGCCCCTATGCCTCGGCGTCCTTCTCGGTCGGAGGCAGCGGCGGCGGCGGTGACAGAGTGATCGCCTACACGGCGACGGGACCGCACCGGCCAGCCGACATCGCCGTGCTCGAAGACGGCGAGAGCCGCTTCCTCACCGACCTCAACGCCGATGTGCTGTCCTATCTCGACCTCGCCGAGATCGAGGAGATCGAGGTGCCCTCCTCCTTCGACCGGCGTGAAATCGAGGCCTGGGTCGCCTTGCCGCCGGGCTTCGAGGCGGACGGCTCCCACCCGCTGATCCTAGAGATCCATGGCGGCCCCTTCGCCATGTACGGCCCCTTCTTCTCTGCGGAGATGCAGCGCTACGCGGCGGAAGGCTATGTCACCGTCTATGTGAACCCGCGCGGCTCGACGGGATATGGCGAAGAGTTCGCGCAGCTCATCGACCTCAACTATCCGGGCGAGGATTATGACGACCTGATGAGCGTCGTCACCGATCTGGTCGAGCGGGACTATGCCGATCCCGAACGCCTCTTTGTCACCGGCGGTTCGGGCGGCGGCATCCTGACGGCGTGGATCGTCGGCATGACCGACCGGTTCCAGGCCGCGGCCTCGGTCAAGCCGGTCATCAACTGGATGACCATGGCGCTGGCGGCCGACATCGCGCCTTACGTCAAGCGGCACTGGATCCGCGCGGAGCCCTGGACCGACCCCGATGCCTTCCTCGACCGCTCGCCCATCATGCTGATCGAGAACGTGACGACGCCGACGCTCGTCATGGTCGGCGAGGAAGACTGGCGGACGCCGACCTGGGAAGCCGAGCAGTTCTACACCGCTCTGCAACTCGCCGGCGTCAAGACGGCGTTGATCCGCGTTCCGGGCTCCTCGCACAGCATCGCAAGCCGGCCGAGCCGCCTGATCGCCAAGACGGACAACATCATGGGCTGGTTCGCGGCCCATGATGCGGCGAAGGCAGAGGACGCCGGAGAAGACGAGGCGCAGGGCGACTGAACCGCCTTGCGCCGCGCGCCCTCAGGCGGCAGGGTCTTTCGCAGTGCAACATCGGAGAAGTCCTGCCGGATTTCCTGCCCGCGGAGACGCCATGTTCGGCCTCGCTGACCTGATCGCCAGCCTCCATGTCGAGCAGCTGGACAAGCTCCTCTTCCGCGGCACTTCGTTGCGGCTCGACCTGCCCCGCGTCTTCGGCGGGCAGGTTCTGGCCCAAGCGCTCAACAGCGCCGTGCGCACGGTCGAACCGAACCGGCTGCCGCACTCCCTGCATGCCTATTTCCTGCGGCCGGGAAATGCGGATCGCCCGATCATCTACGAGGTCGATCCGATCCGCGACGGGGGCAGCTTCTCCACCCGCCGTGTCGTCGCCCGCCAGAACGGCGAGGCGATCTTCAATACCTCCGTGTCCTTCCACAAGCGCGAGCAGGGCCTGGACCATCAGATGGACCTGCCCGGCGGCATTCCCGAGCCGCAGACGCTGGAGCCGGACATAGACCGCGCCGAGGCCGCGCTCAGAGACGATCCCGACGCCCCGCGTCCCTTCTTCCTGCCCAAGACGGTGATCGATGTCCGGTCGGTTTCCTCCAGCCGGCCCGGCGACACCGCCCCCAAGCCCCCCGAACAGGGCTTCTGGTTCCGCTTCGCCCGCGGCGTGGGTGAGGACCCGATCACCCACCAGACGCTGCTCGCCTATATTTCCGACTATCGCCTGATGGGAACGGGGCTTCGGCCGCACGGCATGGATTTCTCGACGCGGAAGATTCTCGGCGCCAGCCTCGACCATGCCATGTGGTTCCACGGCGATGTGCGCGTGGACGGATGGATTTTCCATTCGATGGACAGCCCGCGCGCCGCCCGCGCCCGCAATTTCAATCGCGGCAGCTTCTACGACAAGAACGGCACTCTCATCGCCTCCTGCGCGCAGGAAGGCCTGGTCCGCCTGCTTGACTGAGCGGCGTTTTCCACAGCTTTTCTACAGCGGCGGCTTTTCCACACATTTGGGGAAAAGCCGCCTCTGGCTGTTACTGGCTATAGCCGCGGTTGAAGCTGTCCGCTTTCGATGCGGCGTCGATGACCCGCACCGTGCCGGACTTCGAGCGCATCACGATGGTCTGCGTGAAGACCTTTTCGCCGCGCCATTTCACGCCCTTCAGCATGGTGCCGTCGGTCACGCCGGTAGCCGCGAACATGACGTCGCCTGACGCCATGTCCAGCAGGTCGTATTTGCGGTCGAGGTCCTTGATGCCCCATTTCTCCGCGCGGGCCCGCTCGTCGTCATTGCGAAAGACGAGCCGCCCCTGCATCTGACCGCCGCGGCCAGAACGCCCTCGGGCGCGCCGCCGGTGCCGATATAGAGGTCGATGCCCGACTCTTCCGGGTTCGTCGTGTGGAAGACGCCGGCCACGTCGCCATCGGGGATCATCGTCACCCGGGCGCCGACCTTGCGGCAGCCTTCGACGATATAGTCGTGGCGCGGACGGTCCAGGACGCAGACGGTGATCTCGCTCGGATCGACGCCCTTGGCCTTGGCGAGCGAGCGGATATTGTCCTCTGCGGATGCGTCGAGATCGATGACGCCCTTGGGAAAGCCGGGGCCGCAGGCGATCTTGTCCATGTAAACATCGGGCGCGTTGAGCAGCGAGCCGCCGGTCGCCATGGCGACCACGGCGAGGGCGTTGGACATCGCCTTGGCCGTCAGCGTGGTGCCCTCGAGCGGGTCGAGCGCGATATCGATCTTCGGCCCGCCCTTGCCGACCTTCTCGCCGATATAGAGCATCGGCGCCTCGTCGCGCTCGCCCTCCCCGATCACGATGGTGCCGTCGATGTCGAGCTTGTTGAAGGCTGCTCGCAGCGCGGTCACCGCGGCCTGGTCGGCGGCTTCCTTGTCGCCGTGCCCGATCTTGGTGCTGGCCGCCACGGCCGCCGCCTCGGTGCAGCGCCCGAGCTCGATGGTCAGGATGCGGTCGAGATATTCCTGATGCTGTTCGGCCATGGGGGGATCCTAGAAGTAAGAAGCGTCGGCGATGGGGAATGCAGAAAACGCGCCTGCGACCGGGCGCGCTTCGGACAGGGCGCTGCGGGCCTTGGCGAAGGTTGCCGCGGGGCACGGATGGGTGGTGATGACCAGGCTGACCGTGCCGTCTTCTTCGGCCCGCTGCGAGACGCGCTCGACGCTCACGCCGTGCTCGCCGAGCGTGGTGGCGACGCTGGCGAGCGCGCCCGGCTCGTCATGCAGCGGAATGCGCAGGTAGTAGGCGTTGACGAGATCCGCCGCGCCGCTCGCATCGAGGCCCTGCAGCCGTTCCGCCGGGCTCGCGAAGACGGGGCCCGTCGCGCCCTTGGCGACGGTGACGAGGTCGGCCGCGACCGCGGCCGCCGTTGCCATGTCCCCTGCCCCGGGCCCGGTGAAGCCAACGCGGCCGACCGAATCAGCGTCGATGATGAAGACGTTCTCCGGGCCCTGCGCGCGCGCCAGCGGGCTCGTCTCCGCAATCAGCGCCGGGCAGACCCTGAGCGCCATGCGCTCGCCGACGATGGTCGCCGTCGCCAGGAGCTTCACGCCCATGCCGAGGCGCCTGGCCTCTTCGAGGTCCTGGGAGGTGACCGCTTCGATCCCGGTGGTCTCGATATCGTCCAGCGAGACCGTGCTGTCGAAGGCCAGCGTGGCCAGGATGGCGAGCTTGTGCGCGGCGTCGATGCCGCCGACATCGAAGCTCGGATCGGCTTCGGCATAGCCCAGGCGCTGCGCCTCGGCGAGCACGTCGGCGAAGGGGGCGCCGGTGCTGCCCATCTCGCTCAGGATGAAATTGCAGGTGCCGTTGAGAATGCCCGCGATCGTCTCGACCGAGCAGGCGGCGAGGCCGTCGCGCAGGCCGCGGATGACGGGCGTGCCCGCGCCGACGGCCGCTTCGTAGCGCAGCGCGGCCCCGTTCGCCTCGGCGATGCGGGCGAGGTCTGCGCCATGCAGCGCGATCAGCGCCTTATTAGCCGTCACCACCGCCTTGCCCGCTTCGAGCGCTGCCTTCACCGCATCATGGGCCGGCCC
>JACLAD010004346.1_pt1 | contig 13039 bp, 13 predicted proteins | sample 8027901 | NCBI WGS metagenome assembly JACLAD01 (sample SAMN15725071, study PRJNA655200) | protist metagenome | isolation source: fluorescence activated cell sorting (FACS) single amplified genomes of... | place: Spain: Blaines Bay Microbial Observatory, Mediterranean Sea | collected 2016-07-05
CGATATGCTTACAATTGGACACAAATACACTATCAACACTCAATTAACCCCACGACAATGAGCCGAGTTCCTTTTGGTGGCAGTTTGAACACACGAGCTTGTGCTTCAGGGGTCATCATAGCATACAGAGGGAGTATCAGAGCCCGGGTGGGACGCTCCTCTTCGATGGAGTCCTTCTGTAGCATCAGTTCGGCAATCCGATCCTCCTTATCCTTTTTGGCGGCTTTATCGTCATCGCCCTCATCACCACTCCCCTCACCACCCTCATTATCAGCATCATCCTTCATGGCACTGGTAGCAACATTAGCAACAGGGGCATGGGCAGCAGTTGTCCCCAAGGCTTGACGGAGCATGCTTTCCCGTAGAAGATCGGACTCACTATACATTTCTTTGCCCTTCTCCCCAACAGATTCATCAGCTCCTTCTTTTGCATCCTCATTATCATCATGTATGCTATCATCGTCGCTATCGCTATCATTACTATCACTCCCAGATTCACCACCCAGAGTGGCACTCTTGTCGTAGAAATCCAGTTCATCGATGTCGATGTCATCATCCTCATCATCCTCCCCATCGGCTACATGTTCATCTGCGAACAGCTCATCCTCATCCAAGCCGCCGAAGTCACCGCGATCACCACCTTCATCGCCCTTTTCTTCATCATCACCAGTGCTGTCATTATTGGAGTGCAGATTACCGACCTCCGTCTCTCCTGCGCCCCCTTCTCCTTCTTGTTGAACTTTGTGAATCTCATTCTCCAACCTCTTGAGTCTGCTGGCGTGTCGGGCTTCTATTTTGTCCATGTTGGAGCGGCATTTCCTCACAAATTGCAATATTTCTCTTTTGCCAGTGAGGAATACCAGTACCGCACCTGGAGGTAGGCGCTGGTGGATTTGCATAACCTGTATGACATGTACATGTATGCGGAGAGCAATGATGATCGTGATTCAACGATAGAAGACAAGACGGCATAAAGGTGATGCGTGTATGAATAGAAAGAGTAGATGGAGGCGGTTGTGTGAGTATGCTCATCATTATCATAAGCATAGTCATGGTAGAGCAATTGCAATGAGAAGTATGAGGGACTGACATACCTTCCGATGTACCTCTTTCAGGTAGTGTTTGGTTTCAGTTCTCTTGCTGAAATGCGTCTCTACTTTGAATTGCCGCGATGTGACATTAATAACAGGCGGCAGGGGAGTGAACAGGCTGGGTTGGAGGAAGTCCGATACGCGTAATGTGGCGGACATGATCACCACTCGGAGCGGCTGCAGGGGTGGTCGGTAGGCACTGCGGGACTCTGGGGGCAAAGACGCCCAGACGGCCTTTTCTTTGGCTGCTTGCTGCTTGCGAAGAGGCACAGAGCGAGAGAGCATGCCTAGGAGGGTATGTAGATGTTATGAGGAGTATTTGAAACGAAAAAGCAGGAAGAGAGGCAGAGGTTAGTATACTCATCATCATCACCACCATCCTCCCAGTCATAGCAGATCAGAGAGAGAGAGAGAAAGAGAGAGAGAGGCATCTCTTACCGATGAGCACGTCAGTGTTCACGTTTCTCTCGTGAGCTTCATCGATCATGATGACGCTATACAGATTGGTATATATAATGATGATTACAATAAGGGTACAGTGAGATAAGGAAGGAAGGAGAAGAAGATGGAAAGTGAGGAGTATATGAATAGAAAGAGCAGGAAGCAGAGAATGTGTTAGATTGGTTATCAGAGGCATCTGCTTGATGATATGAGAGCTAATAGAGCTCAAGAAGGAGCAGTGAGCTCACCTGTATTGCGACAATAAGAGGTCTGACATGATTTCATTGAGCAGAATGCCATCTGTACAATACTTGATCTTGGTGTACTTGCTATGCACAGTGCTGGCATCATGACGGATCTGGTAGCCCACTGTCTTGTCCTTGTGCGGTAAATTCATTTCTACAGCGACGCGCTGAGCTGTACTCACTGCAGCGACACGTCTACATAGGCGATGGAGGGAAGGGGCGGGTTAATGGATGATGATAGATGTGAAGGAGGGAGACACAGACAGCAGCAGCGGCAGCAGTAGCAAACAGGGGAGGAGGAACTTACCTGGGTTGTGTTATGCCGATCATGCCATGGTGGCCATACCCATACTCATACAGGAACTGCGGAATCTGGGTGGATTTTCCTAAACGACGAATGAGAATGGCGATAGAAGGCGAAAGAGATGGGGAGTGGTGAGTGCGGGGCTGGGAAGAGGAGACAAAGAAAGGCAATAATAATAATAATAACATATAAAGAAGAAGGTCACCTACCCGATCCAGTCTCTCCGCACACGATGGTGATATCATTCGTGCAAATGGTTTCAACAATCTCCTGCTCCATCTGCACCACTGGCAATTTGCTTCTGCTCGTGCCGATCTCTGGGGTCCGACTGACAAGAACAGCTCGTTTCTCTATACCTGCTCCACCCGAAGTGGTGCCCTTGAGAGCACTCGTAGTACTTGCAGAGAGGGGCAGAGGTTTGAGGGTGCCGTCCATGACGGGGAGCACGAGACTCTCCTTGACATACACAGCCCGGGGAGCCTCCTCCCCATCCTGCCCCTCATCATCACTGCCGCCATCAACATGGCCCTCGCCAATATTGTTGTCATCACTGTCATCACTATCATCACTGTCGCCTCCGACACCTGTGTCTTCAACTGTACTTGATCCCCCAGGCGTGGTAGTCCCCTTCTGAGGCAGGTTCTTACTCAAAGCTGAGAACTGAGACATCAACGACGAACCCAGACCAGACACTCCCTTAGCACTACCCTTGCTCTCCTTGCTGCTGTTCTTACCATCGCCACCATCATCACTATCACCCTCCTCACCTTCCTCATCCTCGTCACTGTTGATTCCATTAGCAGCACGAATGATGTCTCTCTCTCTGTCTTTCTTGGCCTTTTTCTTCTCATTCTTCTTCTTGTTTCGTAGAGCATTGCTGGCCTCTTTGTCACCCTTATTCATGCTTTTATGAGCACCCGAAAGGGTAGGGTTAGGGTTAGCCATGAAAGCCGTCATATCAAGAGCAGTGCCACCATCATCCACATCCTTCTTATCATCATTACTTCCATCATGCTCGCCATTGCCTCTGCTGCCATAGGCTTGCGTGTCAATATGGCTCATCTGCTTGGCTGTATACAGTGAGCTGTATCTACTATCTTTGATATTGTGGAAACGCAGGTCCGTATCAGGTATATGGACCATTGCCACAGCTGCAGTGTTATCCTTTTCTACAGCCTTATTCTTTCGTTTACGATCTTTATGGCCTTTCTTTGTACTAGTGCTGGTATTACTCTCATCAACACCAATGCTGTCCTTACCCTCCATACCCCCCTTCCGTGGTTTCTTGTACAGATATCCATTATTGTCTGTGCTATTCTCATGACTTTCTGGAAATAGCAAAGCATGCTCCTCATCACTAAGGGCTAGACCAGCTTTGTACTTCCGATAAGTCTTTGCTAGAAGTTGTTTCGTGGTGATAGTCTGACCAGCTTCTTTATGACTAACCATCAAGGATCGCTCTTGATCACTGTAAAGGTAGAATGGTATTAAATGGGTGCAGTAGCAATGGAAAGATGAGAAAGGTGTATGGTCAGAACGAGGCAAAAGAAGTGGCTATGTCAGTATATCTATCATTGTCATTCTAATTATAGTTGGAGAGTATCGTAAGAAAGGATGCATACCCACCTGATGGCATACTCCTGCATCTTGGCAATGAATTCTCCTTGCCTCTCTTCTTTCTCCTTCCTTCTCAATATGTTCTCGTAGCGCTTCTGCTTGCTGCGACTAAGCTTCTGGTATTTTTTCAGGTCTTCCATAGACACCTCTATGGTATCTTTTCTCTCTTTCTTGTGCTTAGATCCAGACAATACTAGACGTTCTTGTGATGTTCCTCCTTCACCATCCAAACCTAATTCTTCTCGTAGCTCTTCTGAAAGCAGGCTATGGGAAGGGTCGTCTTCTGTTGTAGAGCCATGGTCGTTGGTGGAATCAGATTTGCGTTTGTGTCCAGATCGCTTCAAATCGGGCACCATAGACATGGATCCATCTTTCTCCGTCACGATCGTGACCTTCTTCTTGCCACTGGTGTGCGGACTGGACTTGCTCTTCTTCACCATGGCGTTTATGAAAAGATTGACTGTACCGATGGCAAACTTACAAAGTAGATCGTTGTCTCAGGAGAACTTTATAGATAAAAACTTCACTGAGAGGTTGAATAGCAATTATTGCACTCGTTGCACCGAATATCTTGAATGTTACTAATAAATTCACCACAACAGTCGGAATAGATGAGCAATATGCACTGTCAACCACCGATTACTATAAGAACTCTATTGTGGCGGCTACTAGCGAATTTTGCGAATTTTGTTGGTGGAGGTGTCAGGAGACGGGTCGCGATGCCAACACTTTTGTTTCTCTACGTTTTGGTTGGTGTGTGGTGCGGATTGATCGACATTTAGCAGTTGGCGACAAAATGTCGTCATCATCGAAGCTGATGGAGGTGTGGGAAGAGAGATACAATCTCTGCATGCTGTTCTATTGTTTGAAGCGCGATGATGATCATTCGGAAGATGAAGGTGGCAAGTACGACATCTTCGATTCAATAACACTCAAAGCAATGTTTGCCAAGCTGCTAGGCATCCCAAAATACACATTGATGGCAAGTTTCGCAATTGACCACGCATGGAACGGAGCATGTGTCTTCGTAGGGTCGATCACCATCGATGACCAAGGCAAGCTTTATTGCGAGAGTGTCCCTGCCGCAGATGCTGCAGAAATGGGGGACATTGCAGTATGGGATCTGAAAACTAATGGGCGTATTGGTACTCTCACTTTTCCTGATGATATAGTAAGAGGACACACTTCAAGAGGAAGTTCCCCTCCATCGTTTGTATTGGAATATTACGACCGAAAAGTCTACTGTGCTGATGAAGGTTATTTCTGTGTCTGGAATTCAAGCAACGATTTTAGTCTCGTTGCCAATCTGAAAGGGCACTCCAAAGCTATCCGCTCTCTTTCTTTTCAAAACGAGAAAATGTATTCTCAGAGTTCTGATAAAAGCATCATAGTCTGGAATACGAAGGATTATTCTGTCATTGCCACCCTAAGAATCAAAGGTCATAGACCTAATGGAATAGCGCATACTATCGATTATTTCAACGACAAGCTGTATTCTACGCAATATGGCGGATGTATTCAGGTCTTCGACTGTACGTCTTATGAAGAGATCGCCGAACTCAAACCACCGACCACTACAGTACCCGGATCTAGAGTCATGGGTCCCATTACCTGCTACGACAACAAGCTATACTGCGGCCATGGAGATAACAAGATCTACGTTTGGAATTGTGAGGATGATAGTTTAGTCACTACTTTAACAGGACAACGAGCTCGAATATCCCATCTTGTTGCAGATAATGACAAGCTCTACTCTGGGAGTCTTGATGGCCGTATCCTGGTATGGAATCGCATTGAGGGCCACAATCTGATTACTACTCTAAATTTACCACAACAAGGCTTCACGCAGCGGCTCCGTATATACATATACAATGGACAACTCTTTGCACACAATGGACATACAATCAACATTTGGAATTGCCATGATCTGTCCTTGGTGACAACATTACAAGGACCTCAAACACCAGTCTCGAAGATGAAGTTCTTCGACGACAAATTATATGTCAGAAGTGAACATTGTGTAGAAGTGTGGAAAATCTGAAGTCACTCTCATTTGATCGAGTATTGCGTGTTTGTAACTTGTAACCATAACACCCTCTTTATCGATCGCTCAAGATCATCATTTGCATCTTTTCTTCCTCTTTATACATAATTACAAACAAAGCTATATACGCATCCTACAATCTCTATTTTCGCATCATTTTTTCTTTCATCGTTGTCACTCTCTGAGTGAGGCTCTAGGTCAGCACACGATAGGAGTCTAAGGTACACAAGTGTTGTTGACGGTCAAGTAACTTCAACACCATCCATCCTACCATCAATAATAATACCCATAGGCATGCTTTGTAGAATACACCCCACCCAAGGCTAGATATACGGGTGCTCTTGTATTTCGCTTCCATACGTAATGCAATGCGACGATCTGCTTCACTTTCTATAGGATATGTGCCTGTGCATCATGTGGTGTGTGTGTGTGTGTGTGCGCGCAGGAGGGGGAGGGATCAAGGATGATGAGGGTATAGTTAGTGAGAGATGAAAGGTGAGGAATATATGAATAGAAATACCGCAGGAAGCAGAGTAGAAGCAGAGGGTAGAGGTTAGTATACTCATTATGATTATTATAACCCGCTGATCAGATCACAGGGCAAAGGAGGGCTGCATACCAATGTCATCAGCAAATGCATGGTGATCAGTATCTTGATAATCATTCACCAGCTGGTGGTACGAACTATGCCCAGTGAGTACCAGACGAGGAGCTTGTCGCGGCGTATGAGCATCTGGACCAACAATAGCGTATTTCTTGTAACAAGCGTCCACCATTTCCTGCTCACGATTTTCGAAGCCGTCAATCATTCTCACGATAGTATCGAGCTCTTCGCATTTTTTTCGGTTATATACTGCATAGATAGCTCTCATAAACAATTCCAGGAGCGACATATGCACGGGTCGGACGCTGCAAAGGTATTCAAAGACCTGTATGACACCAGTAGGGTCTTCAAATGCTTTTTCAAGCGAAAAAGTGATGTTGTCACTCCGCTGGGTAGGTGAGTCAGAGAGCGATGTAGAGACGAAGGCGAAGGCAATAATAAGGTGAAAATGTAAAGGTTAGTAGGGTCTATGATATCATCATTCAATGAGAAGTAGGTTTATGACACTGTGACGACCAAGATATACCCACCTGAACAGCTAACTGTCGTTGCAAATCGCTGATGGTATGATTGCACTCATCGATCTCGTTCTTCAGTGCTTCTACGCGGTCAAAGTTTTCCATTGATTCATTTGTTCGTATAGAAATACCACTTTCAGGTACAGGAGAGAGAGCGTCACTCGCGTTGGCCGGGGTGGATAACACCAATTGTTTCAAATTCTCATTCTCTTGTTTGAGGGTAGACAATTCCTGTAATAGACTGTATGTCCCCTCTTCTTTCAACGTGTCTATCTCGGTAGTGAGCTTGAGGATGCGGCTCTCCAGTTCACCTTTCTGATTAGACAAAGAATCAATATGAGCCATCTGCTCATCATACATACTCTTATATTGCTCGAGCTCTTTTTCCGTCTCGATTCTGATTTGTTCATAATCGACATCACCACCTGCTTCCAAATTCCGCAACGCACCGGCCCCTTCGCCCCCTTCTTCATCGACAGTCGTAGGAAGTGATTCGGTATTGGTATTCCTAACGGGAGTGCCAGTCGTGGTGGAGAAGAAGGGAACCCCGTCACTGAAGGCACCACCTCCAGACTGACTCGCATGGCCACTCGGGCGTGGACTGCTAGGGGCACTATGGCTACCTTTTTCGCCAGATCCGGGAGTTCCATGTACGGGTGGGAGCAGGGAGACATGTTCTTTATAGGATTCAAACTCCTCCTGCAGTTGGGCGTATTTGGCTCTGAGTCCTTCCGTTTCGATAGATCTGAAGGTCGAGTATGATGATAATGTATAGTGAGCATAGTGAAGGAAGGAGAAGGAGATGGAAAGTGAGGAGTATATAAATCGAAAGAGCAAGAAGCAGAGAAGAAGGAGAGGTTAGTATACTCATCATCCACATCATCTTCAACCTCATCATAATGGTAGTAGTAAAGTACAACACAGATCGGAGGCCCTACCTTTCTCTCTCTTGATCGATGGCATACTGGACTCGTGCATCGTTCTGCACTTTCTCTTCCTGGACCTTTGAATACAATACTTTCAGCTCGTTTAATTGAGATTGCAAGCGGCTGTTGTCTTGTTGCAATGTGTGTACCTGGGGAGAGTGTACAACATGGGTAGAGAGAAGAAAGAAAGACCAGATTAGAAACAATGATGATAATAAGAACAGACATGGGAGTGCAACCGCGGGTGGGATAGTGAAACATACTTGATCTGTGAGAAGTGCCACTTGCTTGTCTTCTTCAACGAGTACCTCGTTTTGAGCCTGGAAAGACTGTAAGGGGACATCGGCATCTATGATGATGATAATGTATAGTGAGATGGTGAAGGAAGGAGAAGGAGATGGAAAGATGAGGTGTATATATGTATAGAAAGAGTAGGAAGCAGAGAAGAAGGAGAGGTTAGTATACTCGTCAGTACTATTATGAGTCACAACAACGACACTGACAGCTATGTGAGAAAGCATACCCATTTCTTGTGCTTCTATTGCAGTTGCTGTCGAGGTCTTGTTGATGCTTTCTTGCAAAGCTTCATTCTCAGCCATATAGTCATCAACTAGCTTGGCACTAGTTGCACGCTGCTGTTCTACATCCGACAGCATTTGCTTCAATTGTTCGTTTTGTGCTTTCTGCTCAGAGAGCTCATTTTGCAGTAAGATCATGTCCCTTTCATATGTATGCTCATTACTCTCTTGAGCTTGTCGAAGTTTCTCTTGCATGGCAAGCATGTGAGCTTCAGTATTTTCTGGAGACACATTGCTAGTGCTACGATTACCATCACTATCAGTATGAATGGTCGCATTGGAAGTGTCTACCTGTTTTTTAAACATGATTAGCTCTTGTTCAATGTGATTATTATGTTGCATCAATTCTTCCACTTCATTACCATACCTTTCATTATCTGAATATAAACCATCATTTGCCTCCCTAAGATCCTCGTTCTCGATAGAAAGATTTTGTATTTCCGAATTGGCAGCAATTAATTGAGTGTGCAACCTCTGTATCTCGCCACTCTTGGTTTGGATCTGCTTCTTCGATAAGTCCAACTCCTTTTCTAAATCTGAATTTTCGTCAGCTTGCTCTTGACGTTGCTGTGCCATCCCATCAATGGCCTTCTGAAGTTCATCTAATGTCACTTCTACTTGCTGCTGTTCCTTTTGTGATGCAAGGGATTCCTCCTTGTATTTCGCAATTTGAGATTTATATCCTTCAATGGAATGTCTCAAGCTATCACATTCATGTTTGAGTGTCACGCTATCTAACGACGAAGATTGTTGTGTTCGCAATTCTTCTCTCAATGTATTAAGATCAGAGACCAAGACAGCTTTAGAATCAATTAGACGCTGGCATTCTTCACGAGCTTGCTTAATAAGAGATTGATCTATTCATGTTGTTGATGATAATGTATAGTGAGATAGCGTAGGAGGGAGAAGGAGATGGAAAGTGAGGAGTATATGAATCGACAGAGGACAAATAGAGGTTGGTATTAGTTTGATCATCATCCTGCTCCTCTTCCTCATCATCACAGCAAAACTAGGCATATTGTAGAGAGAGAGAGAGAGAGAGCCGTACCTTGCGCGTGACTCCTCTTGAAATTCTCAATGGTCTGTTTCAGATCAGCAATGCGTTCCTCTTGTTGTCTAATATGCATGTTTGAGGATATCGACCCAGTCTTTCCATTTGCATTACCATCACCATCACCACCACGTTGAGCAATCATGGTGGTAGACGTGTCAGCATGGGAGTAGGTCGTGTTTACTGTCACATGCAACTGTTTTGGACTGAAACTAGCTACGGTATCACCACCACTGGTCGTGTCAAGAGCACTCATCGGAGCATCGTTTCTGTGCCCCATGGTGGAACTGATGACATTCCCACCCGGCTCTTCACTCTCTTCATTGCTTTCTGCACCTCCGGTGAATGATACATCGGGTCCTGACTGAGCAATGATTTCTGTATTCAAGTGGTGATCGGAGGCGAAGATGTCACTCTCGTCCACCCCACCCGGTCGAGTACTCCCTTGATTAGATGCAAAGAAATTTCCTTTCTGATTTGCAGTATGAGTAGGAGAAAGCGGTGCATTGGGTGGTTGTTGATACACTCGCCCTCCAGGTCCGCCGCTATAGTATAGATAGATAAAGCAAAGCGAAGCGAAGAAGATAGGAGAGAGGTTAGTGTCATCATCATCATCATGGAACGTGTGTATGAAATGGGCATACTTACGAAATATTCTTCGATACAAAGTGTTTGTGCACATTGAGCATTGGCGGCCTGGAAAAGGTCTTCTTATTGGCATCATCTGTCAACGGGTGTGCAGAGCCGCTACTCTGACCACCTGCACTGGTTACACGGTGGCTTGAGGAATGAGACAATCCACTCACATTGATAGCGTGACTGACAGGGTCGGTGTTCTGATTACTGTATTTAGCAGAACGATCGCGAGGACTGCTATCGAATATATTCGGGCTACCTACTTGTGATGCTCCTACTGTGCTGGCGGGGGCACCGAAGATATTTCCCTGGGATATCTCCGGGGGTGGTGGGAACGTCGCATGGGTATGCTCAGAGCTGTCGTGTAGAGGCTTGGGAGGGGACTCGAACGGGTTGCGTCCCTTGTTGACCTGACTATGATTGCTGTTACTACTCATTGTACTCGCATTGACAACATTGCCTTCATCTTGACTACTTGATGGCTCCGTGATGATGGTGGTATTGAGTGTCGGATTACTATACTCATTAGCAATATGTTCTCGAGGCATTCTCTGCCCACTAACGCCTAAACCGACACCCGTACTTGCATGCGAGTTACGAGCAGGGTTAGGTGGAGGCCCCGCAAAGAGCGTATCGGGGGTGGTATTGAAGGTGTTTTCATTACTGTCTATTGTACGTGAAGCTGAAGCATTTGCAAAATGACTCGTAGTAGTAGTGATGCGTTTCTGTTTTCGAGCCTCTTTCTGTTATTATTTTGATAGCAAGAAGAGTAGGAACAGAGAAAGAGGTGTAGCATAGAATATAGAGAATTTAATGAAAGATTGGTGCAAACAGAAGGAAGGGGATTAGATGACTCGATTGATGTATACTCGAGAGCAGATACAGAATTGCTGTGGTAGAAAGAGCAAGTGGATCTAGTCAATGTGCATGTGCAACAATGCTGGGACCTGTATCTCGTGAGAGAGACAAACAACGTCGTAGACACATCTGAAAGCCCTCACAAAGAAGCACTCCCAATTTAATCAAGACCTCCTCTCTTTGAATCTAGCATCCACAATTGTTACAATGTATAGCGTTACTGATGACTGTATCCACCCACCCGCTCACAGCTCAAGGCTCCATGTGCCTAAAGAATGCAGGAACCTACCCTTTGTTCGAGTTTTTTTTGCAGATCAATGATCTCTTGGTTTTTCCGAGCTAGCTGCATCTTCTTCTCATCATGTTCACTGAGCATTTTCAGCCAATCTTAGATTGTGTCACACTCCCTGATTCTCAGTGACCACAAGAGTATCTAAGACGACGAATTTAGCGACGCTTTCTTTTTTAGAATCAAAATGAGGTGCTCGACCCTGCCTTAATTTACGGCACTTCCAACCCAATTTCGTAGAAGAGCTGCTCAACAGGAGGAATTGTGAAGATTGCACAGCATTTAGGCTTTCAAAATAATAAGTTCTATTGGTATTTTGAGTTGCTTTTTTGGAATTCATCTCATCGTACTTCTGGACTTTATTGCTTTAGTGTAGAGAAGCAAGCAAAAATTTACTGATGGAATCGATTGTGAATGCTCTTGTGGGTACTCAGCCTCGTGGCTTGTTCAATTTCATCAGTGAAATCCGCGGTGTAACCTCCAAAGAAGAAGAGCGCACACGTGTCGACAAGGAATTGGGAAACATTCGAAACAAATTTAGTCAAGCATCTTCTTTAAATGCTTATCAGAAAAAGAAGTATGTGTGGAAACTGTGTTATATCTACATGTTGGGTTATGAAGTAGACTTCGGCCATGTCGAATTCATTAGTTTACTTGGGGCTACAAACTATACAGACAAAAGTGTAGGCTATATGGCTGTTGCATTGTTATTACGACCAGAAGATGATCTAATGAGTCTCGTTATTAATTCTATTAGAAATGATTTGAATAGCGATGTTTTATTTGCACGTACACTTGCATTAAGTGCTGTGGCGAATATTGGAGGAAACGACTTCGCTGAAGGACTTGTGGCAGATGTGAGCAGGTGTGTTCATCTTCATCTCTATTTCTTCGCTCGATTACTCCTACAAATTCCTACGATCAGCCTACTAACATTCTCTTTCCAATGTCTCTTTGTCACTGCTTTGCATATATTAGAATATTGCACCAGTTATGCGATCAACCAGGCCTGCAAGCCCTTGGCAATATTGACCCGAAATTGCACCAAAAGCCGGAAGAACTACTTCGTTACAGAAATGCCATCTTCAAAAAATCCTGTTTGTGCTTATTGAGAATGTATCGTAGCAATCCCGATTGCGTCGATCCTGCACAATGGGCTGCAGTATTTCCATCTATACTCGAGAGTGATAATCTGGGTGTGCTGACCAGTGCTATGAGTCTTTTACTGTCATTCACTAGTCATAATCACCACCTGTTTGAGGATCTAGTGCCTCACGTCTTGTATTTGTTTCAGAGAGTGCTATTCCGGGTTGGATCGGGCGTGGCGATGGACTATACGTATTATCGCATTCCTTCCCCTTGGCTACAAATCAAGTTGCTAAGGTTCTTGCAGTACTTTAGCCCCCCAGAAGGCGAGTACTGGCGCATCATGTCTGACGTACTGTATAAGATCTTGACCAAAGTGGACCTTACAGAAGATGGCGGTCTTAACAAAGGCAATGCTGAATACGCCATTTCCTTTGAAGCTATAGCCTTGGTTGTTTCATGGGGGGCAGCCGACCCGGCGAACAGCCAACATGTAGAAATCCATACTTTAACCCATCAACTTCTAGGCAAATATATCGCAGAATCGGATCCGAATGTGCGCTATTTATCTATGGATATGTTAGTACGTGTCGTCAAAGTAGATGGTATTAGTGATGTCCAGCGGTATCAAGACATAATTATTGGAGCATTGAATGACAACGACATGTCTGTTCGGAAACGGGCACTTGAAGTCGTGTATTTGATTACTGATAAGACGAATGCTGAGAGTGTGGTGAGTGAATTGGTGCTA
>JACLAD010012779.1_pt1 | contig 13039 bp, 8 predicted proteins | sample 8027901 | NCBI WGS metagenome assembly JACLAD01 (sample SAMN15725071, study PRJNA655200) | protist metagenome | isolation source: fluorescence activated cell sorting (FACS) single amplified genomes of... | place: Spain: Blaines Bay Microbial Observatory, Mediterranean Sea | collected 2016-07-05
CTCAGCTCTGCTGTCCCCCGATGCCACGCGCACGCACGCACATTTGCAGCGAGCTTGCGACGGGCGTTGGGCTGCACTAGCCGCATCCACGCCACCACCCATGCTGTCGCTTGCCCTTTCCCCTATCCTCGCCGGCGCCCTGGTGTCGCCGAGCCATGCAGCCGCTTCTGCAGATCCTCTCTGCGGCCGTGACCATACAGGCTGGACACATCTGCTGCTTGGTCCAACGAGAAGCGCCAATACCTTGACTTGACCAAGCTGCACCCGGGTACATGCCGCACTTGGACTTGGAACTGTGGTACCTCATCTGCAGCGTACCAGGCTCAAGTCGCAGAACGCCGCCCAAATCTGCTGTTGATGCGTTCGAGCCCCATATGTCGGGACAGACGCGGGCGGCCCCGGCACTCCGGGGCTCGACTTCGACGCGATCAAGCCGTGGACGAGCAACGATGTCATCGAGCTGCGCGAGATGAGCCGCGACATCTTCCTCAAACTGCCACACTACGTCTACCAGGAGCTCTTCTTCGGCGCACGCGACACCGCGCACCAGGAACATGAGTGTACGCCGATGTTCTGCGGCTCGAACACCGGAGAAGCAGGTGAACCTGGAAGATCTGCTACACACGTGGTAAGATGCCCGCGGCGCAGGGGAGGAGAAGCGCAGGGAGCGCGCCGACGCGGCGTTCGAGCGCACGGGAGAGCTCAAGCCAACGACGCAGATAAGGGAGCTAGGCATCGACTCGAAGTGGATACAGAGCTACAACATCCAGAGAGGCGTCGTGACCCGACTGCGACTCAAGCCCCAGACTAGCAGATGATCGCTCATTCCAACTCACACGTTTGGGCCCCACTTCGGTACAGGGTACCTACTTCGCGTCGGCCTTTGCAGTCTTCCTGCGCTCGCACTTTCTGCCCAAGGTGCGGGAAATCCAGAAGCAGGGCCGCAGAGCGTACGTCATCTTCCCCGATTTTGGCGCGCACCGCCGCTTCTTCCGCAGTGAAGACACGGCAGATTCAACCCTTGACCCACTAGGGCCTGGGTCGGATACTGATGCGTTTGCACTGTCGCGCGTGTCGCCAGTGGTGCGATCGGGCGGATGCACCCTGAACGACCAGCAGCCGTGCCGGCCCGAGATGCTGCCGCTCGACCAGATCCTGTACCTCGAGAAGAAGCGCGTCGGCGCGGAGATCGAGCAGTCGACGGTGCTACATTACAAGGACGAACGCGGGGCAGCTCGGGACGCGAAGCCGCTCGCAATCGACTCGCACGTGATCATCGCCGACGACTTCACCAATTCCGGCTCGACGCTCTTCGGTGGCGCCAAGGTCGTGCGCAACTCGACCGAGAACGGCAAGGGCGGGACGCTGACGGTCGAGGCGTACGTTACGCACTTTGTCGCCAAATGTGCGTGACCGCCACCCCAACCCCAAAACCCGCCACAGAAGTGCAGTGGTCACGGTGCCCCCTTGCTCGCAGACGAGGAGAAGACGGTCGAGGGGTTCGCGCAGAAGCTGTACTGCGCCGTCGATCCCAAGACGGGCGCGCGCTTTGAGAGGACTCTTGATGGTGCGACGGGCCTGTCGCCCCCTGCCATGTTATCCGCCGTGGCCGACCCCGTCCCTCGCACCTACCTCTCATTCATCACTGCAGGCTTCCACTGCTTTGACACTCTCCCCACCATCACCGGCCAGCTGGAAAAGCACTGCGCGAAGCTAAAGAATGAGGGGACCGCCCATCTGCCCACGTGCTTCATGGGCGCGACCGTGCATGGCATCGGGCAGCTGGTCTCGGAATGGATGCAGGTCCGCTGCTTGGATCTTTTTTCGTGGTTGCCACCTCGCCCGCTCGAGCCCTTTTCTTCTTCTCTTGCCTGCAGGACTCGGGGCCACTGCTCGCCGTCGCCAGCCTGGCGGAGGAGGCGCATTTCAAGGCGCTCGAGGAGGTGCACAAGCTGCGCAGCCAAGGACTGGCAACACGTGCGGACCACGGCGGCAAGATGAGCGACGCCGACGTCGAGCGGCTGGCCAAGAGCGAACTGGCCGACTTCGAAAAGCATCTGCGTGAGAAGGACCGGTGGGAGGCCAAGGAGGTGTGGCAGTCCACGTCGTGGCTCGACACAAAGCGGGGCAACCGCGTCAACCCGCTGAGTAAGGCACTGCTGCAGCCACTGCACGATCTCCAAAAGAACGCGGAGGTCGAACTTGGCGGCACCGAATGGACCGAGTACATGTCCGTCTACCGCGCCGCCTCCTCCCTCTTCTTCCTCAAGTCGCTCACGCACCGCCAGACCGCCGCCCTGATGAACCAGATGGAGATGGTCGATGAGCTCGCCACGCACGTCACGTCGGCCACCACGGAGCTGGCGGGCGGGAGCCGCGGCCAGGAGGCGGGCACTGGCAAGTTTGCGTTCGAGCTGAAGTTTGGCACGATGTTCCACTTCAATTCCGGCTTGGAAAAGCTGATTGGCGCGCCGCAGCCCACCATCTATCAGGAGATGAGCTACGAGCACGGCTTTGAGCCGGTGAACGAGAGCGACGAGAGCGACGGGGCGCAGTCGAGTTTGAGCAGCTATGTGGCGCCGCAGATGGCCTCCAATCCCGGCCCCTACAGCGAGATTCTGCCAGGCCAGGGAGAGAGCAAGCACTACGCAAAAGAAGTCTTCAAGACCAGCAACTACGGCAGCTTTCCCACCTCGGCCACGTACGAGTGGCTGTGGATGGTCGGCGAGAACGAGCAGGCGGAGAATTGGCTCAAGGCTCCGTTCAGCCCTCAGACCAAGGACCTGCAGGAAGCGAAGATAACGCGCATTCGCGAGCTCGCCGAGGAGCTCGAGAAACGCACCAAGGGCGGCATCATCAGCAAGCTGCCAGTGTCAATTGGCGAGGTGCGGGAAGCAGAAGAAAAGGCTCTCGCAGGCAACGACGGCATGATTGCAAAGTGCTTGACGCTGGCGGGTGACCTGCTGGGCATGCTCAGCGACGAGCAGACGGGCTCGCAGAGGGGCCGCAGGGGCCGCACGCACCAGGACATCGAGAAGTTCCTGAAGGAGAAAAACGAGGCACTCAAGAGCAAGCAGTGCAACGATGAGCTGCTGTACGAGGAGGTGCTAGGGGCGTGCCTCTACACTGGACCAATGTTCATGCAGGTCATGCCCCCGCCCCAACACTGTGCCCAAACCCTGCCTCATACGCGCATCCACTCTCGCCCTGACCAGTACAACAAGCGGCTCCGCGACATTGTCATGAGCCTCGGCACCAACAAGCAGCAGCCCCAGCCCTCCTCCTCGTCGGGGGACCAGCACTACACCACAACGATCCACGTGATCAACGGGGCGGTTCTCAAGCTCTCCAAGCTCAGCAAGGCGGCCACCGTGTACCGCGGCATCTCGGGCGGCCAGCTGCCGCTCGCCTTCATCCGAGAGAACGACGATGGCATCAAGGGCGGCGTCGAGGTCGGGTTCATGTCGACCTCCACCGAGCGGCACGTTGCGGAACAGTACTCGGGCGCCAAGACCGACGACGGCAAGCTGTCGATCATCATCGAGATGCAGCAGGGCATGGTGCGGCGGGCCCTGCCGCACCTGCTCCTCCTCGCGCCATCTGCCGCAGACTGTGCCATGCCAATCGTCTAGTGTCCCCTTGCACGATGGCAGGTGGACCGCGGTGCCGACCTGAGCGAAATCAGCCAGTACCCGGCCGAGAAGGAGATCCTATTCCCGCCGCTCACGGCGCTGCAGGTGGTCAGCCGGCGCGTGCACGACAAGGCGCTGATCCTCGAGGTGCGCCCCACCTGCAACACGCACTCGCTCACCATATCCGAGGTGATCGGCAAGCGCGCCAAGCTGCTGCTGGACATGGAGTCGAACATGCGGCTCGAGATCTCGCGCGATCTCGCCAACACCGGCGGGACGCTTGTCTCTAGATATGAGCTCATCTCCGCCGCCAAGGCCGCATTCTCCGAGCTTCTCAAGTGCAACACCGACTTCGCTGCCAAGTGCGCCGCAGCAAAGGAGGCGCCGAGCGTCAGTGGTAGGGCGTTGCCAGTGGACGCCGAGCGGCAGCAGCGCGTGGACGCGGCGCGTCTGATTTCCTCGCGCAGCAAGGGTTTCCTCTCGCGCGAGCAAAACACGCGCCAGGCCGGCGTCGTCCAAGAGCCCGCCGCCGCCGCCGCCGCCTCTGGCATGAGCAACTCCGAAGATGGGCAACGCGGCCTGCGCAGCGCCGAGGATCTCGCAGAGCAGCTCGTGTCACTGCCGTCGACGAGCGACAACCACACCGCCCGCGCCGCGAGCGTCCTCAGCTCGAGCTTCCCGGACGCGCCTGCCGCTGCTCCCACGTGCGGGCGCAAGCCGAGCCTCGCTGTCGGCCAGGTCGTCTCGAGCGGCACATCGCTCAAGAATGTGCTGGAGCCTGCCGCTGCCAAGCCAGCCGACGCCGCCGTCGTTCCCAGCCGACGCCGCCGCCGTCGTTCCCAGCCGAAGCCAGCCGACGCCGCCGTCGTTCCCAACAGAACGTGGCTGTACATGGTCAAGGAGGGCCGGATGTCCTTTAACATGCCTGGCGGCCAAGGCGACCGCTTATTTGGCGAGGCAGTGCGCTACGCGCTCGACATGAAGGTCGCGGCAGTCGATAGCGTCCACGAATTCTTCAATGCGCTAGAGGCCGACGACCACGATGACACGCGGCTAGACCTCTCCGGTAAGTGTCTGGGCCGCCGCGCCTTCAGCACAATGCCGCCGGGTTTTCCCGCTAAGATGCTCAGCTTCACAGCCTGCCTGGCCGAGAAGCGGTGTGATGCGTTCACGATGATCAATCTGCAGGATACGGGGCTGGACGATGAGGGGGGCGCCATCCTCGTACGCGCACTGCAGCTGCGCAAAAAGGGTGCGTCACCCGACTCCTTCTCTGGCACCTCGCCCCGTGTCTCCTTGCGGGGCTCCAATTCGCGCGAGGACCTGCTTCCAAACGAACACAGCGACGCGAGCTGGGATGCGAGGATGGTCGAGAGCGGCGGCCGGTGCCAGCCAGTCACGCGACTCAACCTGATGGACAATCCTGATCTCACGCCAAAGCTGCTGGTGCAGGAGCAGGGCAAGGAGCTGAAGCTCGAAGACCTTGGGATCGAGAGCCTCGTGGGAGCAGAGCTCGGCGTGGACGCGCTCGAGCGCTACGGCTACCTGCACCCCAGCTTCTTGGCGTGGGAGCTCAAGCAGATCATATACCTTCTCAAGGTTCGCAGGCTGGACGACGCTGACCACCAGCAGCTGACGACCGTGCTCAAGAAGCTGACGCTTGCCAAAGCAGGCCGCACCATCGCACTAGCGCCAGACGAGCAGCGGGTCGGCGAGGCCCTGGGCAAGGCGCTGTCCACCTGCTTCGGTAAGGAGAGCAAGCTGGAAGACGTCAATCTCTCAATGAACCACCTGAACGATCTTGGGCTCAAGATGCTGCTGGCACAGCCTGTGCAGACAAAGAGCATCGTGCGACTCGACCTCAGTTTCAACTGGCTCGGACCCGGCTGCATCGATGCTCTGGTGGACGGGCTGAAGAACTCGCCGCTAGCCGAGCTGCTGCTCACAGGCAACCGCCTCGGTGGCGACGACAGCAAGAGCAATGGTGGACGCCTGACCCGCCTGACCGAGCTCTCTAAGCTGGAATGGCTCGGCCTGATGCTGAACAACGTCCAAGATGTCGACGGCGAAGAGCTGAAGGAGGCTTTCACAGACCGAGTCGACCTACGCTTCAACCGGCCTCTTCTCAAGAAGCAGCAGAGGTCTCGCGTCTCGTACCCTTATTTGGCGCGCGGCTCAATGCCCAGCAAGGGCCCCGACGACCAGCTGAAGGCGTTCCGACCTGTCGTTGTGTGTGGCTCAGTCAATATGGACGTCAACGTCGTCGTTGGCAATCTCAAAGATCACGACTCAAAGCCAATCGACCAAGATCACATGAAGTGGGTCAACAACCTTGCTGCGGATATGTACTTGCTCGCGCCTGGAGGGAAGGGAATGAATACTGCTTGCGCGGCATCTCTGCTCGAGCACGAGCTTCGCAAAGAGGCGGCGCCCCAGGCGCAGAACAACGTCTTCTTGAGCGGCAACGTCGGAAGGGACAGCTACGGCCAGATGCTTATGGAGGAGATGAAAAAACACAACGTTTGCAGGGACCTCGTCGGAGCAGATGAGGAGAAGCTCACCGGGCTCGCAAACATCCTCAAGGTGGGAAGCGGGGAGAGCAAGATCCTGCTGCAGAACTCCGCCAACGACTTTGTCACCGCTGCGCAAACCCGTGACCGGTTCAGCAAGTTTGATCCGGACGCGCTAAAGGGCGGCCTCGTGTGCCTGCAGCTTGAGTCGCGTGTTGAGCCCAATCTAGCGGCGTTGCAGCAAGCGCATCACTTCGGCATGAACACACTGCTACGGCCCGTACGCCAACCTGAGGGCCCAAAACCCAGACTAGTGTACATCATCGCCTGCCCTGCTACTCACCTGCGGGCCCTGTATCGGCGCAGAACCCGATGCCCAAGCTGGAAGACAAGATGGAGAAGGGTACCAGCGGGGCAGCGGCGTACGTGGGAGTCGTCCGCGCGATGCTGGGCCTGACAGATCACGTCATTTGCGGCTCCGGCGACATCAAGGCCATCGTCCAGTGGCTTGCCAGGGAGGACGAGGACGAGGAGCTGCCGAAGCGGTGCAAGGAGTGGCAGAAGAACGTAGACGTCGAGAAGCTCAACAACGTCGAGCGCAGCGCGCCCTCCTTCTACGCCATTTACAAGGAGCAGCTGACTGAGGACGTGGGAAACGCGTACGCGCTGCTCGACGCGGGCGTGAGCGACGTGACAGTGCTCATCGACAAGGCCCCAAAGGGCGAGCCCGACAAGGCCAAGGGGCTCCCCGGTGAGCAGGACTACTCGCCCACGCGCCACTTCGGCGGTTGCGTCCTGATCTCGAGGCGGCGGGTGGCGATGCCGGAGGGGCTGCCCGAAGAGTGGACCAAGGCTGGTGGCCGCTGCACGCTGCTGCGAGGCCGCGATGGCCCAGACCGCGGTGCGTCGTGCCTCCACGCCCAAAGCAGCCTGCATCCCACGGCATGGCTCCTAAGACCGCGCATGCCTGCTGTGACACAGTGCTGGTGGTCGAGATGCCGACACCCAAGCTGTCGTCGCTCGACCAGCTTTACAAGGTGGGCGTGGCCGACGGCTTCGTCGGCGCCACCGCTGCGCAGCTCGCGCAGGGCATCGCTCTCGAGGACGCGCTGCCGCTCTCCTGCGCCCTCGGCTCAATGAGCCTGCTCGTGCCCATGCCGGGCGCAGATGTGCTCTGTGATGACGGCATAGCTGCTGAGCCCGTTGAGCCTTGGCCCCGCCCTGCTCTTGATCATGAGCTGCATTCTTTGCGCCTCCAGGCGACGGGCGCGGTCTCGTCGTATGTATCGGGCGTCTTTGCCGCAGACGCCAAGGAGGAGGCGGACAAGGCAGTGGTCAATGGAGACGAAGAAGACGCTGACGAGGAGGCGGCAAAGGACAGGGTCTTCAATGTGATTGGGCAGGGTAACAAGAACCAACGGGAGCGCGGCGAGCAGGTGGGCTCAAATGCGCTGGTCACACGCGCGATGCGGCTGGCGAGCCTCGGCCCCTGATACTGTCTGTCGTGCAGAGCTGGCGGACTCTAGACGGGGCACGGGGTCGAACGTTTAAAAGGCGAGCCACGGCCCTTGATGCGTGGCAGCGCGATCATGGGAGCGCGGTGGCTGGTGTGCAGGGTTCGTGATGTAAACTTTACTTTATAAATTATATTACAGTGACCGGAATGAGATGTACCTCTTTATACGTGCTACGGGTAGAATACGGCTAGCGGCCTCAGGTCCGGTGCTCGTGTAACAGCCGGCGGCGGCCGGTCGGGTCAGCGAGTCGTGGCAGCGGCGCACTTACGCGGGTGCGAGTGGTTGCGCGCGCTGCTTGAGGAGGCGGATGCCCTCGTCGATGTGCTGCGCGTCCCAGTAGACGGCCGCCACCGAGATGCGGGCGAGGTGGTGCGAGAGGAAGCCGCCGGAAGCGTGGTAGTCGCTGTAGGCGGTGCCGTCGCGGCCGCGCTTCTTGTCCAACGCGCGGCGGGCGAGGAAGCGCAGATACCGCGCGCCCCGTGAGGCGATGCCGCCGAAGACTTCGGCGATGAGCGGCACCACGTGGTTGTTCTTGTTGTAGATGGCGTCATAGTAGTCGCCCTTGTGGAAGGCGACGTGGCCCCTGCCGGTGTTGTGGTCGAAGGGCGGGTCGGCGGGTCGGTCGCGCTCGCGGCAGCCGAGCCGCCCTCGCGGCCGCCGTGGCCGTTGAGGTACGTGTCGTCCGCCTGGCAGGCGATGCGCGCGGCGGGGTGTTGTCGCTGCGTGCGGTGGAGCGAGAGGTGGTAGGGGCGGATGCACTGGTTGGTGGCGAGAGGGCAGCCTTGGTGGCCACCCTTGCAGGCACGGAGGAAGCCGTCCGTGGTGCGGGTGGAGGCGTCTCCGGGCGGGAGCCACGGCCCTGTCTCGAGACCCGACAGCGCGGGGTCGACCGTGTCGAGGTCGACTGTGACGGAGGCGGGACGGAGGGGGCCGGAGGTGCGTTCGAGCCAGATCGGGCAGGGCTGGCCGTAGATGAGGCGGGTGACGGGGATGAGGTGCGGGCAGCCGCCCTCGTCGGGGTCGAGGCGATACGCCTCGAAGACAGCCGTGAGCGACGTCTCGTTGTACATCGAGACGATGTCGTCGGAGATCGTGTCGGCGGTGGGGTCTGCCTCGTGCCACCCGTCCACCAGGTGCGAGAGCGCCTCGCAGCCGTTCGGGCTGAAGGCGAAGTTCACAGGGAAGTTGCGCGGCGTGGCGGCATCGGCGAGCGCCTCCTCGGCGTCGCGAACCTGCTCCACGGCGGCGCAGCACTCGTCGATGGGCGAGCCCTCCTGGTAGCAGGCGACGGCCTGAGCCTCGCGGGCTCGGGCGTGGGCGACGGCCTCCTTGGCGTGCTCGATGTCTCGGGCCTGGGCGGCCCGGTCGTAGGGCAGCGGCGACGTGTAGAAGGCGTCCCACGCGGGCTTCTCCTGCGCCGCGACGCACGCGAGGAAGAAGCGGGTTTCGGACTCCGGGAGGCCGAGGGGGCGGTGGGAGCCGTCCGGCTTGTATACGCATAGGGCGCGTAGGTGGGTGAGCTCGGCGGCGAGGTCGGGGTGCAGGCCGCCGCTGCGCGGCACGGCGAAGGCGATGTTGTAGAGGGACGCCTCGCCGCCGTACTTGGCGGTGGCCGTGATGGTCTCGTACCTGGTGTGCAGCGTGCCCGCGCCGATGCAAGTGCGGAGCGACTTGAGCTCGGCCGTGAAGACCTTGCGGCTCAGGCGATACTGCGCAACGCCGGGCTTGTCGGCCATAAGCTCCGGGTCGGGCGGGGGCACTTGGGGCGTGAGGGCTGTGAGCGAGCCGGCGGCCTCTTGCGGCGAGATGTATCACTACAGGGTACGGACCAAATTCTTCCCCGGCGCGAGTGCAGCGCCGCCGGCTCAGCGCTCACGCTGCTGAGACCTCCACCATCAGCTGTGCACGGCCACAGCGTGCGTGCGTGCACCTCTTCGGTCGGCCAGCGACTGCCGGTCGACGCTCGAGCTGAGTGCTTGCACTCGTTCGGTGCGGTGGAGCAATGAAGCGCACCGTCAGGAGATGATGCCTGCTGCAGCGCGACGGCGCTCCACGGCTCGGGTCTAAGCAGTGGAGCTGCAATGGCGGCTACCACGAGCGCAGGAGTCATGCGCGCGCACTTTGGAGCACGCTACACCTGGCCTCGACGCTGCCGCACAGCTGCTGCTGACCACCTGCTGCTCGAGATCATGGGCTGCGCTGCTGTCGGACGCAGTTTTGTGATGTCTTCTAATAGTACATAAGCTTGGGACGCTCAGGAGTGGGCTGTTATAGAACTACAACACCACCCCTGGAGATAATATGGTCCGTACCCTACTATCAGGACTTCAGGACAACTGGCCATCTTACTATCAGGACTTCAGGACAACTGGCCATCTTACACCTTATTATAGTCAACTTTACAGGGTGTAATCAGGGGACACCCGAAGGATTTCCTTGTGTAGGCTTACGAAGAGCTGCTTTGGGGGCTCCGAGACGCCTCGGCAGTCGGCACCTCGTCATGAAAAGTTCCAGTGGAACTGGCGAGCATCTCGTTCAAACACATCAAAATCTCCGTAAGAAAATATAATGTGAAAAAGCGCCGTGTTGGCGAGCCTACAGCCCACGTGCTGCACCCGAGCCTTCCGCACCGTACCGCCCCAAGAGCTGACCGACGCCGCACACAAAGCCGCACGCCTCACAGACACGGTCACGGACGCCCACATACAAACCGCCAGCCGCGCGTACACCCGCCCCTTCTGGTACCAACGCCGAGTCTGGGACCCCGACGACTGACCACCCTCCGCCCCCCTTTCTTTAGCACACCGCCGGTGGCTAGGAGAACTAGGCTAGCTTAATTCCCGTAGTTGTTGTAATACACTACTCAAGGCAAAAAAATACCTTAGGCTACCTTGCCATCCGACTTCAAAGCCGACAGTGTGCGGTCCACAGGGCGGAACTGGGCCCGCCTCTCGCAGAGAGGCGGCGTGCCTTCAGGATACTCTTCTACCAGCCTGTAACACGAGCGCTGTTGTCTGAGCACTGTCGCCGGACGACCCTGCCCGACGACACAACTGTGACTGCGACTAAACTAGCGGACACACACGCGCAGTAGCCGCCGAATCCTGACGACAGTACCCTAGTTTCACCGGTGGACAGTGAAGAGCAGCGAAGAAGCTCAGATGCGCGCTTAGTCTCAGCCCTACAGTGCAAAACCCTGGCGTGCGACGAGATGTCCATCGTCTTGATCACGCACGCAGCCTACCTACTGCCTAGCACGCCGGTACGAACGGCTGCGCGTCCCGTTCGTGGCGCGATCGTCTGTCAGGCCGATGACGGCGACGCGCTCTCCTTCCGCACCCGCCTCCGAGAGGCGAACGTCGACCGGGCTCTCCTGGCCGAGCTCAGCTCGCTGTACTCCGTGTGGCACGCGCGCGGACGCAGCCGCGGCCGGCCGCGGCGGCACGACGACGACTATCGCTGGGGAGCGCGGCCTAAGTTCGTCGCGTCCGCGGCGACGCCGTCGTCGCTGCCGCCCGAGACGCTGCCCGAGGTGGCCTTCATCGGCCGGTCGAACGTGGGCAAGTCGAGCCTGCTCAACGCGCTGATGGGCATGCCCGGCGCCGCGCGCGTCTCCGACAAGCCGGGCAAGACGCAGCAGCTCGCCTTCTTCCAGGTCGGCGCGAAGAGGGAGGAGTTCTTCCTCGTCGACATGCCCGGCTACGGGTTTGCGCTGGCGGGCGAAAAGGACGTGGCGCGGTGGCAGGCGCTGTGCCAGCACTACCTGCAGAAGCGCAAGGTGCTGCAGCTGGTGGTGGTGCTGGTGGACGGGCGCACCGGCCTCAAGCGCTCCGACTTGCAGATGCTCGAGTTCTTGGAGGGCTGCGGCTGCAAGTACGCGGTGGTGCACACCAAGGTAGCTCGAGCTGGTCGAAAGTGCCCTCAGCCCTGTTTGACGACACCGCCCCATCGGCCCGCATGGCGCCTCCTGGGGCTCAGGCCGCGCCTACGCACCCCGGAGCGCCGCCCGAGCACCTCAGAAGACTGCCGTGGCCTCAGGAGCCCGCCTCAGGCCGCCCCAAAGTTGAGGATGTTCCACTTTCAACCGGCAGGTGGACGTGGCGGGCACTCCGGAGCGGATCGCGCAGGTGACGGCGCCCGGCGAGTCCAGGCCCCGCCTGCCGCACCTGCGGAGATACAGGGGAGATACAGGGGAGATACAGCGGAGATACAGGGGAGACACAGGGGAGATACAGGGGAGATACAGGGGAGATACGCGCGAGGGAGCCTCTGGGACAGGGGCTCGGGGACGGGGGGCGACACAGGTCGGCAGTGGCCTTCCGGGAACGTCGCCGGTGGCGGCGCGCCCTCCTCCTCCTCCCCCTGCTCCCATCCCACTCAGCCCGCTGCTGGCCTCCCCCGCATCTCCCCTGTATCTCCCCCGCATCTCCCCAGGTGATGGCGCTCAGCCAGGGCGCGACCAAGGGAGCGACGCGGCTGGATGCAAAGGGCCTCCACTCTGCCTGACGACACCGCCCCCTCGGCCTATCTGGACCATCCGCAGGCTCGGGCCGCTCCTGCGCACCCCGGAGCGCCGCCTGAGCCGCTTCGAGGCTTACCGTGGCCTCCGGAGCCCGCCTCAGGCCGCCCCACAGTCGAGGAATCTGCCCCTTCCAAAACCTCCACAGGCGACTCGCCGGCTGCAGCGGCCGCTCACCTACGTGAGCTCGCGCGGCCGCCGGTCGCAAATGGCGGCGCGTCCCAGAGGCGCCCTCGCGTGCCTCTCCCCTGCATCTCCCCTGCATCTCCCCTGCATCTCCCCTGCCTGCCCCCTGCTTGAGGACCGCGGCCCATCTGCCTCCTGGAGGCTCCGGCCGCTCAAACGCCCCGCAGAGCCGCCTGGGCAGGTCTGGAGGCTCGCCGCGGCCTCCGCCGCCCGGAGGCTCGCCGCGGCCTCCGCCGCCCGCGCGGCGCGGGCCGTCCGAAAGGTGAGCACTGTCCACTCTTGCTCCCGCTAGGCGGTACGGCTCCGGCGTGCCAGCTGGTTGAAAGTGGCCTCCACCCTGCCTGACGACACCGCCCCCTCGGCCTCCCTGGGCCATCCGAAGGCCCAGGCCGCGCCTACGCACCCCGGAGCGCCGCCCGAGCCGCTTGGAAGCTTTACCGTGGCCTGAGCAGCTCGCCTCGGGCCGGCCCAAAGTCGAGCATTTTTTCACTTTCCACCACTAGGCGTGTCTGAGCTGCGACAGCGCCTCATCGACACGGCCACGCCGCTGGCGTGAACAGAAGGGACACGCCGCGCGCGCGGCCCGAGCACACCGCCCCGTCCGCCTCCCTGGACCATCTCAAGCCTTGGGGCGCGCCTACGCACCCCGGAGCGCCGCCCGAGCCGCTCGGAGGC
>JACLAD010009176.1_pt1 | contig 13036 bp, 7 predicted proteins | sample 8027901 | NCBI WGS metagenome assembly JACLAD01 (sample SAMN15725071, study PRJNA655200) | protist metagenome | isolation source: fluorescence activated cell sorting (FACS) single amplified genomes of... | place: Spain: Blaines Bay Microbial Observatory, Mediterranean Sea | collected 2016-07-05
ATTTTGGAAAGAAGATCTATAAATCTAGATTGGCACATTTTAAGAAGTTGGCACATTTTTCACCATTTTTAATTTTATTATTTCCCATTGTCTGCAGTGTTAATTTTTGCTGCTGGGAGCTACGAGGAGCCTACGAGGAGAGAGGATCCCGACAGCAGTCGTCCTATATCGATATACGAATTGCTGGCGATATAGGTACAATCTACAATCACACGGTACAAACACCTTAAATTTATCGTATTAACTGGAATTACACATAGGAAATAGTAAATATGTTTACTGTAGACTACATTATAGTAGCACATTATGTGCAATTATGTGCTGGGGGTGCTTTCGCTTTCTTAAATGCTTAAATGCCAATTTTATTTTTCATATCACATTGTACTAGGTACAGGTACTTGTTATTGTACTATAATCATATTTTTGGAAAATATTAGAAAAAAGGATGAATATTTTCCCCATAGTGAATAGTGTTAAGTGTACATTTTTACAAAAAGACTACTAGTTTTCCACTTCAAGTACAAAAAACCTCCTATCTCTCTCTTCTTTTTTGAACAACAAATTACATCTTCTAAATAATTGCCATTCATTCAATTATATATAGTTTTAATAGAAGTACCAACAAAGAAAACAGAAAACAATATATCAAAATATATATCATATCACACATATATCATATATATATATAGAACAAAATGGATTTTGATATTCCTGTACCAAGAGTTACAAGACGTCCGAAACGACCGAAAAAAAAAATTGTATGGGAAGAACCAAAACAACCTCATGCAATTGGTAATAATAATGAGAAGAATTTTATACCAAATAATAATAATAGTTTAAACGGTGCTTCGAGTGGCGATATAAACCATGTAGGAGGAGGAGGAGGAAATGGCAATAGTGACCAAAATAATATACAACAAATTAGTATATCATCCTCTTTGTCCCGTCCATCAGTAATTTCAACGTCAGGAACAATAGCAACAGCAGGTTCAAATATTAATGCTGCACCTACTACTACTACTACTACTACTACTAGAACTAATTTAGTCTCTAGTCCTAATAGTATGGGTGTCCCAACTACGACTGCTACTAGTACTAGTAATACCATCAATATTGGTGTCAATAATCAGAATAACCGTCGTCAAATGCCATCCACAAATCTCATTGCCACTGCTGCTGCCGTACGAACACGTTCACTTTCCCCAGCATTTCAACAACGCCGTTCCGTTAATGGGGTAAAGCGTCCTTTATGTGTTGGTGATTTTATTAAAGGGTTAAGAGATGGTGAACCAACACAAGCAGTTCGTGAACGAGAAGCATCAAGAAAACGTAGACGTGGTAAAGGAAAAATTAATAATAATAATATAGAAAAAAACAATAATTCGCAAAAAGGATCAAATCAAAATATGAATTTATCTGCCAAGTCTGGATCAACAACAAGTAACAACAATAATAAATCTTCACCAACATCATCATTATCTAATGATAATGATAACATAAGTTCAAATATCACATCGTCCGTAGAGAATAATAATAATAACAACAACAATAATAATAATAATACTTCCGCTGTGCCAGATGATGGAAATGGTTCCGCAACACGAAATATTGTACCAACTGTACATATGGTAGATGGTAAGATTTTAATTAATCAGGCTAGTATGGTTTTTGTTCCTGAAGCAAATACAACAGAACTGGAACAAAGCAATATTTCCGAAGATGGACAAAATCGTGTTACATCTGCGTCATATTCACGCCGAACACCAGCAATGAGATGGTCTGTGAAAGATACTAGAAAATTTTATGATTTATTGCGACAATTTGGAACAAATTTTTCAATGATCGAAGAATATTTTCCAGAACGTACAAGAAGACAAATTAAAAATAAATTTGTGAAAGAGGAAGAATCAAATCGAAAATTGATCAATTGGGCTGTCATTGCTCGGCATGGAATGGCATTAGATAAATTCAATGAGTTTATTTCAAAAAAGTATAGGGTCGAAAGAGTCTGAACTAACTACATGGTGCTGGTGATGGTAATAATAAAAAATGAAAATGAACCTAAAAGTAAATAAAAAATTATAAAATATTTGATAATATTATTTAAACACACACATCAAATACACTTACAAAAACATGTGTATACGTGACCACCATAATTTTCTTGTTCAAGAATGATGATTACGAAATTCAAAATTACTAAATTTTTCTTTCAATACTTTACGTACTTTCTCTTCACTAGCATCTTTTTTATAAATATGTTCATCCCATACTTTTACATTATTAACCGTATGCTCTTTTAAATGTGGAAAATATAATATCAATGGAGCACACATTTCATCCCCATGTGATACGCCATAATTAATTGGTGAATCTGTATCTCTCGTATCAAATATACAATGAAATGTTAAACTATCTCCTGGTCGCAATGGTGGTGCACTTTTAGGGACATGAATAAATGTCTGGTCTCTCCCATATCCATGGAAAGGATCAATCGATGCATATTCTCCAATCTTCCTTCCAAATCTAAAATGTTCTAACCATAATGCTTTTCCATGATCATGTGCATGTAAATGAACAGCAAATGGTTGTACTTCCCCAAAGTGTGCCATATCAGGACCAACTAACATAGCTAAATCGACAGAACTTAAATGGACGGAGAATTTAAATTTATTTTTTTGTGGTGGTAATAATAAACCTTGATCTAGAAAACCAAATAAATGACTATCAACGTTGCGTGGTACATCTGTATATAAATCAAATCCAGATGAATATAGATAATAGAGATATAGAACCACTTAATCCCCCTGCCTCACCCCCCCCCCTTTTTAAAGAACATATTGTTAAATAAGAAACAATGGCTTCTATGGCAAATCACCGTAGGCCACCACCGATAGTTCAAAAATCTAGAAGAGAATCCATGAAAACTGCAGATGGATTAAAATTATATGGTTTAGACGCAGAGCTTGCTGCAAAAGATGCAAAAAAATTTGATGCTGATTTAATGGGTGATGCACAAACTTGGTTAGAGGAATTAATTGGAGAGCCATTTCCGACTGATTTCATGGCTAGTTTAAAAGATGGTGTAATACTTTGTAAAGCTATGAATGTTATCAAACCAAAAACAATACGACGTATCTCAACATCAAAACTTGCATTTAAACAAATGGAAAATGTTACAGGATTTATCAAAGCATGTAGAAAAATGGGTGTGCCTGAATATCAATTATTCACAACGCCTGATTTATATGAAGGAAAAAATCGAAATCAAGTGATTCAAGCCATTGTTGCATTTGGTGGTAAGTAACATATTTTCCCAATATATATACCTAAAAAAGATATCCACTCTAACACATCACATATTTATATATATATTCACATATTTATTTATATATATATATATATGCTATATGCTATACACAGGCGTATGCCAAAAATTACCAGGGTATTCCGGTCCAATATTAGGTATTAAACAAACAACTTCAAAGGTAACAGATAAATGGGAAATTGGTAAAAATTCTGAAGTTTCAATCATGAATAATGGATCAATTGGAGCCAAAGGGATGGAGCGTACAGCACCAAATTATCATACTGGCCCATTAGCTGGGTCCAAATATGCTGGTGTTGGCGATACAACAGTTGTATCACAATTTCACATGGGTGCAACTGGTAGTGGTTCAAAAAGAATCAAACCTTCCAATAAAGGCGCCATGTTAATGGGTGCTCAACATGGAACTGGTGATACAGGTTCAATAAGTCAAATTAATCAAGGAAGTAAAGGTATTGGATCGCAACGAGTTGCACCAAAATATGCTGGTAGTGAAGTTAAATATGCATCCTCTGGTAGTAGTAGTAGTACACAAGCAAAAAGGCCTGCGCCATCATTGCCACAATCATCCATGCTACGATTTAAAGCTAAATATGATTTTAAAGCGGTTCAAAGTGATGAAATTGATATTTCAGAAGGTGATATATTAGAATCAACAGGACTAACAGAGGAATGGACGGAAGGTACAAATACTAGAACGGGTAAAGCTGGTTTATTTCCAACTTTATATGTTGAAGCAATGTAAGATAAAAGGTTGTGTTCAAGCTAAAGGATCCTCTCTAGTTCAAGCCACGTACATACACATTATGTAGGTTTTTGTGTTTCGTTTAAAATTTTACTATACTAAACATATACTAAAAATACATTTTATCCTATATAGATATTGGTCATATTTTTTACAAACGTTAGAAAAATTAAAAAAAAAAATAATTCAACAAATATGTATATATATATTAGTGTGTGTGTACATGTTGATGAAGACAGAGAGTGAGTGCAGATGATTTGTTTATAACAAACATATATTCTCTATCGTTTCATTTTCTGTACCATCATCTATATATATATTTATTCATTTTCTCTCTTTTACCCCCCGTTAGATATATAACCACACGAAAGAAAGTTTTGGATTATGTATAATAATAATAATAACCACCAACAAGAACAACAACGTTTATTGATAGAGGAACCACATCCCGGGATATTAAAATATTCCACTTCACCAATACTAAACAATACATCATTAAGAAAAGCATATGAAAAGAATAAAAGCAATGTAATGCGTGATTCAAAGAAAGAGAAGAAATACTTTGCCTTTATGCCATATGGTATAATTAGTTTAATAATAATATTATCGTTCACATGTTATATTTATAATAATAATAATAATAATCTGATCATTATTATTATCCAAATTTTTTCCAAGACAAACATGATATACAAAGCGATAGACGAAAAGAGCTAGCAGAATTATCTTTCATGAAACATGATAAAATTTTACATGGAATGGATGATTTAAAAGAATTATTAAAAGATGTGAAACAACGTAAAATGAAGCGAAAAAAAAAGAAAAAATGGTCTTCTGCAAGAAGTAGTTGGTTAAAAGGGTAGATACTTAAAATATACAATTTAGATATTCTGACCAGTAGTAGCATTTAAAAAGTTTGCTGTAATAACTAATTCCGGTATTTGCATTTTTATTTATTCTATCAAATAGCCACCCTCTTGCCTACAGTTGATTTTTCTTTCATTGAGATTTTCGCATCATCATCAACTTCATCAACTACCACATCAATTGCTTGACTATTTACACTATCAATATCTTCAATCATTTCTGTAACTACATCATTCGATTTTTCTTTCATTACATCCAATTCGACATCACCATTCTTTACCTTATCATCGTCGACAATATCCATTACGTCATTTGCTTCATTTTTTATCTTCCATTTTTGTACCCATCCTGTTACTCGATCTCGTAAACATGGTGTACTCGCAATAATCGACAATAATCCAAGCACCACACACAAAACTGAAACAAATATTAGCATAAAATCAAAACCAGCTATTTGATATTCGTCTTGACCAGGCGTGACATCATACAATTTCAACGCCATCCCTGAGACCAATGTCAATAATAAATGCGCACTTAGAATAATTGCAACCACATTGTCCCAAGCTGCCTTATATGGGCGTTTATAAAACAATAAACTAACCCATGCAAACGATATAATAATACCTAAAAATATTTGAGCAATGGATTCTTCGCCCATCATAATTAAACCACCAGTGAGTAACAAGCGTCGAAACAAATCTAAAATATCGTAATAATAACATTCTTCTGTATAATTATTGTATATAGATCCATATTCTTTTTCAACAAGACGCTGTTTTACTTTATCTTCATGCGACATCTCATCGTGTAAATGTAAATGCTTCCGATTTCTAACCAGCAAATATAGCTGAATGCCTGGAATTCCAATTACGTAAAGTATTATAAACACAACACCTCCACCTGCATAACCATTCCATTCGCCCTGTTGGCATTTGACACTGTAATCTGCTGTTAGATACCATGTATCTTGTATTTTTCTACATTTATACAATCGAAAAATACGTGTAGCTATCCCAGTATATAATGTGAATGATACCAAGGACAAGAGAGTAAGTACTTGTGTTTTTAACGATTCGGCAGTAAACTTGGTTAAACGACAACATTTTGTTACACATCTCAGCATACTAGCAACTACATATACTCCTGCAATTACTGCCAAAATGGCTGGAAACAATGCCATGTGAAAGACAAACTTTTGAAGAAATCCTGTTTGTATGCGGCATGAGACATCGCCAAAGACGGCATATAAATCAAACGCCGTGAATTCCATTGCTTTCATAAATGCCAACATATTTGTTGACCATGGTATGTCAAAGGTAACTGGAAAATATGCGAAGCATTGCGCAAAACCAACAAAAATTTTCAATTTCATCAACCAACCACCTAGATCAAATGATTCAAGCGGTTGAAATGTTGAAACTTGAATTGTCACATTGTTCAATACGTCTTTCAATTGTCTTGCTTTATCTTGAATCCTTTGAATAGTAGCCTTTAATACCGTTGTATCTATATCTTTCAATTGAATTTGTAAATTTGCATCATGAAAGTTAAAGTCGAATTGAAGCAAACGATTGGTTAATAATATATATTGTGGGATTTGCGCAGATACTTCCTGTTGTAATTTTAATAACAAAGGGATTACGAGCGATTTTAATTCGAAAGTATTGGAAGTATTTAGATGAAGACGAAATATTTCATGTAAAACATGTTTCATCTTATTTAACGCCGTTTGTATATCTTGGAGGATAGACATATACTCTTTCATAATTTTATCACGAGATGATTTTATGATATCTTCAACTTTATTCAATATTTGTTCGATAGCGTCTTTATGTGATGTCAATTCAACATGTATTTCTTGTATCGAGATACAAAATAAACCCAATTGATGAATTGTTGGTTTTAATTTCCCCCATAATCGTTTAACATCATCTGCAGTATCTTCGAGTTGAGTTGTTACTTTGTTTATGGCATCTTCTCCAATATCTTCTATTTGGAAGTTTTTCTTATCAAAACCTTTTTTTATTTCTGCTTTTGTAAATTTTTCCCAATCGTGCACATCGATTGTACCATCTTTTGATATATCTACCAAATCAAACGCTTGATCGAGTTGTTGCGCTGTTAAAGAGGAGCGTTTGGACATAACGATTTTAAAAGCAGCACGCCCTAACTGTTCTTTTTCCAGATTAATTGTGCTCCCGAGCTCCATTTCCTTTAAATCTTTACGTAAGTCAGTGATATCCGTTTTCGATAATGCGGGTTGAGTAATATAATACAATGTTCCAACCATGAAGAGAACCAGTCCTACTAGAGCAATACTTAATAATTCACCAGAAAATGTAGAAGCGCTCTCGCGACCATCGCAAAATACACATCGTTGTCCTTGCATTACATAATTTAGCTTACAAGTGGCACATACCGGTCCGTTATGACCTTCAACGCATCTAGATTGGGTATTGTTACCACCGTGACAAGTATTGGGCAAGGGGCATCTATAAAACGGATACTCGACTAAATCTGGACTAGATGGTTCAAAACGCCACCAATCTGCAGCGACATGCGGTGCTTTTAATCCTAATTTTGTACATACAGCTTTCTCTACTGGGCATACTTTGCAATCACTGTTTGGTGGGAGAAAGTGTTGCGGAGAACATATACATTCTGTGCCATTGTTTCCACGGTCGTAAACACCTAAATACTCGCCAAGACCGCAGCCGGTAGAGGTAATATGCAAATCAAAGTTTGCAGCTGCAACGTTGCTATAAAACTCATCTTGGGATTCAATGCGATGTTGTATTTCACAGATGTACGATACTGATTCTTTTGCATAAAACTTAAAATCGTCATTCACAAGAATTCGAATATTTTGTGGAGTATTATATGTTGCCGATGTAAATGCGTTTGGCATAATAGCAATCTTACATTTATCGTTTAAACTATTGACTTTAATATTGACATTTAAATTTTTTGGTGGTGTGGTCAAACGCAGTTTGTATTGGTAAATGCCACCTTCAGAAACAAATCCTTCCGTTGGCATTCCTAATATGCCTGCAGCTGCATCGTTTGTTGCTACAACAACCGATTTCGTAGCCATTTGGTTGGCATATTTTGGATCTAGGCTAGTAGTTTGAATACTAATAGTAAATGTAGTCCCTGCAGCATAATTACTATCTATTGCTTGTGCAGTAATGCCTTGGTTTATATTTTGCCATGACGTTTTGGCGATTGTAAATGAGGCTGGATTCACTTGAACTAAATTTGATGATGGAACAATGGATATTGTCACATCATGTAATGGTTGTGATAAGAGACCATTTATGGTGAACGATTGTGCTATACCACCCTCCTCTAATTGGACCAAATCGTCATTTTCCAAAACAATACCAGCCGTATCATCATCTGATATTTGTGTGATCACTGTATTATTTGTTGCTTTACTTACAAATATTGTATCTGATGTTTTTACATAATACAATACTTGAAATGATTCGATATCGATATCATTATCAATTGAATCACCACTTGCACTTAATACGATGGATTGTGGTGTGTTCCAATTTGATGATGTAAATGTTACTATGGATGGATACAATGATACTATCAATGGTGTATTTGTACGTGGATATGTAATCGATGGATGTACTATAACATTTTGTGTCGGTTGTGTATCTAATATCAATCCGTAAGATGTATTTGTACCTTCTGTAATTGCTAATGGACCAACTACTTTGAGTTTGTATTCAAATCCATCACTGTTATCTTGTTTTGGTAATTGTAATTTGAAATCAGCGTTGTCGTTGTTTACACTACTTAATGTCAATGTTTTACTTCCAATTCCAGTATAATACGTATCTGTTGTTGCCGTGACAGTATGTATCAATGTACATGTAAACGATGTTTGATCCGTACCTTCATCTATTGTATTGTCTAACAACGTCACAGATATACTTATGCCATTTTCATAATTTCCATTTGTCAACACAATTGATGATGTGGACAATGAGCATTTATTATTATCAGATGATGTAATACTAACCGTTATTGATTTTGATGTATCTGCTGGTGCCATTGATAATTTTACTAAATACGTATATGTGCTTCCTTCACTTGATTGCCCTGATTCAGGTACAACTAATTCACCTTTCAATGGACCTACCGTAGCTACCGTTACTGCTTGATTTATATTTGTTGATGCAGTATTGTATTTTGGATCTGTACTAGTACAAGATAAAGTAATGGTAAATGTCGTCCCGCTACTGTAATCACCATCCAACGCTTTTACAGTTACTTTTTGATTAATAGAATCCCAATTTGATTTTGATATGGTAATACTTGATGGTGTAGCTTCTATCAATGATGAGGATGATGATGTTATGGTTATGGTAACATCATGTAATGGTTTTGATGTTAATTGCTTAATTGTAAACGTTTTATTTCCACTACCTTCCGTTAATGCAATAACATTATCGCCTTCAGTTTTGATACCAGCCGTATCATCATCTGATATTTGTGTGATCACTGTATTATTTGTTGCTTTACTTACAAATATTGTATCTGATGTTTTTACATAATACAATACTTGAAATGATTCGATATCGATATCATTATCAATTGAATCACCACTTGCACTTAATATGATAGATTGTGGTGTATTCCAATTTGATGATGTAAATGTCAATATCGATGGATACAATGTTACTATCAATGGTGTATTTGTACGTGGATATGTAATCGATGGATGTACTATAACATTTTGTGTCGGTTGTGTATCTAATATCAATCCGTAAGATGTATTTGTACCTTCTGTAATTGCTAATGGACCAACTACTTTGAGTTTGTATTCAAATCCATCACTGTTATCTTGTTTTGGTAATTGTAATTTGAAATCAGCGTTGTCATTATTGATGGCTGTGATGGTAAATGATTTGGCATTTGTACTTGCATAAATTGGATCGGAGCTACTTATAGTATGCGTTAATGTACATGTAAAACTGTTTGCATTTGTTCCTTCATCTACATAATTATCTGCAATATTTATAGTGATTTCGAATCCACTATTATAGTTGGCGGATGTAAATGTCAATGAAGATGTTGATATCGTGCATTTAGTATCTGAACTTGTTATAGCTAACGGAACATTTGTTGATTCTGGTGCTTCTGTTAATGTAATGGTATACTTATAATTGCTGCCTTCCGTGACCTGTTGCGCAGTCGGTAAATTTGCTTCACCAACAGCTTTGTAACATATTTGAACGGAATTACTTTTTAAACTTGATATGGTTATGGTAACATTTTTTTGTAAACATGTTCCAGCTTGACCAGCTTCGGTAAATGTGCATTTCACTTCTGTATATGAATTCCGTGTTGGGCTTGGACATGTTGTTACTTGATTCGTTTGCGTGTCGGTAATTTCGATGGTTACTGCTGCATTTGCAAAGTCGGTGCCGGTGAAGATCAAATCACCACCTCCAAGGGTTGGGGAAACTTTGGATATTACAGGTGTTTTGTATGAAAATGTTGGAGATGAGGTTGAGTCTTGGTTTCCGACATTGATCACCACCGCATGATTTCCTCCACTTCCAGCAGGCGTAGTAGCTCGTACCTCGGTGTTGGATACCCACGTGACTCCCGTACATGCTATATTGTTGATGTTGATGGTGATTGTGGAGGAGGTAGTTCCAAAATTGGTACCAGTAAAGGTGGTTTGAACATTACCCATGGATGTCGATCTTTGAGGTGTTATGGCATAAATACTTGGTTTGGCAAAGGACAAGATGGGATGAGGTATTTTTGAGCTGTTTTTACCATCGGACTGGATTATTAATTTATGATTCGCTCCCAGACCAGGCGGTAATTTGCATCTAATTTTTGTATTGCTTTTATTTAAGATGTCACAATTGTATTTTCCTATGGTAACAATAATCCGACTTAAGTCGTTTTGAAGAAACCTTTTGCCGTATATATTGACTATTGTTCCGCCTGCTGGACAACCACTAACCTGCCTACTTGCAATCATCGTAGTAGAACATTCTTCACCTTCAAACCAAATAATATATGGTATATCAAGAAGAGGAATACATACCATTCCCAGCGAGGTATCTGAACAAGAACTTCCATACAATGCACCATCGTCGCAAACACTACTATTGAAGTCATTGCATGTTAAAGCTGCAGGAACAGCGCTAATCCGAGGGACGTCACTTTGATTAAGTTTTATATACGTCTGTCCAAACCAATGAAAGTATATATCGTCTCCATACATTGCAGTATTCCCAGTAAAGTTACATTTTGCTATCGAAAGCCACGCATTGGTACTAGCCATAATAGCCCCCCCGTATCCATCGCCATGGTTGTGAGAAAAGATAACATCAACGAAAACCCCAGATGCAACTGCAACATATGACGCGGCTCTAGTAGTGTAGCCATAACCACTACCACCATTTCCATTTATATTAATTGCAGCACCTCTGCATTTTGTTATTTCCACGTAAGTCAAAATCAATCGTGCTTTATCGCTCACAGTAAACGCACTCACCCCGCTGACTGTGCTACCATCGCCTCCTCCATCAATTTTTGGGCGTTGTGTTCCATAGCCAATGATTTGAAGAGTTTCAGCCACACGTACGGTTTCATCGACCCTACAATCGCTGTTCAATTCATTAGTTTTCGTTTCTAAGAAAGAGCAGCGATCTACCCCCACTAGCACTCTTCCATTACTGGGGATTTTACTGTGACATTGTGGAAACAATTTGTCAAAACTAGCATCATATATTCGTCTGTTACTCATACACAGCTCATCACATACAGGAAATATTTTCTTAAACGTCTCACTATGCAGCTTCTTATTCGCTTGACAAGCAGCATACACTGATCGTCTTCTTGTTCGACCACCTATGTTCGTCTTAATATTACCAAGTTTGACGTGGTTTACATCAAGCTTGTTTATGGTGTGTCTTTGTTTCGTCAAGCTGACATCGTTTTCATCACCACACTCTGGATGTTTCTCTTGAAATATTTGTTCAAATAGTTTCATATCGTTTGAAAGATATGTAAAACCTATGTAAGCTTCTTTACGTTTTAAGCGACAAGCAGTTTTCGTATTACCCGTATTATCAGGTGTTTGGGAATCATAGTAAATAGTTGATGTAGAAGCAGTACATTCTGAAAATGTTTTATTAAAAAACTTTTCATATGCTTCCATATCATTTGAGAATTGTGTAAACCCAGCGTAGGAGGCATCACGTTTCACGGTACACATCGTACCAGTAGTTGCATGAATAAACACAACGTTTGATAATAATAAACAAAATAAAAATATTATTTTGTTATTCATATTTTGTTTGTTTTCTTTCGAATTGTTAATAATTATATATATATATATAATTTAACTTTGTTGTTACCATATCTTGTTAATTACTTTACTTTGTATTGTTTGCTGGTTTGTGTTGATTCTTTATAATTGTAAATTTTGTTTGTTTTTGGAAACATATCTATTCTCATTTTCGTAAAAAGAACCAATAACCCAAAAACCACACTAAAAATTGTACACTTAAAAAATAATAAATAAGAAGGGAAATGTGCACAGCGCAGCTTAGCAAAATTAAGGAACAAACACAAAAAGATAGCACCACATAATCCATAATCAGGAACTAAGATTATAATAAATTCCTCCCAATAAATTTAAGGGTAATATAATTACTATCATAAATGATAGGGGTAATTATAAATTAAATAATACTATTTAAGTACTAAATAAATTAACTGAGGAGTTAACACCTAAATAGCACTGATCACGCAAAAACGAATAATCAATTAGTATGACATATGCTGAAAAATTTGCAAATTTGCAACATGTAAATCCAATAAGCAATATAACTAACCAGCATTAAATTATAATACTTAGGTAAGATAAAACCTCTAACTCTAAATTCCAATTTCTATGCCCTGTTGACCAAAAAATGGAATGTTAGAGGCCGAAAATCGAAAAAGCGATAAAAACGAAATGTAGTAAAAGCGAGAGAGAATACAACATTACAGTATCTACCTGCTATTTACAACATTTTTAAAAATCGATGATGAAAAAAATCGTAGAAAAG
>JACLAD010015406.1_pt1 | contig 13029 bp, 10 predicted proteins | sample 8027901 | NCBI WGS metagenome assembly JACLAD01 (sample SAMN15725071, study PRJNA655200) | protist metagenome | isolation source: fluorescence activated cell sorting (FACS) single amplified genomes of... | place: Spain: Blaines Bay Microbial Observatory, Mediterranean Sea | collected 2016-07-05
CCCAAGAACCAAAAGCTGCTGATGCCCCGGGTCTGCTTTACGTTTCCCGGGACAAAAAAGCACGCAAAGGCAAGGAGGTCACCCTCGTGGAGGGCTTCGATTCGGAGCTGCACGGCGACCTCGGTGCTGAAGTGGCGCGCAAACTCAAGGCCCACTGTGGTGTGGGTGGGGGCTGGAAAGACGGGGTGGTCCTGTTGCAAGGCGACCACCGCGACCGCGTGGCCAACTGGCTGACCCGCCAGGGCTATGCCATCAAACACAAAGGAGGATGAGTGGATCACGCCAAGCCAAGGAGGCCCCGGTGGAATATGTGTGCCGGACCTTGATGGGGCTGGAGCCGCTGGTGGCCGGAGAATTGGAAGCGCTGGGCGCCAGCGACATCCAACCTGGACGCCGGAGTGTCACGTTTCACATCGGTGAATCGGGGCTCTACGCTTTTCTGCAATCGTCGCGTTTCACCGTCCGCGTGCTGCGCCCCGTGTTCCGGTTCAAGGCCAAAGGGCCGGACGACTTGCATGCCAAGGCGGTGAAACTCGGCTGGGGCCAATGGGTGGATGTCCGTCGTTCCATGGCGCTGGATGTGACGGTGCACAGCGAATACTTCCCCCACGATCAGTTTGCCATGTTCCGATTGAAGGACGCGATGAGCGACCACTTCCGGGATGGCATGAAGGGGCGGGGCAGCGGACACCTCAACATCAACCGCACCGCGCCGGAACAGCTCATTCACCTGCACATCGCAGGGGAGGATGTGACCATCTCACTGGACTTGGTGGGCAAGGACGCCCTTTTCAAAAGAGGGTACCGCGCACCGCGGGCCCGCGCGCCGCTCAATGAGGTCCTCACGGCAGGCCTGTTGGCGTTGGCTGGCTGGAAGCCTGGCCAAACCTTGCTCGACCCCATGTGCGGTTCGGGTACTTTTTCCATTGAGGCGGGCCTGTGGACCGCAGGCGTTCCCATCCACGCCGGACGCCGGGACTGGACGTTATTCGGCATGCCCCAGTTCAACGCCAAGTTGTGGCGCGAAGTGGGAGAAGCTGCCCGGGAGGAGCGCATTGAACGCGCGCCCATTCTCGCCTCGGATTGGAACAAGCACCCCGTTGGCGATGCCCGGGAAAGCGTTCGCACGGCAGGCCTTGAGCACCTGGTCCGCGTGGAAGTGGCGGATTTCCTCGACCTGAAACCGCCCCGCGACATGGAGCCTGGTTTGGTTGTGCTCAATCCGCCGTACGGCCAGCGGGTCCATGCAGATGACCTCGAGAACCTCTACGGGGGTATTGGCGGCGCCTTGAAGCACCGGTGGACCGGTTGGCGCGCGGCCATCCTGTTTCCCAAGGACCTCGAGGCCCAGCACCGCATCGGTTTGAAGCCCACGTCCAAGCACACGGTGATGAACGGCCCCCTGGCTTGCACCTGGGCGATTTACGACCTGTTCAAGGGCAAGCGTGCGGATCACCTCTCGGGAGCCACCGGGGAGGAAGTCGCAGCGCCAGAGGCGGCCACCCCGGTTGAGGAGATCGAGGGCCAGACGGTCCGCTTCCGCCGTCCTCGGATCCAGAAGGCCAAGGACGAGTGAGCCGGTTGGGCGAACTTGCTCGCATGTTCCCATGTCAGCGCCCCGTTGGGCTCATCGGTTGGGTCCTGTTCGGGGCCGTTTTGGTCCAAGGTTGCGGGTTCCGCAGCACGCCGGCGGACCTCGTGCTTCACAATGGTCTCATCTTGACGATGGATGCCGCAAGCAGCGAGGCCCAAGCTGTGGCCGTCCGCGGTGGCCGCATCGTGGAAGTCGGGGCCGAGCGGGCCATCCTCAACAAGTATTCCGCCACCCGTGAAGTCGACCTGATGGGGGCCGTGGTGGTGCCAGGGCTCATGGACGCCCACGCGCACTTTGTGGGTTTCGCCAAGGGACTGGCCAACGCCGATCTGACCGGAACGACATCCGAGGCCGAGGTTCTGGCCCGCACCCGCGAACACGGTGAACGGTATCCCGGTGACTGGGTACTGGGCCGCGGATGGGACCAAAACGATTGGGACGACACGAAATTCCCGGACCGGGCTGAGGCGCTGGATGCGATGTTTCCAGACCGTCCGGTGTTGCTCGAACGGGTGGACGGCCATGCGGTCTGGGCCAATCAGGTGGCGTTGGAGCGAGCCGGGTTTGACCCGGAGACGGTCATCTTCGGAGGGGAATTGCTCCGCAATGACGCCGGGGAACTGACCGGTGTTTTGCTCGACAAGGCGGCGGACAGCCTGCAGGCTTGGGTGCCGGAGCCCGACAGCACGCAGTTGGCCGCCTTGATGGTGGAGGCAGGGCGGCGCGTGTCGGCCGTCGGATTGACCCACATTACGGATGCTGGATTGGGCCCCGATGAGGTCGCCGCATTGGAGGCGGTGCAGGCGTCGGGGGAAGTGCGGCAGCGCTTCTCCGTGATGGTCAGCGACCAACCCGACGCCCTCGATCATTTCTTGCCCCTCGGTCCCCGGATCGACACCGCGGGCAAATTGGATGTCCGCGCCGTCAAATTCTACATGGACGGTGCGCTCGGGTCCCGGGGCGCGGCCCTGCTCGAGCCGTATGCAGACCGCCCGGATTCGAAGGGCCTCTTCCTCCAGGACGAGACCGAATACCGAGAGAAGCTGGAGCGGGTCAAGGCCGCTGGATTCCAGGTGGCGACCCATTGCATCGGCGACGCCGCCGTCCGGCGCGTACAGCAACACTATGGTGAACTGCTGGGGGGGGTCAACGACTTACGGTGGCGCATCGAGCATGCCCAGGTGGTTCACAAGGCCGACGTGCAGCCTTTCACCGACTTCACCATCATTCCCTCCGTACAGCCTACGCACGCTACGAGCGACATGTATTGGGCGGGCCAGCGGCTGGGCCGGAACCGGGTGCGGCGCGCCTACATCTACAAAAGGCTGAAAGCGCAGTTGGGTTGGATTCCGCTGGGAACCGACTTCCCAGTCGAAGGCATTTCCCCCCTGCGCACATTCTACGCCGCTGTGGTGCGCAAGGATGTCGAGGGCTACCCCGAGGGCGGGTTTCAATCCGACGAGGCGCTGTCCAGGGAAGACGCCCTGCGCGGCATGACAGGCTCTGCCGCATTGGCTTGCTTCCGGGAGAATGACCTCGGGCAGATCGCGCCAGGATACCGGGCGGACTTCACCGTTCTCGATGGGAACCTGTTGACCGCACCTGAGGATGCACTCCTCGATGTCCATGTGCTGCAGACATGGATTGGGGGAGAGGCCGTCTTTGAACTGGACGTCACCTCAAGTGTGATGTACCCATGAGCACGACGACCTCGAGAAAGACGCCATGGGGCCTCATCGCCTACGTGGGTGTGGCGGTGGTGGCCATCGGCATTGGCACCGTCTTGTTGACGCCAGATGAGGGCTTGCCCATCTACCAGCCATCGGATTTGAATCCGGCGTTGGTGGACCCTTCTGTTTTGGGCCATGAGGACCACCGCATCCTGCCGTTCACCTTGATGAACCAACTGGGGGATACGGTCACGGAAAAAGACGTGGCGGGTCAGGTTCTGGTCGTCGACTTCTTCTTTACCCGGTGCGCGACCATTTGTCCCATGCTCACTTCCAACATGAAACGGGTCCAGGACAGCTTCATGGCCGAGGAGGGGGTGCGGCTGCTCAGCCACAGTGTGACGCCGGTGGCGGATTCCGTTGCCGTGTTGGCCGCTTATGCGGAAGCGAACGGGGTGGAGTCCGACCGTTGGTGGATGATGACAGGGCCCAAGCCAGAAGTGTATCGGCTGGCTCGCCAGAGTTATTTCGCCGCCTTGGATGAAGGGGATGGGGGGCTCCAGGACTTCGTACACACCGAGAACATCGTCCTCGTGGACACCTTGGGCCGCCTGCGCGGCTTCTATGACGGGACGGATTTGGATGAAGTCAACCGGTTGGTTCGGGACCTGCAGTTCCTTCTGGAGCGCCAGTGAAACCTCAGGCGGGCTGCTGCCGTATTCCACGTGCTTTCCGAGGGGTCGAAAAAAAATTAAGTAGAGTCTTGTGGGTATAAAAATCGGCTCTACATTTGCCCCCGCTTTGAACGCAAGGCGCCTCAGCAAGCATCGAGGAGAGAGAAAAAAATCGAGAGTGAGCTTGTGAGGATTCAAACTTGAAGTATCTTTGTCGCCCCGTTTTCGGGTAGACATTTGAGACCAAAGGGTCTCATTTAGATAGAAGTTCTTTGAAATGATGTGATAGCCCAACCAACGTTAATCTACTTTGAGAGTTCAAGATTCAAACTTTTACAATGGAGAGTTTGATCCTGGCTCAGGATGAACGCTAGCGGCAGGCCTAACACATGCAAGTCGAGGGGTAACAGGGAAAGCTTGCTTTCCGCTGACGACCGGCGAACGGGTGCGTAACACGTATGCAACCTACCTTCCACTGGGGTATAGCCCAGAGAAATTTGGATTAATCCCCCATAGAACCAAGAGTCGCATGGCTCAATGGTTAAAGGATTCCGGTGGAAGATGGGCATGCGTCCCATTAGCTAGTAGGTGAGGTAATGGCTCACCTAGGCAACGATGGGTAGGGGGTCTGAGAGGATGATCCCCCACACTGGTACTGAGACACGGACCAGACTCCTACGGGAGGCAGCAGTGAGGAATATTGCGCAATGGACGAAAGTCTGACGCAGCCATGCCGCGTGAAGGATGACTGCCCTATGGGTTGTAAACTTCTTTTATATACCAAGAAACCTTGGGACGTGTCCCGAGCTGACGGTAGTATATGAATAAGCACCGGCTAACTCCGTGCCAGCAGCCGCGGTAATACGGAGGGTGCAAGCGTTATCCGGATTTATTGGGTTTAAAGGGTCCGTAGGTGGACCATTAAGTCAGAGGTGAAAGCCCGCGGCTCAACCGCGGAATTGCCTTTGATACTGGTGGTCTTGAGTGTGCTCGAAGTTGGCGGAATATGACATGTAGCGGTGAAATGCTTAGATATGTCATAGAACACCGATTGCGAAGGCAGCCAACTAGGTCACAACTGACACTGAGGGACGAAAGCGTGGGGAGCGAACAGGATTAGATACCCTGGTAGTCCACGCCGTAAACGATGAATACTCGGTATTGGCTTCGGTCAGTGCCCAAGCGAAAGTGATAAGTATTCCACCTGGGGAGTACGGCCGCAAGGTTGAAACTCAAAGGAATTGACGGGGGCCCGCACAAGCGGTGGAGCATGTGGTTTAATTCGATGATACGCGAGGAACCTTACCAGGGCTTAAATGCAGAACGACCGGGGTGGAAACACCCCTTTCTTCGGACGGTCTGCAAGGTGCTGCATGGTTGTCGTCAGCTCGTGCTGTGAAGTGTCGGGTTAAGTCCCATAACGAGCGCAACCCCTATTTCTAGTTGCCAGCGGTTCGGCCGGGGACTCTAGAGAAACTGCCAGCGTAAGCTGTGAGGAAGGTGGGGATGACGTCAAATCATCACGGCCCTTACGTCCTGGGCCACACACGTGCTACAATGGTGGGGACAACGAGTCGCTAACCCGCGAGGGTAAGCTAATCTTCAAACCCCATCTCAGTTCGGATCGGAGTCTGCAACTCGACTCCGTGAAGTTGGAATCGCTAGTAATCGCGTATCAGCCATGACGCGGTGAATACGTTCCCGGGCCTTGTACACACCGCCCGTCAAGCCATGGAAGCTGGGGGCGCCTGAAGTCGGATACCGCAAGGGTCTGCCTAGGGCGAAACTGGTAACTGGGGCTAAGTCGTAACAAGGTAGCCGTACCGGAAGGTGTGGCTGGATTAACTCCTTTTTAGAGACAAACTCCCGAAGTAATTAACGGGGCTATCACATCTTTCATTCCCTTCAGGCTAGTCCTGTAGCTCAGTTGGTTAGAGCACTACACTGATAATGTAGGGGTCAGCAGTTCAAATCTGCTCAGGACTACGGAGAGAAGGGGGAATTAGCTCAGCTGGCTAGAGCGCTTGATTTGCATTCAAGAGGTCATCGGTTCGACTCCGATATTCTCCACACTGAAGTTCTTTGACATATTGGTAGAGTAAAATTTTTCATAAGCAACTAAGAGCAACTGGCGGATGCCTTGGCTCTTGATGGCGATGAAGGACGTGATAAGCTGCGATAAGCCGTGCTAAGGTGCAAATGACCTTTGAGGCATGGATTTCCGAATGGGGTAACCTGGCTTCGGCCGCCCAGCGCAAACCCGGAGAACTGAAACATCTAAGTACCCGGAGGAAAAGAAAATAATAATGATCCCCTAAGTAGCGGCGAGCGAACGGGGGACAGCCCAAACCAACATTGTTTCGGCATTGTTGGGGTTGTAGGACCTACGTAATCCAGTCAGAATGTCTGCAGAACCACTTGGAAAGGTGGACCACAGGGGGTGATAGTCCCGTATGCAGGTTGAATGGCGGTGGTGGGTATCCTGAGTAGCGCGGAACATGTGAAATTCTGTGTGAATCTGCCGGAACCATCCGGTAAGGCTAAATACATCAAGAGACCGATAGTGAACCAGTACCGTGAGGGAAAGGTGAAAAGTACCCTGAACAAGGGAGTGAAATAGAACCTGAAACCAGTTGTTTACAAGCGGTCGGAGCCTTCGGGCGACGGCGTGCCTTTTGCATAATGATCCTACGAGTTACTCCTCTCTGGCAAGGATAAGGCCTTCAGGGCCGCATCCGAAGCGAAAGCAAGTCTTAAATAGGCGCTTAGTCAGGGGGGGTAGACGCGAACCCTGGTGATCTACCCATGGTCAGGTTGAAGCTTCGGTAAAACGAAGTGGAGGACCGAACCCGTAGACGTTGAAAAGTCTTGGGATGAACTGTGGGTAGGGGTGAAAGGCCAATCAAACCGGGAAATAGCTCGTTCTCCCCGAAATGCATTTAGGTGCAGCCTCGGAATTGAGTGTCATAGAGGTAGAGCTACTGATTAGGCTAGGGGGCTTCACCGCCTACCAAACCTTGATAAACTCCGAATGCTATGACATATGTCCGGGAGTGAGGGCATGGGTGCTAAGGTCCATGTCCGAGAGGGAAAGAACCCAGACTATCCGTTAAGGTCCCCAAGTATGTGCTAAGTTGATTTAACGTTGTGCGGTTGCATTGACAGCTAGGATGTTGGCTTGGAAGCAGCCATTCATTTAACGAGTGCGTAACAGCTCACTAGTCGAGCGATTGTGCGTGGATGATAATCGGGCATAAGTACATCACCGAAGCGGTAGATTTATGGTAGGGGAGCATTCCAGTTGCGCTGAATGTGGATCGTGAGGTCCGCTGGAGCGGCTGGAAAAGAAAATGTAGGAATGAGTAACGATAAAGCAGGCGAGAAACCTGCTCACCGATAGACTAAGGTTTCCTGATCAACGCTAATCGGATCAGGGTTAGTCGGGACCTAAGGCGAACCCGAACGGGGTAGTCGATGGAAAGCCGGTTAATATTCCGGCACCTGTCCACACTAAAAGTGACGGAGAACTGTAGTGGCTGCGTACTGACGGAATAGTGCGCTGAGCCTAGCCTTCGGGCGAAGCGAAGTCATGAACGTTCTTCCAAGAAAAGCGAGTGGACGGCCCGTACCGCAAACCGACACAGGTAGTCAAGGAGAGAATCCTAAGGTGCTCGAGTGATTCGTGGTTAAGGAACTAGGCAAATTGGTCTCGTAACTTCGGAATAAGAGACGCTCTTCGGAGCCGCAGTGAATAGGTCCAGGCGACTGTTTATCAAAAACACATGGCTTTGCTAAATCGAAAGATGACGTATAAGGCCTGACACCTGCCCGGTGCTGGAAGGTTAAGAGGAGGAGTTAGCTTCGGCGAAGCTCTGAATTGAAGCCCCAGTAAACGGCGGCCGTAACTATAACGGTCCTAAGGTAGCGAAATTCCTTGTCGGGTAAGTTCCGACCTGCACGAATGGTGTAACGATCTGGACACTGTCTCAACCACGAGCTCGGTGAAATTGTAGTATCGGTGAAGATGCCGATTACCCGCAACGGGACGAAAAGACCCCGTGAACCTTTACTATAGCTTTGCATTGGAATTGGTTAATTGATGTGTAGGATAGGTGGGAGACTTTGAAGCTGCGTCGCCAGGCGTGGTGGAGTCATTGTTGAAATACCACCCTTCAATTGATTGGTTTCTAACCACAGGGACAGTGCATGGTGGGTAGTTTGACTGGGGTGGTCGCCTCCAAAAGTGTAACGGAGGCTTCTAAAGGTGCGCTCAGTACGGTTGGTAATCGTACGAAGAGTATAATGGTATAAGCGCGCTTGACTGTGAGACTTACAAGTCGACCAGGTACGAAAGTAGAGCATAGTGATCCGGTGGTTCCGCATGGAAGGGCCATCGCTCAAAGGATAAAAGGTACTCCGGGGATAACAGGCTGATCACTCCCAAGAGCTCACATCGACGGAGTGGTTTGGCACCTCGATGTCGGCTCGTCACATCCTGGGGCTGGAGAAGGTCCCAAGGGTTGGGCTGTTCGCCCATTAAAGTGGCACGCGAGCTGGGTTCAGAACGTCGTGAGACAGTTCGGTCTCTATCTGTTGTGGGCGCTCGAGATTTGAGCGGACCCGTCCCTAGTACGAGAGGACCGGGATGGACATACCTCTGGTGTATCTGTTGTGGCGCCAGCTGCATCGCAGAGTAGCTATGTATGGATGAGATAAGCACTGAAAGCATCTAAGTGCGAAACTCGCCGCGAGATGAGATCTCGTTGAGAGCCGTGGAAGACGACCACGTTGATAGGGCGCAGGTGTAAAGATGGTGACATCAAAGCCGAGCGCTACTAATTGCTCAAAAGCTTATGAAGCTGATTACTCTACCAATATGTCAACACATTCGTTGATTGCAAGGCAACGGCCCAATGCATTCAACAAGAACGATAGGTGTCTATTGCGGTAAGGTCCACCTCTTCCCATTCCGAACAGAGAAGTTAAGCCTACCAGCGCAGATGGTACTGCTACTGCGGGAGAGTATGTCGACGCCACCTTGGGGCCCCTTCGGGGGCCCCTTTTTTTTGCCCGAAATTTGACGGCGACTGAAGCCGATTCACCATGAACGATCTTGTTACCATTATTGGAAGGCCCAACGTGGGGAAGTCCACCTTGTTCAACAGGTTGACGGAGACACGGGATGCCATCACGGACCCGACCGCTGGTACCACGCGTGACCGCAAGTATGGCAAGGCGCTGTGGGGTGGACGGGTGTTCACGGTGATTGATACCGGTGGATACGCCACCGGCACGGATGATGTCTTTGAAGGCGTGATCCGGGAGCAGGTGCAAACCAGCATGGAAGAAGCTGCTTTGATTGTATTCATGGTGGATGCGCAGACTGGAATCACGGATTTGGACCAGGACATCGCGCAGCTCGTGCGCAGGAGTGGTAAGCCGGTGATGTTGGTGGTCAACAAGGTGGATACTGGTTCCCAGGAGTATGCCACCGCGGAATTCTATGCCTTGGGGATTGGAGAGGAATTGTATGGCGTTAGCGCCAACAACGGATATGGCACTGGAGACCTCTTGGACGCGTTGGTCCAATTGATGCCGACACAGGAAGAGGGTGAGGAATTGGGCCTGCCTAAACTGGCAGTGGTGGGGCGACCCAATGTGGGCAAAAGCACGTTGATCAATACGTTGCTGGGCGAGGAGCGCAACATCGTCACGGACATCGCGGGGACGACGAGAGACAGTGTTCACACCCGTTTCAATGCGTTCGGGTTTGATTTTGAAATCGTGGATACGGCCGGATTGCGCAAGCGCAAAAAGGTGGATGACAACCTTGAATTCTACAGTGCGGTTCGCACGGTCAAGGCCATTGACCAAAGTGACGTCTGCCTGCTTCTGGTGGATGCCAGTCAGGGATTCGAAAAGCAGGACCAACACATCTTCTGGCATGTGCTGGACAGCTACCGGGGCGTGGTGGTCGTGGTCAACAAGTGGGACCTCGTCGAAAAGGACGAACACACCATGAATGCCTACCGTGCGAAGCTGGAGGAGAAGATGGCGCCGTTCTCGGACGTGCCGGTCATTTTTGCCAGCAACATCACCAAACAGCGTGTATTCAAGGCGCTGGAGGCGGCGTTGCACGTTTACCATCAGCGGAAATTGAAGATCTCCACGTCGGAGCTCAACGATGAATTCCTGCCGATTTGTCGGGATCAGCCGCCCCCCATTTACAAGGGCAAAAGCGTGAGCATCAAGTACATCACGCAGCTTCCGTCTCAGGTGCCGACGTTTGTCTTCTACTGCAATCTGCCGCAGTACATCAAAGACCCATACAAGCGCTTTTTGGAAAACCGATTCCGCGAGCGCTACGACTTCAGCGGCGTGCCCATTCGATTGTTCTTCCGCAAGAAGTAAGTGCGTACGGCGTGACGGCGTCAGGAAAGGGGTTTCCCGATCTTGGCGCGCTTCAGAATGGAGCGCAGTGCAGCTGTATCGAACGGCTTGACGACGCGGTCGTCCATGCCGGCCGCCAGGACCTTTTTGAACGTCTCTTCCTCCGCATCGGCCGTCAACGCGATGATGGGGGACCGTGCCATCGGCCCCTTGGCTTCCATCTGACGGATGTGCTCGGTGGCTTCGATGCCATCCATTTCCGGCATTTGAACGTCCATGAGGATGATGCACGGACCGACTTCTTTCCAACGTGCAATGGCTTCCTCGCCATCCACCGCTTCGATGACATCATAACCCCACCGGGCAAGCAGCTTGGAGGCCACGAATCGGTTGAGTTCATTGTCGTCTGCGAGAAGGACGGGGTGGGGGCCTGGCTCCGCAGTTTGGTGGTCCGAGGCGGCATCGGTTTCTCCTCGGGGATCGCCCACGTCTTCGCCCAGGAGGGTCATGGGAAGAGAGACGGTGAAGGTGCTGCCCACGGCGGGTTCGCTTTCAATGGACAAGGTGCCATCGAGCTGTTGGACGAGGCTGTGCACGATGGTCAGGCCCAGGCCGGTCCCCTCGATGTTGGTGGCTTCGTGGATTTGCTCGAAGGGCTGGAGAATGCGCTCCATGGCATGCTTCGGAATGCCCCTTCCCGTGTCCGAGACTTCGAACACGATGTGCCGCACGTCGTGCTGTCCGTGAACGAGTGGGCCGCAGAAAACGCGCAACCGAACGTGTCCCTGTTCGGTGTACTTGATGGCGTTGCTGATCAAATTGTTGAGGATCTGCGTGGCCCACTTCACGTCGCTTTGGACGCGCTCCGGTAGATCCGTTTCGATGTCCACATGGAAGTCCAGCTTCACTTTTTGGGCGCGGTTGCGGAACCCATCGGCGATGTGGTGGATCAGCTCGCGCAAGGCGAAGACACTCTGGACACTTTGGGCCTTGCCGCTCGCGAGTTTTTCGAGGTCGAGCACATCGTTGACCAAGCTCAAAAGGTGTCTGCCGGAGAACTCCATGTAGGCCAGGTGCTGCAGCTGGTCTTTGCGGTGGATCTCCTCGTGCTGCATCAGGTCGGTGAGCCCGAGGATGGCATTCAACGGTGTCCGGATTTCGTGGCTCATCACCGAGAGGAACCGCGACTTGGCGTCATGGGCGACCTCCGCTTGTTGCTGGAGGTTCCGGATGTGGGTGACGTCTTTGCCATACAGGTTGAATGCCCCATTCTTCAGGGCCACCACCTGAAACTCAAAGTGCCGGGTTCTGATGTGGTCGGGAGGTGGCGTGGAGGGAGATTCCTTCTGGATTCTGGCAGCGGAACGCTCGAGGGAGCAGATCCACAGGCTGATCTTGTTCGCCTTGGATTCTGCCAATGCCTCTGACAATCCCGGCAAGGCGAGCAAGCTGCGCTCCTGCTCCGGGAAGCAGTGAAGGGCCGCTTCGTTGATGAACGTGACCTTCTGCGCTTCGGAAAGCCGCAGAACGGGGTTGGGGTTCTCCTTGTAAAAGAAGGCCAGGTCGGCGTTGGTCTTGGCGCTCCGGGCGCTTTGGATTTTGGTGGCCGCGATGCCTGCAATGGTCTCCAGGATGAATTCGTCTTCAGCCTGGAAGAAATCGGCATCCGGGTGCTCGCTGTCAATGACCCCCAGCACATCGCCTCCCCAGCGGATGGGGACGGCCATTTCCGACAACCGGACCGCGTCGTCCGGGATGTAGTCGGGAAAAGCGGACGTATCTGCAATGCGCATCGCGGTGCCGGACTGGGCCACGCGCCCCACCACGCCCAGTCCGAGCGGAATTTCGATGGGCTTGAAAATGGACTTGTAGTCCACGCTTTTGGGACCAAAGGCGGCCTTTTGAATCAGCACATCCCGCTGTGGGTCTTTCAAATAAATCACACAATCCACCCAGCCCAATTGGCTGATGGTCCGCTCCGCCACAGCCCAGAGGAGGGCGTCGGGGTCGTCGATGTCGACGAGATCGGCCGCAAAGTCCTTGAGGATGCGCAACGCATGGAGGCGAAACGCTTCCCGGCTTTGGCCGGTGGGTTTGGGTGGTGTTTGATGTGCCAACGGTCTTGGGGATGGGCCCCCAAAAGATGACGACAACGGGGCGATTTCAACACACGTCCCATTCGCATTCCCTTGTCGGAAGGGTCTGATACCACAGCGAGGTGGTTCAGGCTGTCACGGTTCCAAACACGCGGCGGGCGATTTCTGCGGTGGTGATGGACGTGCGCATGTCGGTGGTGTGCCATGCGCGGAAGCGGGTTGCCAAGACATCATCCGGCCGATCCCTCCGTCTTTCGAGATAAGCGATGCAAAGTTAGCATATTCGCGCCGCGGCATTCATCCATGGATGCCCTCAGAACACCAACATGCCTTACTTCTTCACTTCCGAGTCCGTCAGCGAAGGACACCCCGACAAGGTTGCGGATCAGATTTCCGACGCCCTGATCGACCATTTCCTTGCCTTTGACCCCCAATCCAAAGTGGCGTGTGAGACCCTCGTCACCACCGGACAAGTGGTGCTGGCAGGTGAGGTCAAAAGTGAAGCCTACCTCGATCTCCAGAAGATCGCCCGCGACACCATCGAGCGGATTGGATACACGAAGAGCGAGTACATGTTTGACGCCGCCAGCTGTGGCGTACTGAGT